>Ga0194047_10000610_pt1 | contig 23718 bp, 24 predicted proteins | sample JunL225m_MetaG_2_FD_160070 | JGI IMG/M metagenome (GOLD analysis project Ga0194047, IMG submission 160070) | Anoxic zone freshwater microbial communities from boreal shield lake in IISD Experimental Lakes Area, Ontario, Canada - Jun2016-L221-5m | ecosystem: Environmental > Aquatic > Freshwater... | reverse complement strand
GTCATTGCTTTTGGATGAACAACACTAAGATCCCTCTTGCTATTGCCTTTATTGCTGACGATGGGAAGATTGTCAATATTGAAGAGATGCAAGCAGAAACTACAAATAGCCACTGCCCTAAAGCAACTGTGCGTTATGCCCTAGAAATGAATAAACAATGGTTCTCAGAGCGGGTCATTGTGCCCGGTACAGTAATTACAGGGCTACCTAGAAGATAAGCGGTAAAAGAATGACCAATAAAAAACGCAGACCTCGGTCTGCGTTTTATTTATCAGTGCTGCTGACTTACTTCCGCATACTTTATTCAAAGTGGCAAACATAATGCACGGGTTGCTCGGCACGGATGATGAAATAACCGCCCTTTTCTACTTCCCAGTTTTGACCTGCTTTGAACTCTTGTTCTGGTGCGCCATTAATACTGACAAAAGCATTGCCATCGACTACTTCCATAATTTCTTTGGTAGTTAAATCAAAACGCAAGGTGCTTGGCAATACAACACCTACTGACTTACGAATACCATTTGGCAAAGTCACCGTGTGCGATACGCATTTACCGTCAAAATATACATTGGCCTTTTTGCCTACTGAAACTTGATCAAATTGCATCTGAATTTCCTCTAATCTAAATTTAGGTTTTTTATTTCATTATTTTTTGGCACGCTTGCGCTTGGCAATTTCTGCAATCCGCATGCGCAGGGCATTAAGCTTAATAAAGCCACCAGCATCTGCTTGGTTGTATGCACCGCCATCATCATCAAAGGTAGCAATAGTTTGATCAAACAAAGTATTCGCTGAATCGCGTGAGATGACTGACACAGAACCTTTATAGAGTTTTAAGCGAACCACGCCATTGACCATCTGCTGCGTATGATCAATCAAGGCTTGCAAAGCAATACGCTCAGGTGACCACCATAAGCCGTTATAGATCAGGCTTGCATAGCGTGGCATGAGGTCATCCTTGAGGTGGGCCACTTCACGATCGAGGGTAATACTTTCAATACCGCGGTGTGCTTTGAGAAGAATGGTACCGCCAGGAGTTTCATAACAGCCACGACTCTTCATGCCCACAAAGCGATTTTCTACCAAATCCAAGCGACCAATACCGTGCTTGCCACCAATACGGTTTAGTTCCGCCAACAACTCATGAGCTTTGTAGGCTTTCCCATCAATAGCAACGGGATCACCAGCACGGAACTCAATTTCAATAATTTCAGCGGCATCAGGTGCTTTTTCAGGAGAAACCGTCCAACGCCACATTGACTCTTCGGCCTCGGCATTAGGGTTCTCTAAATGACGACCTTCATAACTGATGTGCAGCAAGTTGGCATCCATTGAATAAGGTGAGCCGCCTTGCTTGTGCTTCATCTCTACTGGAATGCCATGCTTTTCAGCATAGGCCATGAGTTTTTCACGAGAGAGTAGATCCCATTCACGCCATGGCGCAATGACTTTAATTCCTGGCTCTAATGCGTAGTAACCCAATTCAAAACGAACTTGATCATTACCCTTACCGGTAGCCCCGTGTGAAACGGCATCTGCGCCAGTTAGACGAGCAATTTCAATTTGACGCTTTGCAATTAAAGGACGGGCAATCGAAGTGCCTAGTAAATATTCGCCTTCATAAATGGTGTTCGCACGGAACATTGGAAATACAAAGTCGCGAACGAACTCTTCACGCAAATCATCGATAAAAATATTTTCTGGTTTGATACCAAACTGCAAAGCCTTAGCTCGCGCTGGCTCCAACTCTTCACCCTGACCCAAGTCAGCGGTAAAAGTCACAATCTCACATCCATAAGTATCTTGAAGCCATTTCAAGATCACGCTAGTGTCTAGACCACCCGAATATGCTAGTACTGCTTTTTTAATATCAGACATGTTCTCTATTCAATCAAAAAATAATCAAAACAAATTACAAAACTAAATCCATACTTAAATAACTTTTTATTCCAAGCGTCCGCAGAGCAAATACTCCATCAATGCTTTCTGAACGTGCAGACGATTTTCTGCTTCCTCCCAAACAATACTTTGTGGCCCATCGATGACTTCGGCAGATACTTCTTCTCCACGATGCGCTGGCAAGCAATGCATAAATAAGACATCTGGTTTTGCAACAGCCATTAACTCCTCGTCTACCATCCAATCCTGAAAAGCCTTCATGCGTGAAGTATTTTCAGCCTCATAGCCCATGCTGGTCCATACATCGGTTGTCACTAGATCTGCATCTTTGCAAGCGTCCTTGGGATCAGCACAAACCGTTAAATGTTTTGTAGCTTCCTTTGTCAAGCGACTAGTATCAAGTTGATATCCAGCAGGTGCTGAGAAACGAAATTGGAAATCCAAACATTCGGCTGCCTGTATCCAGGTGTAGGCCATATTATTGGCATCACCAACCCAAGCAACGGTTTTTCCTTGAATAGGACCGCGTGCCTCCACATAAGTAAAGATATCGGCCAATACCTGACAAGGATGAAACTCATTGGTTAAGCCATTAATGACTGGAACACGAGAATTCGCTGCAAACCGCTCGATAATGTCCTGACCGAAGGTGCGAATCATGATGATGTCAGTCATCCTAGAAATGACCTGCGCAGCATCCTCAACAGGCTCACCACGGCCCAATTGAGTATCTCGGGTATTTAGGTATACCGCATGGCCACCAAGCTGATGTATACCCGCCTCAAAGGAAAGACGTGTACGAGTGGAGTGCTTCTCAAAAATCATTGCCAAAGTACGGTCGTGCAAAGGGTGCCAAGTCTCGTAACTTTTAAACTTTGACTTGAGCCATGCCGTTCTTTTGAGCAAGTATTCGTACTCTTCACGACTCAAGTCGGAAAACTGGAGGTAGTGCTTGACCTGACCAGGCACTTGAGGCTTCGCCAAAGATGTCATTGTTGAGCTTTCTACTAAAGTTTTAGCTTGCATTTTTTCTCAAAGCTTTCGACTACACAAAAATAGATCCTAAAGTCATCTTACGGCCAACTCAGGCTGTTAAGCTAGAGAGCTTAGTGCCACTTATATCCACCACGTTCCAAAAGCCAATTTGAACTATAAACAGCTGTTCATTCAAGGTATTACAACTTCTGGCAAGCCCTTTCGCCCCAGTGATTGGGCGGAGCGTCTTTGCGGGGTAATGGCTACCTTTCGCCCACCAGGAGATTCTGGAGACCCTCGCTTCACTTATTCGCCCTACGTTAGACCTGTACTGATTGCAAAAGTGAAATGCGTTGTTATTGATACCAGACTAGGTGATCTTGATCCAAGAGCGCTGGACTTTGTGATGAACTTTGCCAAAGACAACAGTCTACCGATCGAAGAGGCGTGTGAGTTTGAACCCAAACCCCAAACCTAGCCCTAAAAACAAAAACCCGCTCTGATGAGGAGCGGGCTGAGGTCGAAATAAACTCGACCAGCCTACAACAATTACTAAATTACGCTGCCATCGCCTTAATGGCTGCAGACAAACGTGACTTCTGACGAGCAGCAGTATTTTTGTGAGCAACCTTTTTATCAGCAATCTTGTCGATTGTTGCTTGAGTTGCTGCGAATACTTTTGCAGCGGCGTCTTTATCACCAGTGTCGATTGCCTTACGTACTGCCTTAATGGATGTACGGAGCTTTGAACGCAAGCTGGAGTTATGCTCGTTCTGTTTTACTGCCTGGCGTGCGCGCTTGCGCGCTTGTGCGGTATTGGCCATCTTTAAACCTTGCCTCTATAAATTACTAAATACGATTAGTTGAAAATCTTGTCGGATGCGCCGGATTTGTAAGCCAGCCCACCAAAACCCAAGATTTTACATTAAAGGGGCAAAAAAGCCCAGTTGCTTGATAAATAGGGGAAAATTGGCTCATGAATCTGCTTTCTGCCGCAGCCAAGGTTAGCTCCTTGACCATGCTTTCCCGTATTACGGGCCTACTCCGAGAGACTCTGATCGCCCGTAGTTTCGGGGCCTCAGAGTGGACGGATGCCTTTAATGTGGCTTTTAGGCTACCCAATCTCTTACGCCGATTATTCGCGGAAGGGGCCTTCTCCCAGGCATTTGTACCCATTTTGGGGGAGATTTCGAGTAACGGAGATCAAAAACAGGCCCAAATCCTGGTTAATGCGGTCGCCACCCTCTTATTTTGGGCATTACTACTTACGGTATTGCTAGGCGTTATTGGCGCCCCAGTGCTCATTCTGGTGATTGCTACAGGCTTTAGCGGTGGGCCGGCTTATGAGGCCAGCGTCGTGATGACCCGCATCATGTTTCCGTATATCGGACTGATTTCCATGGTTTCACTGTCAGCCGGTATTTTGAACACCTTTGGGCGTTTTGCAATTCCAGCATTTACTCCGGTGTTACTCAACCTTGCCTTAATTGGAAGTGCCATCTTCTTAGCACCACATCTTGAGCAACCCATTTATGCCTTGAGTATTGGTGTCTTGATCGGCGGTGTGCTGCAGTTAGCTATTCAAATTCCGGCATTGTCTCGATTAGGGCTTCTGCCGCGTATTGGCTTACTACCTGGCGCAATCAAAACAGCAATTCGTAATCCTGATGCAAGACGTGTTTTAAAACTGATGGGGCCTGCCGTGTTTGCTGTGTCAGTAGCGCAAATTTCTTTAATCATTAACACCAACATAGCTTCACGCTTACAAGCAGGAAGTGTTTCTTGGCTTTCCTATGCTGATCGCTTAATGGAATTTCCAACCGCTTTGCTTGGGGTTGCTTTGGGTACGGTCCTTCTACCTAGCTTAAGTAAGGCCAACGCTAAAAATGACTTAGTTCATGCTGGCGAACTTTTGATCTGGGGTTTGCAACTGACGTTCTTATTGGCGGCCCCTTGTGCAATTGCATTGTTTGTTTTTGGCGAGCCCATTGCGGCCGTCTTGTACCACTATGGAAAATTTAATGCCCTCGATGTTTTGATGACGCAGCGCGCGCTATCCGCTTACGGCGTTGGACTGATCGGCTTGATCTTGGTAAAAATATTGGCACCCGGTTTTTATTCTCGCCAAGATATCCGAACACCCGTCAAAATTGGCTTACTTGTCTTGGTTGCTACCCAATTAGCTAACCTGGTATTTGTTCACTGGCTTGGGCATGCAGGGCTAGCACTTTCAGTAGGTACCGGGGCCTGCCTGAATGCCGCACTACTTTGGGTCGGTTTACGTAAACGTGGCGCCCTGCCAGATGCTGCTTGGGCTAAATATCTGGGTCAATTGTTATTGGCGCTGATTCCTCTGGCGGGGATACTTTTCTATGGGGCTTACGCCCATAATTGGATCGCTCTTCAGGCTGAGCCTTGGATCCGCATTGCGCTACTAGCCGGGTGGCTAGGATTAGCTGCAATTGTCTACTTTGTATCCCTGGCTTTAGTCGGAATTCGCTGGCAAAAATTCTTACGTCATGCAAAATAGCTTCTATGCCAACACAACAACTCGATTATTTCACCTCCCTAGTTGCTGAAGACGAACACCTGCCTTTAACCGAGGCAGCAATTGCGGTTGCTCAGCACGCTTATCCCGATTTAGATGTTCAAGGGGTACTCGATCAAATTGATGAGATGGGAAACAAACTCAAAACCCGCATTACGCCGGATACTTCACCTGTTCAGCGCTTACAAATTCTGAAACATTTTTTTTATACCGAGCTTGGTTTTGGTCCAAATCCAAATGATTTCTATAACCCAGAAAATTCTTATCTGCACTACATCCTAGAAAATCGCAGAGGTATCCCTATTTCATTAGCAATATTAATGATGGAACTCGGCAATCAAATTGGATTAAAAATACGAGGCGTATCGTTTCCGAATCACTTCATGATGCGGATCTCTTTGCAACAGGGTGAAGTGATCATGGATCCTCTCACAGGAGAGTCTCGCTCTAAGCATCAGCTACAAGAAATGTTAGATCCCTATCTGGATGCCAAAGGCTATCGTGGAGATCTCAGCCTGCCACTGAATGTTTTCTTGCGCGCTTCTAGTCCTCGAGAGATCCTGTCACGCTTTTTAAGAAATCTTAAAATGATTTACTCAGAACATGAGCGCTGGGAACGCTTACTAGGCATACAGGAGCGCTTAGTCATTCTATTGCCTGACTCTGCGGAGGAGATTCGCGATCGTGGACTGATCTTTGCACAGCTGGAATATTTCCGCCCTGCTTTGGCTGATATGCATCGCTACCTGTGTGAAGCACCAGGAGCGGAAGACGCTAGCGATATTCGTGAACATATCGCCACACTTGAAAGCCAAACCAAACTGCACTAATGTTTTAGTCTGCAGTTTGGCTACTGGTTTACTTTTGCTTACGCTGAAAAATCTTATATACCGCAGCTAGCGCAACGGGAATAGCAGCAGCACCAATACCTACTAGCACGATGACATTCAAGTTCTGACGAATAATCGGAATATTGCCAAAGAAGTAACCGGCAATGACCAATCCATATACCCAAAGTATTGCGCCGGTGATATTGAACAACTGAAAGCGTGAAAAATTCATTTCAGATACACCAGCAATAAATGGCGCAAATGTCCGAATGATGGGTAAGAAGCGCGCCAAGATAATAGTCTTACCACCATGCCTCTCGTAAAAGGTATGTGTTTTACGCAAAGCGTTTTGATCAATCCAACGGGATTGACTGCTAAACACTTTTTTGCCAATCCAACGGCCAATGAAATAGTTCACAGTGTTACCGGCTACTGCGGCAATCAAAAGCCCAATAGTCAAAGTCCAAATATTGAAGTGCTCTGTTGCGCAATATGCTCCTGCAATAAACAAGAGGGAGTCTCCTGGTAAAAATGGTGCAACTACTAGGCCTGTCTCGGCAAAAACAATGGCAAATAGCAAGCCATATGCCCATGCTCCATATTGCTGAATGACGACGTCTAAATGACGATCGATGTGTAGCAATAAATCGCCTAACTGCATCAAAGTATCAATCAACTTAAGCTCCAAATATTGGTTTGATAGGGATATTAACAGGCTCTTATAATGAGACATGCAAACTGAACCCTACATTCAGCCTATGCAATCACCAGAGCCTTTTTCAACCATTTGTATTGTTGGTCCCACTGGTGCAGGCAAAACTCATTTAGCGATGGCTTTGGCCGAGCATGCGAAATCTATTGGTCTTTGCATTGAGCTCATCAGTATGGATTCCGCACTTGTCTATCGTGGTCTGGATATTGGCAGTGCTAAACCCACTAAAGCAGAACAGGCAGCGGTTGTGCATCACCTCATCGATATTCTAGAGCCTACCGAAGTCTATTCTGCTGCACGATTTGCTAAGGACGCTAAGCGACTCTGCGAAGAGATTCGCAGTAGAGGTCATATCCCTATAGTAGTTGGGGGAACCATGTTGTATTGGAGAGCATGGGCTCATGGCCTATCTACCCTTCCTCCAGCAAACGCTGAGATTCGCGTTCGACTGGAAGTACAGGCCAAGGCGATCGGTTGGCCCGCAATGCATCAGCAACTCTCACAAGTAGATCCCGTCACTGCCTCACGCTTAATGCCCAATGACGCACAACGTGTTCAACGCGCGCTTGAGGTATTTGAAATTACTGGTAAACCCATGTCAGCCCTATTGGCTGAATCACCCAGTGAGGATGGTCGAGAAGGCTCCGTCATTCCACCATGGATCAACTTAGTTTCTCTTGAGCCAAGCGATCGTGCGCGCTTACATCTCAATCTCGAAAAACGGTTTGATGAAATGCTTTCGGGAGGTTTACTTGAAGAAGTAGATGCTTTGCGAAAAAATACTGCCTTACATGCCAACTTACCTGCTATTCGCTCAGTAGGTTATCGCCAAGTTTGGGAATACCTAGATGGGCAAATCGATTGGGCGCAAATGCGTTACAAAGCATTGGCTGCTACTCGACAACTTGGTAAACGCCAGCTGACATGGCTACGTGCAATTGCAGGAAGAAATACTTTTGATCCCTTTAATCCAAATGAATTGAAGGCAGCCTTAGATTACTGCAAGCTAAATTTAAAATAAGTTTGCTTTAAATAACGATGGTTTGGGGCGCATCTTTGGGGCGCTCTACTACCTCACCCACTGTCCATGCTTTTAAACCTTGCGCAGTCAATGATTTAATTGCTGTGTCGGCTTGATCAGGCGAAACAATCACTACCATGCCAATACCGCAGTTAAATACACGAAACATCTCTGCATCCGCAACGCCACCCTTCATTTGTAACCAACGAAAGAGTTCCGGCATTTTCCAACTGTCACGATGCAATCTGGCTTGCACGTTTTCTGGCAAAACACGGGGCACGTTATCTACCAAACCACCACCAGTAATGTGAGCCATACCCTTGACATCAATTTCTGAAATCAGTTTTAAGAGTGGCTTCACATAAATTTCTGTTGGCGCCATCACCACATCCCCAAGAGGACGACCACCTAAGTCATCGCTTGGTTTTGCACCAGCGCGCTCAATAATTTTTCGTACTAAGGAGTAGCCATTGGAATGCGCGCCACTTGAACCAATTGCCAAAATAGTGTCGCCCGGAACAATACGAGCGCCGGTAATGATCTTGGATTTCTCAACCGCACCTACCGCAAAACCCGCCAAGTCATATTCCCCGGGAGGGTACATACCAGGCATTTCTGCAGTTTCACCACCGATCAATGCACAACCTGATAATTCACAACCTTTTGCAATACCACCCACAACCGTAGCTGCTGTATCAACTGTCAATTTTCCGCAAGCAAAGTAGTCTAGGAAAAAGAGTGGTTCAGCACCCTGGACCAAAATATCATTCACGCTCATAGCGACCAAGTCTTGGCCGATGGTGTCATGACGATTCCATTCAAAAGCCAGACGAAGTTTTGTGCCTACCCCGTCAGTTCCAGCCACCAATACTGGCTCTTGATACCGCTTAGGAATCTCAAAAAGCGCTCCAAAGCCGCCAATACCGGCTAAAACCCCTTCCCGCATGGTTTTCTTGGCCAAAGGCTTAATGCGATCTACTAAGTCATCTCCAGCATCGATATCGACACCTGCATCACGGTAGGAAAGGCCTTTTGATGGAGAATTGCTAGTAGAAGTCATATTTGAGTCGGAATATTAGTAAAAGATGCTGCTGGGTCAGTAGAATCATTGAATTCTAGAGGATTACAAGCAATGGCTGAAATTTTTACCCCTTTTCTCGCAGCATTCATCCTGGCGTATGCCTTACGCCCAGTTTGCCTGTGGTTTGAGAGACATCGTGTTCCCCGTGCTTTAGCCGCCCTTCTGACCATGTTGATTGGTCTCGGGCTCCTTTTTTCTGTTTTGACCCTTTTTATCAATTTATTAAAAGATGAAATTCCACTGATCAAAACGCAACTTCCAGAATGGATTGCCAATACGCAGTCTTGGCTAAGCCCAAAACTCGAAGAATGGCACATGAATATTGATTGGGCTAATCTCAAGGCAACTGCCACAAAAAAAGTGACTGAGCATATTAGCGACAACGCTGATGCTCTCATGAACACGACTATTGAAACAGTGCTGGTCTCAGGCAGCTCTGTGATTGCCGGTTTTGTAAATGCAGTCCTGATTCTGTTTGTGATGTTTTATTTATTGATTGATTGGGATCAATTTTTCAATCTCATTAAAAAAATCATTCCGCCACGTGCACAAAATACCGTTTATCGCCTTACTATCCAAACCAACGAACTGCTATCCCAATACTTACGTGGGATGTTGATCGTCATATCGATCATGGCTATTTTTTACAGCGTAGGGCTGAGTCTCGTAGGAATTAAAGGGGGTGTTGCAGTTGGAGTATTTACTGCACTAATGGTTGCCATTCCCTATGTGGGAATCACACTGGGTGTAACTCTTGGCCTATTATCAGCACTTCTTCAATTTGGACCAAGCCCTGAAATCATTGGCGTCGCCGCTGTTTTTGCTGCAGGACAATTTTTAGAGGGCTTCTTCTTAACACCCCGTTTAGTAGGTGAACGCATTGGCTTACATCCCGTTGGTGTGTTATTTGCTTTGCTATTTTTTGGTAAGCTATTTGGATTCTTTGGGGTATTGCTAGCGCTGCCCATCAGCGCCGTTAGCATGGTTTTGGTTCAATATGTCTGGTCTCTTTATACACAAAGTTCTTGGTATCAAAAGTAGATTTACGCAGTAATGAATAAGACCTCACTGCCAAAACAATTTGCTCTAGACCTCAGTCATACTCCCAAAGCAAGTCTAGAAAACTATTTACCAGGGAAAGATCTAGCATTGATCTCTACCCTTCAGGATTTGAGTAAGTCCTGGCAGTTGCCAGCTAGTAAGGCTCCAAGCAATCCTCTGAATCAACGCTGGATTTATTGGTGGGGCCCAGAAGGATCTGGAAGATCGCACTTATTAGAAGCAATAGGAAATGCTGCTACCCAGGCTGGCATTGCACATTTTGCTTTGGGGCCACAAGAGCCTATATCTTGGATTCGTTTAGAAGAAAAAATGACTTCTTTAACATCCAGCGATACACCATCGGTGATTACGGTAGACGATGTCGATGGCTTAGATGAGCGCCAGGCAGGGGCACTCTTTCGCATCCTGAACGGAGTGCAGGCGGGGAAAGCTATCCATATTTTCATGGCGGGTAAAGCCGCACCTGCAGCCCTAGAGCTCAGAGAGGATTTGCGTACCCGCCTAGCCTGGGGATTGGTATTTCAGACTGATCTTTTGGATGATGATGCGAAAATACAAGCATTAGAACAAGCTGCACAGGCGCGTGGTCTAGTACTGTCGCCAGATGTTTTACCTTGGCTACTAAGCCGCTTCTATCGTGATATGCCGAATTTGATGGCCTTGATAGATGCTTTGGATGCTTATTCACTTGAAACAAAACGTGCTGTAACCTTGCCCCTAGTGCGCGAGCTCTTGCAGCCAAAATAATTTACTAAAGATTTCATTCGTGACCCAATTAGCCCTATTTGATTTAGATCACACCCTTTTACCCTGCGATAGCGATTACGAATGGGGTCAATTCCTGGCGCGTATTGGCGTGGTAGACAGAGCGTATTACGAAAAACAAAATGAGCGCTTCTATCAGGACTATAAAGACGGCAAACTCAATATTCAAGAATTCTTACGCTTTGCTTTAAAGCCATTATCAGAATATTCACGTGAACAACTAAAGGAATGGCACGATGCCTTCATGAAAGAAGTCATCAATGGGCAATTGCGTCAGCAAGCGATTGATTTAGTGAAACGTCATCAAGATGCCGGAGATTTATGTTGTGTCATTACCGCTACCAATAGTTTTGTCACACGCCCTATTGTGGAAAGTTTTGGAATTGAACATCTGATTGCTACTGAGCCCGCTACCACTTCAAACCACCCTCTAGCCAGTTTCACTGGAGAGGTGCGAGGCATCCCCAATTTTCGTGAAGGGAAAATTACGAACTTGTATCACTGGCTAGCTGACAGAAAACTTATGCTAGAAACCTTACCTCGTAGTTATTTCTATTCAGATTCGATGAATGATCTTCCCTTACTAGAAAAAGTCAGTCATCCAATTGCTACCAATCCCGATGATCGTTTGCGCAAAGAAGCTCAGAAACGCAATTGGCCTATTCTTGAGTTATTCGCATGATCACTAAATTTATTAAACGTATCTTGCGTCGTGATCCGATGATCAAGCATACGCAAGCAAACAACACGGGTGCGCCTAAACGTATTCCTAAAAAATCACATCGCATTGATCCACACCTACTCTCCAAGAATGCCGTAAAAGTTACAGATACCTTACAACAGGGTGGATATGAAGCATTTATTGTGGGCGGCGCTGTCCGCGATTTGGTTTTAGGAATCGGTCCAAAAGATTTTGATGTGGCAACCAATGCCACACCCGATCAAGTTCAAAAACTATTTCGTAAAGCCCGTTTAATTGGACGTCGCTTTCAGATTGTTCACGTGACCTTTTTTGGCAAAGGCCATCCTGAAATTATTGAGGTGTCGACCTTTAGAGCCTTGCTAGATAACGCGGGAGATCATGTCGCAGAAAGCGGTCGTATTCTGCGTGACAACGTTTGGGGATCGCAGGGAGAAGATGCTGCACGACGTGATTTCAGTATTAATGCGATGTACTACGACCCCTCTTCTGAAACCGTGCTCGACTATCACGGTGGCATGGCTGATATTCAGAAGAAAACTTTACGCATGATTGGTGATCCTGCTAAGCGCTATCGCGAAGATCCTATTCGCATGCTCAGAGCAATACGGTTTGCTGCAAAAACAGGATTTACCTTAGAAACTGCTACGCGTGCGCCGATTGCAAAATTAAGTACCTTATTACAAGATGTTCCAGCGGCACGTCTATTTGATGAAATCCTCAAATTATTAATGTCAGGTTATTCTTGGTCAGCAATTCAAGGTCTACGCGATGCAGGATTGCATCATGGTATCCTGCCCTTGCTTGACCATATTCTCGATAGTGATGAAGATTCTAAAGATGCTAATCAATTTGTAAAATTAGCGCTGGCAAATACGGATCAACGTATTCAAGCGGGCAAAAGTGTCTCAGCAGGATTTTTGTTTGCCACATTACTTTGGCCTGATCTTCTAAAAAACTGGAATGCCAATTTAGCCAAGGGGATGTCTAATATTCCTGCCCTGCAAGATGCTATGGATGACACTATTGCCACCCAAAGTAGCGGTATGACTATCCAACGTCGCTTTGAAAGTGATATGCGTGAAATTTGGTCTATGCAGCCCCGTTTTGAAAAACGGGTAGGCCGCTACCCCTATCGCCTAATTGAATCTCCCCGCTTTAGGGCGGGCTATGACTTTCTTCTTCTGCGCTGTGCCACCGGGGAAAAAGAAGCTGCACTAGGACAGTGGTGGACGGACTTTATCGCTGCCGATCCCACTGGACAAGAGGCCTTAATGGCCAATGTTAAGAATGTTGTTGGCAATAACGCCTCCCCGGCAAAGAGACGTCGTCGTCGTAAACCAAAATCTGCCATACCCCAAACCCCTTCTGTGGGCGAGCCAAGCTAAGCACGTTTTCCAAAATTTCAGTAAAGTAGTTTCATCACAGGTTTGGAATCATATGGCACGGGCTTATATCGGATTTGGCGGCAACATTGGCGACACACGTCAGCTCATCACTGATGCGATCGTCTGCCTTGCTCAACGTTCTGAATTGCAAATTGTTGCCAAAAGCTGTTTTTATCAAAGTGCGCCCGTTGATGCCGCCGGTGGCGACTACATCAATTCGGTGATCGAGATTAATACCCAACTCACGCCATACGGTCTTTTGCATGTATGCCAAGCAGTCGAGCAGGAGTTTGGTCGTGAACGCCCCTATACGAACGCGCCACGTACTCTAGATATTGATATTTTGTCTTTTGAGGGAATATCTCAAAATGAAACCGAACTCATGCTGCCTCATCCCAGAATTACCGAGCGCTCATTTGTACTATTACCCCTTTTAGAAATCGCTCCCAATTTTTTCCTTCCCAATTTTGGTGAACTCAAGGCCTATTTACCTAAGGTCGCACATCAACGTATAGAAAAACTCTCCTGCGGCAACTGCAATTGTGGGGAAAAAGCAGTTTATAGCCCATCGACGCATTAATTCATTAAACTCACGCCATGGGTTATTTACAAGGCGATAAGCCAATATCGATTACTAAGCTCCTCTCAATGCATGCCGAGAGGGAGAAGATCACTATGCTGACCGCATATGACTCCACTATGTCTGCACTACTCAATCGCTGTGGTGTTGAAGTGATATTGATTGGTGACTCCATGGGTAATGTGATTCAGGGCCACTCTTGTACTACACCAGTGACTGTTGAACAAATGGTCTATCACACAGAATGTGTAGCTCGCGCCAACACCCAAGCATTTCTGATTACGGACTTACCATTTGCCAGTTATGGCAATCCTGCGCAAGCATTAGAGTCCGCTGCTGCTGTGATGCGCGCTGGTGCGGATATGGTGAAAATTGAAGGGGGCGGAGATTGGCAAGTAGAAGTCATTCGATACTTAGTTGAACGTGCTGTTCCTGTTTGCGCTCATCTTGGACTGCTCCCGCAATCAGTCCATCTTTTAGGTGGCTATAAAGTACAAGGTAAATCAAAGGATGCCGCAAGCATCATGCTCGAGCAAGCGCTTGCTTGCCAACACGCAGGCGCTCAAATGCTTGTTCTAGAGGCTATTCCTTCAACGCTGGGCGAAAGAATTACGGCAGAACTTCATATTCCAACGATTGGGATTGGAGCTGGCCCAGATTGTTCTGGACAGGTATTGGTGCTACAAGATATGTTGGGCATAAGCCCAGGTAAACCACCGAAATTCGTGAAGAACTTTATGGATGGGCACCACTCTATCGAGGCTGCTATTAAAGCTTACGTCAGAGAGGTGAAGTCCGGGAAATTCCCCGGACCCGAGTATGCCTTTGCTGGTTAATAGCCCTTAACTAAAGAAGCTTTTCACACCATCAAACCAGCCCTTTTGTTGAGGGCTATGTTTATCGCCCCCAGATTTAAGGCTGTCATCAAATTTTTGTAGTAATTTTCTTTGCTCATCTGTCAGTTTGATCGGCGTTTCTACCAAGATGTGAACAAAAAGATCGCCCACTAAGGAGGAGCGCAATCCTTTGATGCCTTTATGGCGCAAACGGAATGTCTTACCTGTCTGCGTTCCTTCAGGAATCGGGAACTCTACGCGACCCGATAAAGTAGGAACCTCAATCTCCCCGCCAATCGTAGCGGTTGCAAAAGAGATTGGCATTTGCACATGTAAATCACTACCATCGCGCTCAAATACATTATGTGGTTTCACGCGAACTTCGACATAAAGATCACCGGAAGGCCCACCATTAATTCCAGGCTCACCATTACCTACTGAACGTACCCGCATACCATCATCAATACCTGCTGGTATTTTGATCTCAAGCGTTTTTTGTTCTTTATGTTTACCGCTGCCATGACATGTTTTGCAAGGCTTCGGAATATATTCACCAGTGCCACGGCACTTAGGACAAGTTTGCTGCATTGAGAAGAAACCTTGCTGCACTCGAACCTGACCATGTCCATCACAAGTCGTACATTTTTCTGCTTTAGTACCTGGCTCCGCTCCTGTGCCATGACAGGGCTTACAACTACTCCAACTAGGCACACGAATTTGAGTGGTGTATCCCTCAGCAGCTTGCTCTAGGGTGATATCCATGTTGTAGCGCAGATCTGCGCCCTTAAAGACTTGCGGGCCAGCATGACGGCCACCGCCTTGACCAAAAATATCACCGAAGATATCCCCAAAGGCATCGGCAAAACCGCCGCCACCGCCAAAGCCACCACCGCCAAAGCCACCCATAGAGGAATCAACTCCAGCATGTCCATACTGATCATAAGCAGCACGCTTATTAGGATCAGTCAGCGTTTCGTAAGCCTCTTTCACTTCTTTAAATTGGGCTTCTGAAGTTTTGCTATCGGGGTTGCGATCAGGATGATGCTTCATTGCCATCTTGCGATAAGCCTTTTTTAGATCTTCATCGCTGGCACCTTTTGCCACACCAAGCACTTCGTAATAATCGCGTTTACTTTTCGGCACAGCCAATTCCTCTCAACAACCTGAATGACACAAGTCGGCACGAGGCCGACTTGTTATTTAAGTACTTCAAAAATACCTTAGTGAAATATTTGATTTAAGAATTACTTCTTATCATCAACCTCTTTAAAGTCAGCATCAACGACATCGGCATCAGGGGCCGCGCCAGGTGCGGCACCCGGAGCTGTGCCTGGTGCACCACCACCAGCTTTAGCTTGCTCCGCAGCCATGACTTTTTCGCCTAGCTTCTGACTAGCTTTACCCAAAGCTTCGGTCTTGGCTTCAATAATCGCCTTATCGCTACCTTTGATGGCTTCGTCTAACTCTTTCAGAGCAGCTTCAATCGCTTCTTTTTCAGCAGCCTCTAAGCTTGCACCATGCTCTTCTAAAGCCTTCTTGGTTGAGTGAGCTAAAGCATCAGCAGTATTACGTGCCGTTACTAACTCTAAGGCTTTCTTATCTTCAGCAGCATTGGCTTCAGCATCTTTTACCATGCGTTGAATTTCTTCTTCAGTCAAACCAGAGTTCGCCTTAATGGTGATCTTGTTTTCTTTACCTGTGGTTTTGTCTTTTGCGGTGACATGCAAAATACCGTTGGCGTCGATATCAAAGGTCACTTCAATTTGTGGCATACCGCGTTGTGCTGGTGCAATACCCTCAAGATTAAATTCACCTAACAATTTGTTTGCAACAGCCATCTCACGTTCGCCCTGAAAGCACTTGATAGTTACTGCAGGCTGATTATCTTCAGCGGTAGAGTAAACCTGTGAATGCTTAGTAGGAATCGTAGTGTTCTTAGGAATCATCTTGGTCATCACGCCGCCCAAGGTTTCAATACCCAATGACAATGGGGTAACGTCCAAGAGCAATACGTCTTTACGATCGCCAGACAACACAGAACCTTGAATTGCAGCGCCAACAGCCACTGCTTCATCTGGGTTGACGTCCTTACGTGGCTCTTTACCAAAGATTTCTTTAACCTTGTCCTGAACTGCAGGCATACGGGTTTGACCACCCACCAGAATCACATCATCAATATCAGCTACGTTTACGCCGGCATCCTTAATTGCTGTTAAGCAAGGACCAGCGGTTCGGTTAATCAACTCTTCTACCAATGACTCCAACTTAGCGCGGGTCAATTTCAAGTTCAAATGCTTAGGACCGCTAGCATCAGCTGTCACATAAGGTAAATTGATTTCAGTTTGCTGGGCAGATGACAACTCAATCTTGGCTTTTTCGGCAGCATCTTTCAAACGCTGTAATGCCAATACATCTTTACTCAGATCAACGCCTTGCTCTTTCTTGAACTCAGCAATAATCCAATCAATGATGCGTTGGTCAAAGTCTTCGCCGCCCAAGAATGTGTCGCCGTTAGTGGAAAGCACTTCGAACTGTTTCTCGCCATCGACGTTAGCAATCTCAATGATGGATACGTCAAACGTACCGCCACCCAAGTCATATACAGCAATCTTGCGATCAACCTTGTCTTGTTTATCAAGACCGAAGGCCAAAGCAGCTGCGGTTGGCTCGTTGATGATCCGCTTGACATCTAAGCCTGCAATACGACCAGCATCTTTAGTAGCTTGACGCTGGCTATCATTGAAGTAGGCAGGAACAGTGATCACTGCCTCAGTTACTTCTTCACCAAGGTAATCTTCTGCAGTCTTTTTCATCTTGCGCAAAATTTCAGCGGACACCTGTTGTGGCGCCATTTTTTTGTCGCGTGCTTCAACCCAAGCATCACCGTTATCCGCTTGAATAATCGCGTAAGGCATGAGACCAATATCTTTTTGTACTTCAGGATCGGTGAACTTACGACCCATCAAACGCTTCACAGCGTAGATTGTGTTTTTAGGATTTGTTACTGACTGACGTTTAGCTGGCGCACCAACCAATACTTCACCATCTTCAACATAAGCGATGATGGATGGCGTTGTTCGAGCGCCTTCAGCGTTCTCGACAACCTTAGGTGCATTGTTTTCAACGACTGAAACGCACGAGTTAGTGGTTCCTAAGTCGATTCCGATAATCTTTCCCATAATGACTCCAAAAAATTAAGTACTGCGTTGTTTTATTGAAATTCTTCTGTACAGCTATGAATAAATCGATACCCAGTAAATGGGGTGTAAAAAACAGAATTCAAGGGTAGAAATAGCAAAAAAGGGAGATTTATGCCTTTTTTGTGCTTTTTTTGCTCTTTTTAAGGAATTTATGTCCTAAAAAGACCTTATTTTGCTGCGCTGACCGTTACTAAGGCCGGCCTCAATACTCTATCGGCGACTGTATAACCCCGTTGCAAGACAGAAACAACAGTATTGGGCTCTTGCTCGGACGGGACTGAGGCAATTGCCTGGTGATGGTGTGGGTCAAATTTATCCCCTACCGCCGGATTAATTTCAGTCATTCGACCTTTTTCAAAGGCGGCAAGAAGCTGTTTCAAGGTAATTTCCAGACCCTCTTTAAATGCTTTTGCATCACCAGCATCAGTACTTAGTGCGGCATAAAGACTGTCCGTTACGGGAACTAAGTGCTCCGCAAAACTTTCAATTGCAAACTTGTGCGCCTTAGCAATGTCTTCTACTGCACGGCGACGAATATTTTCACCTTCTGCCTTAGCGCGCAAGAAGTTATCTTGCATGTCAGTCAACTTTTGATTGAGCTCTGCAATTTCTTGCTCCGGCGAATTTGGAGCTGCTGCCTCAGCTGCTTCAGTCAGAGTTTGCTCAGCTGGGTTTTCTTGTCCCGGGTTTTGGTTTTCTTGTGTCATGGATGCTAGTTCGCTTTTAAATAAGATTGTCTACTGATTGCAATATGGGGCTACTTTATAAGATTTCAAGTTTTACTTTGCTCGGCTATTTCTGCTCTTTCATTACGTTTAGTAAGCTCCGCCTCTGACTCTATGCCCAATGACCAGCCCATAAGATGTTGATGAGCAATATCACTTAAGGCATCGATCCATTTTGGATTGCTATTTAAGCAGGGGATATACCGATAATCCTGACCGCCATGATCTAGAAAAGTTTCTCGGGCTTCCATGGCAATCTCTTCAAGGGTTTCCAGACAATCTGCTGGAAAGCCGGGACAAAAAATATCGATACGCTGACAGCCTTCCTTAGCAAGTTTCTCAATAGTTGGCGCTGTATAGGGTTTTAACCATTCTGCTTTTCCAAAGCGTGATTGAAAAGTCACTATGTATTGATTGGGTTCTAAACCTAAGGATTCACCCAATAAGCGCCCTGTTTTTAAACACTCACAATGGTAAGGATCACCCTTCATTAAATTACGCTTAGGCAATCCATGAAAGGACATTACGAAACGATCGCCTACTGCAAAATTAGGGCGCCCATCTTTATCCCAACTATGTAGCACTTGATCACGCAAAGCCTCAATGTAAGCAGAGTTGTCATGATAGTGCTTTACTAAACGCAACTCTGGTTGATCGCGCCAGGTGCCCAGCACCCGAAAAACTTCATCAAAACTTGAGGCAGTAGTAGTGGCGGAATATTGGGGATATAAGGGCAGTAGTAATAAGCGCTCCATCCCTTGCTCCTTAAGGCTTTCCAGGGCTTCTTGCGTTGAGGGCTTGCCATAACGCATAGCCAAATCTACTAAGACTGTATGCCCTTGGTTGGCAAACTTTTCACCCAACTCTTTGGCCTGTAAACGCGAGTAATGCATTAAAGGAGAGCCTAATTTTGGCAACCAAATTGAGGCGTATTTTTTAGCGGATGTACCGCTACGAATCGGCAAAATAATGCCGTGCAAAATGAACCACCAAATAAACCGTGGAATCTCTACGATACGTGGATCAGATAAAAACTCATTGAGATATGCTCTTACCGCTTTAGGAGTTGGCGCAGATGGCGTTCCTAAATTGAGTAACAACACTGCAGTCTTGGAAGCTCTTAAATGGGGATTTTGATTCAATGTAATGTGTCTCTAGTAATTAGGGTATAAATTTTGCTTAAGAGCTTAGTGCGCCAGATAATAGTTTAGAGGTGATATCCACAATCGGAATGACTCTGTCATAAGCCATACGGGTTGGGCCAATGACACCAAGTGTTCCCACAATTTGACCGTCGACACTATAAGGCGCACTAATGACTGCTAAATCCTCATAAGGTAAGAGATCACTCTCGCCACCAATAAAGATTTGAATTCCATCCGCGTGACTTGATACATCGAGTAATTGCATGAGAACAGATTTTTGCTCCAACATGTCAAACATCTTACGGAGCTTATCCAAGTTAGAGCTGAGATCACCCACATTGAGCAAGCGACGCTCACCCGAAAGAACGACTTCACCACCATTTAGATTGTATTCAGGAACGCCGCTTTGCAATGCTAAAGCCATCAAACCAGAAATATCTGTGCGCAAATTATCCAAATCTTTCTTAAGATGTAAACGCACTTGATCAAAACTTTTTCCTGCAAACTGCGCATTGATGTAGTTACCTGCTTCAATCAACTGACTTGGGCTGTAATCCTGGGTGGTAGGCAATATACGATTTTGTACGTCACCCTCAGGCGTGACCATAATTAATAAGATCTTGCCTTCCCCTAGTCGCAAAAACTCAATGTGCTTAAAAACCTGAGCGCGTTTGGGGGTCATCACTACCCCAGCAAAATGGGTCAGATTGGAGAGCATTTGGGCAGCGGAGGTTAAAACCTTTTGCGGTGAATCAGGCAAAAGTCCTTTTTCTACTTCACGAGCTGCTATTTCTTCCAAGGGACGTATCGTCACCATCGTATCTACAAATAAACGATAGCCTCTTGGGGTTGGAATCCGGCCAGCAGAGGTATGCGGACTGGTTACTAAACCCATCTCCTCTAGATCAGCCATGACATTACGAATGGTGGCCGCAGAGAGGTCCAGACCGGAGAATCTCGATAGGGTGCGTGAGCCAATAGGCTGACCCTCCTCGATATAGCGCTCGATGAGGGTTTTTAGTAAGGCGCGGGAACGTTCATCCATGGTGGAAGGGATTTTATGCCTATGGTTTAATCGTTATATGTTAAGCCCTTCCCCAAATTCCACCAACAAGGCATTTAGCCGAGTGGCGCTTGTCGGCAAATTTCAGGCAGATGGGATTGAGGAACGCCTTAAAGACCTTGCAAAGCTGGTTTCTGATCTAGGCTGCGAGGTCTTTATTGAGGCTGCGACCGCAGATCACCTCCAACTGAAAGGCTTCCCAACCAAGGTAGCGGATGATTTTGCCGGGGTAATTGATTTAGTAGTGGTTTTGGGTGGTGACGGGACAATGTTGGGAATTGGCCGTCAATTAGCTGGTATGAATGTTCCGCTAGTAGGAATCAATATGGGGCGCCTAGGTTATATGACCGACATCCCCATTCAATCAGTGCAGTCCATTCTTCCTAAAATTATTGCCGGAGAATATGAGGCAGATACCAGAACATTGTTAGATGCCGTCGTTTTGCGCAATGGTATAGAGTTGAATCGCGCCCTCGCCCTCAATGATGTGGTGGTAAATCGCTCTGGTATTTCAGGAATGGTGGAGTTAGCAGTGAACGTCAATGGCTCTTTCATGTACAACCAACGCTCTGATGGTTTAATTGTGTCAACACCGACTGGCTCAACCGCATATGCACTCTCTGCTGGTGGACCTATTCTTCATCCGCGTGTTGCTGGTATCTTGCTTGCACCGATTGCACCACACTCTCTTTCTAATCGCCCAATCGTCTTACCAGCAGATTCTGAAACCATCATTGAAGTGATTGATGGTCGCGAGGTGATTGTGAATTTTGATATGCAATCCCAAACTGAATTACAAAGTGGCGACAAAATTGAAGTTCGCCAATCTAGTAAAACCATTACATTCCTTCATCCCTGCGGTCATAGCGACTACAAGACTTTGCGCGAGAAGCTTCACTGGAATGAATACCCATCGACATTTTGATGTCGTATTTTTTGCTACGCTAATACATGCTTCAAACTATCTCTCTTCGTGACTTTGTCATTGTCGATCAACTTGAACTAGATTTTGCTGCTGGTTTTACAGTCTTGACGGGCGAAACTGGCGCCGGAAAATCCATCTTGCTCGATGCGCTGAGCTTAGTATTAGGTGAGCGGGCGGATAGTAGCCAAATTCGTGAAGGCGCTAATCGCGCAGAAATTTCTGCTCTCTTCAGAGTAGTCCCAGAACAAACCTCCCACTTCAATAAATGGTTAGATGATCAAGGCTTTCCATTAGAGGATGATGGTCAAACCCTCTTACTCAAAAGAACGGTAGAGGCAAATGGTCGAAGTCGCGCTTTTATTAATGGCAGCATTGCTACCGTGACGCAGTTACGGGAAGCTGGGGATCAGTTGGTAGACATCCATGGCCAACATGCCCATCAACTACTACTTAAGGGTGGTGCACAACGAGAGCTGCTTGATCGTCATGCCGGATTACTTCCCCTGACAATAGAGGTGGCCCAAGCCTTTAAAACCCTCAATGACTCTCGTCGCCGTTTAGAGCAAGCAGAAAATGCAGGGCAAGATATTGAGCGTGAACGTGAACGTCTCGAATGGCAGTTAGAAGAACTCACCGAGCTTTCTCCCATAGAGGGTGAGTGGATCAGCATTCAGAGTGAGCATGCCAGACTCGCGAATGGCGCTAAAATCATCAGCGGATGCCAAGAGGCTATCGAAAGCTTAAGTGATGCTGAGAATTCAGTTCACTCCACATTATCTAAAGCCTCAAATACCATCAGCTCTTTAGCAGAGCATGATCCAGCACTCAGTACGATTAGTGAGGCCTTAGCATCAGCACAGATTCAACTCGATGAGGCTATTCATGGGCTCAACCGTTATTTACAAAAAGTAGATTTAGATCCTGCGAGATTGGCACATGTAGAAGAACGTATGCAGGCGCTTCATGGTGCTGCTCGAAAATACCGTTGCGAAGAGAGTGTGCTACCAAAATTACTGTTAGAAACCTCTGAACGCTTAGAGGCTCTAACGGCATCCCAAAATATCGATGCCCTACGAGAAAAAGTAAAAGCCGAAGAGACTGCTTATTTAAAGATTGCAAAACAGCTTTCACAAAAACGGAGTAAGGCAGCGGCCGAGTTAGGTAAATTAGTGACCGATGCCATGCAAGATTTATCTATGGCTGGCGGACAACTGGCGATTGCACTTACACCGCTAAATGAAGGCGGTTCGAATGGCTTAGAGCAAATTGAGTTTTTGGTAGCGGGTCATGCTGGCAGTACGCCGCGCTCATTGGCCAAAGTTGCTTCTGGAGGTGAGTTAGCTCGTATTAGTCTTGCCATTAGCGTCATTACCAGCAAAGCCTCATTTACTCCAACCTTAATTTTTGATGAAGTAGATGCCGGTATTGGGGGTGCTGTTGCTGAGACAGTAGGCAAACTTTTGCATCAACTTGGGCAATCGCATCAAATTTTGTGTGTCACCCATTTACCGCAAGTGGCCGCACAAGGCAATCATCACCTCAAGGTTAGCAAGTCTCAACACGCTGATAAGACCATATCTCAGGTTGAAATACTTGGAAGAACAGGGCGGGTAGAGGAAGTTGCTCGTATGCTGGGAGGTGCTACCATTACCGACACCACACGCCGTCATGCACGTGAGTTATTGGGTTAAATCAAAATCTCAATAAATCAGACTAGATGTAGTTCAACTTTTTTTCCAAGAGCGGCAGCATATTTTCTAAGAGTACTTAAGCTAGGGGAATGCTTACCAGTTGCTAAAGCACTCTCAAGCCTTGCAATCGCCGGAGCCTGTGTTCCCATGCGTTTAGCAATCTGAGCCTGAGATAAGCCAGCCTCTTTTCTAGCTGCCAGAATTTCATCTAAAATCGCAAACTCTTCACGATTGAGCTTATCTACCTCAGCCTTCACGACTGCGTTCTTGAGCATCTTACTTACCATTTGTTTGTGGCTTAGTGGCTTTGTAGTCTTTTTGGGTATAGATTTTGTAGTCATTTTTTTAACTCCTTTATGCGTTCTTTGGCAATCCTCAATTCTTTATCTGGCGTTTTTTGGGTCTTCTTAATAAAGCTATGAAGCATCACAATCTCTTGCCCAATCATCGTACAAAAAAAGACTCTAGCAATACCTTCAATACCCTTCAACCTTAATTCAAATAATCCACCACCAAAAGCATCGGTATGTGGCAAACCTAAATGTGGACCATGCTCCATCATTCGATTAGTT
>Ga0194047_10000608_pt1 | contig 23795 bp, 18 predicted proteins | sample JunL225m_MetaG_2_FD_160070 | JGI IMG/M metagenome (GOLD analysis project Ga0194047, IMG submission 160070) | Anoxic zone freshwater microbial communities from boreal shield lake in IISD Experimental Lakes Area, Ontario, Canada - Jun2016-L221-5m | ecosystem: Environmental > Aquatic > Freshwater... | reverse complement strand
GTCGTAGTGCCTGCAGCAGCAGTAGTGGCACCAGTAGTCGTAGTAGCGGCTTTAGTGGTAGCCGCAGCCGTGGTAGCCGCTGCCGTAGTAGCGACGGGGGTTGCAGTATTGTCACCGCAAGCTCCAAGGATGGCAGTAACTACCATCAAAAATACTGCTACTACCGACATGCGGGAATAGTGTCTGTTTCTCAATTCTCGCTCCTCCTATTTCATAAAGTCTGACTGATAGAACAACGGGTTGATAAAACCCTATGGGCTAAATCGGATTGGTTAGACGTGGAAAAAAAGTAGTTCCCGATTCAGACTACTATAATAGAAAGTACCACTAAATACGGAGAGTCGCTGTAACCTGAACTACTAAACGCAAATTGGTTTAAAGCTACACCTATAATGACTAAGAAAAAGATCTTAAATATGGATAAAGTATTGTCTTGGGGTATAGCAATTGCTTCGAAGCAATCGGGCAAGTGCTATAATATTAAAGGCTTGATGATTTTTAGCATTTGCATGTTTTCAAAATGTGACTTACGCGCTGGAAAGGTTTTTTCATGACCACTGCACGGGAAATTGCAATTGGAGTTCTGACAAGTGGCGGGGATGCGCAGGGTATGAACGCTGCTTTACGGGCAATTGTGCGTTCAGCCATTATCAGGGACGCTACAGTTTATGCCATTTACGAAGGCTATAAGGGTATGGTGCAAGGTGGCGACCTTATCCGTAAGATGAATTGGAACGATGTCGGCGGTATCCTGCAGCGCGGCGGGACCGTAATCGGCACTGCTCGTTGCACTGAGTTTCGCTCCAGAGAGGGTCGCCTAGAAGCGGCTTTCCATTTGGTTGAACGAGGCATTGACAGGTTGGTAATTATCGGAGGCGATGGCAGCCTCACCGGAGCTAATATATTCCGCCAAGAATGGTCATCTCTGATAGCAGAATTGGTTGGAACCGGAAGAATCACCAAAGAGGAGGCAGACAAACACCCTTTTCTTGGAATTGTAGGTTTGGTTGGCTCTATTGACAACGATATGTACGGAACCGATATGACTATCGGTGCAGATACGGCTCTGCACCGCATCACCGAGGCTTTAGACGCATTGACCAGCACTGCCGCAAGTCATCAGCGTACTTTTGTAGTGGAGGTGATGGGTCGTAATTGTGGTTATCTCGCTTTGATGAGCGCAGTGGCGGGGGGCGCAGACTGGGTTTTGATACCGGAAAACCCACCGGATGTTGATAACTGGGAACAATATATGTGCGACCTGATTCGCGCCGGAAGAAAAGCGGGTAGGCGCGAAAGTATCGTGGTAGTGGCAGAGGGCGCACGTGACAAGAACGGTAGTCCGATTTCCAGTGATTATATTCGCAAAGTGTTGCAAGAGCGTTTAGGAGAGGATACTCGCGTTACCATTCTGGGTCATGTGCAGCGCGGCGGTTCTCCGAGCGCGTTTGATCGCTGGATGAGTACCTTAGTGGGTTATACGGCGGTTGAGGAGTTGCTCAACAGCACGCCTGAGAGCGAACCACAGCTTATCGGTATTCGCTACAACCGTATTACGCATACTCCTTTGATGCAGGATGTGGAGCAAACCCGCATTCTTACAAAGCATATCGCCGAAAAAGAATATGCTAAAGCAATGGAATTGCGTGGCGGTAGCTTCCGCGAAATGTACAATACTTTTCAAGCTCTGGCACAGGCTTTACCATCTGTTACTCACCCGGATAAGGTTTTCCGTTTTGGAATATTGAACGCGGGTGCGCCTGCTCCCGGTATGAATACGGCGGTACGGGCGGCTGTCAGGTTGGTGCTGGATCGTGGACATTCGGTATTGGGTATCCATAACGGCTTTGAAGGCTTGATTAACGGCGATATTAGAGAACTGGAATGGGGCGCGGTTGACGGTTGGACTTCGATGGGCGGGGCGGAACTCGGCACAAGCCGTCTGATTCCAAGCGGTCAAGCTATTTATGCTATTGCCCGTAATCTTGAGACTTACAATATTAATGCGTTGCTGATAGTGGGCGGTTGGGAGAGTTACGAAACCGCATACAAGATGCACACCGAGCAGCCTAATTTCCCGGCTTTCAATATTCCGATGATTTGCTTACCTGCCAGCATTGATAATAATTTGCCCGGTTCTGAACTCAGTATCGGCGCTGATACTGCCCTGAATAATATTGTCGAGGTGGTAGATAAAATAAAACAATCGGCGGTAGCAGCGCGTCGTTGCTTCGTGGTTGAAGTGATGGGGCGCTTTTGCGGCTATCTCGCCCTGATGAGTGGGCTTGCAACCGGCGCGGAGCGGGTTTATATTCATGAAGAGGGGATTCGCCTGCAAGACCTACAAAATGACCTACAAGATATGAGCGAAGGTTTCAAGCATGGGAAACGCTTGAGCCTGATGATTCGCAACGAAAACGCCAACTCTTTGTACACGACCAGTTTCTTATGTTCGCTTTTCGAGGAAGAAGGGCGAGGGATTTTTGATGTGCGGCAAGCCATTCTGGGACATTTGCAGGAGGGTGGCAACCCAAGCCCGTTTGACCGGATTCAGGCTACAAGGTTGGCTGCACGTTGCGTGAAATACCTGACCGAACAACTCGAAAACGGCAAAGTTGATGGCTCTTTCATTGGTTTTAAGGGCGGCAAAGTGGAGATACTTGATATTGAGGAAATGCCGCGTATGGTTGACCCGGTCAATCGCAGACCTAAAGACCAGTGGTGGTTGAATTTGAGAACGGTGGCGCGTTTGTTGGCGCGAGACAATCCTTTGCAACCAAAAATTTAGCCCTTTTCAAGGGGGCGAGTGACCTAATATGGTTACTCGCTCCCCTCTTTTTTAACCTCCTGTCCGATAATTCCCCCCATATTTACCCAATTTAATGATTATATTAACCTTAGTCGGATATGCTGAAACTGTACCAACTTTTATAGTACGGACAAAATTTGCCTTTAACTATCGCAATATATAACGTTCCGTACAACATAATTTCGTTCTTACACAAGGAGGTGTCGGAATGCGCGGGACAATCGTCATTGACGAAAACAGATGCAAAGGCTGTACGCTTTGCTCTACCGTCTGTCCCAAAGAGATAATCCACATGGCGGATTACATTTCCCCACGCGGTTATCACCCCGCTCATCTGGTAGATCCCAAGAATCTTTGCACCGGATGTCTGCTTTGTTCCACTATATGCCCTGATACTGCAATAACCGTTTATCGCGAATGCGCCCGAAAACAGAGCGCGTCGGCTTTAGTTTCCTGAAGGGGAGGATGCTATGGTTAAGGAACTCTGGAAGGGAAATGAGGCAATCGCGGAAGCGGCGGTACGTGCCGGGATGGAAGCTTATTTTGGCTATCCCATCACTCCCCAAACCGAATTGCTGGAGTATTTATCGCGTCGTATGCCCGAATTGGGGCGGGTTTTTATTCAGGCGGAAAGCGAATTGGCAGCCATTAATATGGTGTACGGGGCGGCGGTAGCTGGCGCATATACCATGACTTCCTCCTCTAGCCCCGGAATGTCCTTGATGCAGGAAGGTTTATCCTATATAGCGGCTTCAAATGTACCTTGCGTGATAGTGGATATGATGCGGGGTGGTCCCGGTCTTGGCAATTTGGGCGCAGCGCAAGCCGATTATTTTCAGCTTACCAAAGGGGGTGGGCATGGCGATTATCGTCCGATTGTGTACGCGCCCAACTCGGTGCAAGAAGCAGTTGACATAACTTATAAAGCTTTTGAAATTGCCGAGAAATATCGCACTATCGTAATTATCGCCGGAGATGGCAATATCGGGCAGATTATGGAACCTGCCGAGATGCCTCCGATGAAAACGCTGGATAAGGTGGATAGAGGCTGGGAATTGACCGGCTCTAAGGGGCGAACGCGCCGCTTTAATACTTCGCTCTATCTGCAAGTTGAAGAATTGGAGGCACAAAACCTACGGTTGCGCGAAAAGGAAGCCCTGATTCGACAAAATGAAGGGCGCTATGAGGAACGGTGGACTGAACAAGCCGAGCTATTAGTGGTAGCGTTTGGTTCGGTGGCGCGGGGCGCGTGGTCGGCGGTCAAGGAAGCGCGAGAGCGTGGGATAATGGCGGGCTTCTTCCGCCCGATTAGCCTGTCTCCTTTCCCTTACTTACGGCTGGAAGAACTGTCGCAGCATGTCAAAGAAATACTGGTGGTGGAGTGTAACGCCGGGCAGATGGTCGAGGATGTGCGTTTGGCGGTAGGTTCACAGGCGATGGTTAAATTCTACGGTAGGCTTGGCGGAATTGTGCCGCTGCCCGATGAAATTCTGACCGAGATAATAACTTATGAAACGACTTCGGCTTACCGTGTGACGGCTCAACCCGAAATGCCAGAACTGGCATTAATGGCATAGTGGGAAAGGATGCTGGAATATGACAGCAGATACTTTACAGGTTGTGTACCAAAGACCGGACGCGCTAACGCAAGCCGTGACCCATTATTGCCCCGGCTGCACCCATGGCGTGATTCATCGTTTGGTGGCGGAAGTGCTGGATGAGTTGGATATTAGGGACAAAACTATTGGGGTGGCTTCGGTGGGTTGTTCGGTTTTTGCCTACAACTATTTCAATACCGATTTCGCGCAAGCTCCACATGGACGCGCTCCGGCAATGGCAACGGGCATTAAAAGAGTACATCCCAATAGCGTAGTTTTTACCTATCAGGGCGATGGCGACCTTGCTTCTATCGGCATTGCCGAAATTATTCATGCGGCGGCGCGGGGCGAGAACATAACCGTTATTTTCGTGAACAATGCGGTGTATGGTATGACTGGCGGACAAATGGCTCCTACTACTCTGCCGGGTATGTGTACTACCTCCTCTACTTTGGGTAGAAATGTGGCAACGATGGGCTATCCATTGCGGGTTTCGGAATTACTGGCAAATCTGGAGGGTGTTAGCTATGTGGTGCGCCGTTCGGTGCATGACCCCGGCAACATCAACAAGACCAAAAAGGCGATTAAGACCGCTTTCAGGGCGCAGTTGATTGGTAAAGGGTTGGCGCTGGTAGAAATTCTTTCGTCATGCCCGGTGAACTGGGGCATTGAACCGCCGGAGGCGCTCAAGTTTATCAAGGAAAAGATGATTCCCTATTTCCCGCTCGGCGATTTCAAGGTGGATGTCGAGTTAAAGGCGCTGGAGTAAGGAGGCTTTGCCATGCACGAAGAGATTATTATTTCAGGTTTCGGGGGGCAAGGCGTTCTCTTTGCCGGTCAGTTGCTGGCGTATGCCGTGTTGGCGGAAGCGAGGCATGTTACTTGGATTCCGTCCTACGGACCTGAAATGCGCGGCGGAACGGCGCATTGCACCGTTTGTATATCGGATGAGGAGATAGGCTCGCCGTTGGTACGCCATCCTTCTGCGGTAATACTAATGAACCCGCCTTCGTTTCAGCGTTACATGTCGCTGGTCAAGTCGGGTGGTTTGCTGCTGCTGGATGAGGGCATGATTTCTGAGCGTTCTACTCGTGATGATATTCATGAGGTGGTGATTCCGGCTCAAGCTATTGCTGCCGAGTTAGGCTTTGACCAAATTGCCAATCTGGTTTTGTTGGGGGCGTTGGTGGCAGCTACTAGTGTGGTTAAATTCGAAACGCTTGATAAGGTGTTGGAAGAACACCTTAGTCTGCGCCATCAAGATGCGCTGGTTGCTAACCGACTTGCGCTTCGGCGCGGAGCGGCGTTCTGCCTTCCGTTAGGTTTGAAATAACCTTTTTCTCAGGTGAAAGGACAGATGGGTGTATGATAACAGCCCTGTCTGTTCTTTTTTTGTTGTCTAATTGGCGCGTTTGAGTATAGAATATGAGCAGACTGAAATCGCAAATCCTAAAAATCTCAATGGAACAGGTTAATCGTTATGACCCTAAAAGACAGAAACATTTTGCTGGGCGTTTCCGGCGGCATTGCGGCTTATAAGGTGGCGCAACTCGCCCGCGACCTAACCAAAGAGGGGGCAAAGGTGGATGTGGCGATGACCGAAGCCGCCACCCGTTTTGTTACCCCTCTTACCTTCCAAGCGTTGACTCATCGCAAGGTTTATACCGACCTGTGGCAGGAGTGGACGGAGGAGGAGAAGGGGCATGTGACGCTGGCGCATCGGGCGGAACTGGCGGTTATTGCTCCTGCTACTGCCGATATTATTGCTCGGATAGCGCAAGGGCTGGCGAACGATATGCTCACCACTACCCTATTGGGTTGTCCCGCCCCGTTGATAATTGTTCCTGCAATGGAGAGCAATATGTATCAGCACCCTGCCACTCAGCAGAATCTTGCCACTCTTAGGGCGCGTGGCGCGATTATCCTCGAACCGGGGGTTGGGATGCTGGCGAGTGGGGCAAGTGGGGTCGGGCGGATGCCAGAACCAGAGGAGATTCTAGGCTATATCAAGTTGGTGCTGGGGAAATACTATGGCGATTTGATAGGCAAACGCTTTGTTATTACGGCGGGCGGGACGCAAGAACCGCTAGACCCGGTGCGTTATTTGGGCAATCGTAGCAGTGGACAAATGGGTTATGCACTGGCGCAGTCGGCTCTGGAACGTGGCGCAGATGTCACGCTCATAAGCGGACCTGTGAATCTGAACCCCCCGGTGGGATGCAAGTTTGTTAGCATAAAAACCGCTTGTGAGATGGAAGCAGCGGTGAAACGCGCTCTTTTTGAGGACGAATTGCCTGCCGATGTGCTGGTGATGGCGGCGGCAGTGGCGGATTTTCGCCCGGTGACTTCCAGTGACCACAAAATAAAGAAGGATAAAACCGCGCCTACGATTGAGCTAACCCTTAATCCCGATATTCTGGGCGGTTTGAAAGACGCGCCCGGTCTGGAGAAACTGTTACGAGTGGGTTTTGCTGCCGAAACGGATGATTTACATGCCAATGCCGAGAAGAAGTTGAATAATAAGAATCTGGATATGATTGTAGCGAATGAAGCGGTGAGCAGCATCGGACACAGCGAAAATCAGGTGACGTTAATTGAACGCGGCGGGGGTATTACCGAGTATGAGCGCAAGCCCAAACGGGAAGTAGCAGAGCTTATTCTTGATAAGGTGTTGGAACTGGTGGCAAAGAAAATATAGTAAATCAAAAAATGCATGCGTTGTTATCGGGGTATCACCCGCTATAGTTGAAACTTTGCAACTTTTATTCCGCGAGACGGTCAGTAGGGAGGTAGCGATATTATAACCGCCCTATTTGTAAAGATTGTAAATGCAATCAGCTTGTCTTATGTGTTAAAATATAATGAAATATTTACATTCCGGTTGGTAAAACTTTCTTATGGTTTTTTTGATAAATTTAGAATTCAGCAATTTCAAGTAATAAAATAACCAAAATAAGTTTTGCTCTGTAATGCGGAGTGGTTGAAATGGCAAATGATGGCAACAACAAGAAAGACCTTGACCCAAGAATCAAGCGCAACTGGGAAGATATTCAGAAACGGCATTCGTACCCGGTAAATGCTATAGGAGTACGCATTGACCCTAAGGATAAAGAAACCTTGCGAGTCTGGCGAGAGAATGGAATAGACAGGTTTCTGAAAGAGTGAGTTGAGTGATCAAAAACAAACTGGTGCTGGTGGTTGATGATAGCCCCACTATACGCAAAATTGTTGAAATTACACTCAAGAGAGAAGGCTACCGGGTAAATACCTGTGAAAGCGCAATGAAAGCTCTTGCCTGTATCACCGATGAGCAGCCCGATCTGGTGCTGCTGGATGTGATATTACCGATAATGGACGGTTATCAGGTTTGCAAAATAATCAAGAGCCGATATCGGAATCTGCCGATTATTATGCTAACTAGCAAAGACGGTTTCTTTGACAAAATTCGTGGTAAAATGGCTGGGTCAACCCAGTATATTACCAAACCTTTCGAACCCAAAGAACTACTGGCGGTTGTTCGGAAACACACCGGCGGCAGTTAGAACGGGAGGTTAAAAACACTGGATGTCTTCAACTACCATATTAAACGGGCGTATTGATAAAACAGACTTGACAACGCTGCTACGTACCGCTGAGAAAGAAAAACTCAGCGGTGAGTTAGGTTTCCAGCGGCAAAATGAGAAAATTAACCTATATTATCTCTTTGGGCAGTTGTACCATGCCAAATGGGCTGATATTACTGGTATTGATGCTGTCCGCGAGCTTTTGAACTGGAGAAATGGTACATATATCTTTACTGAAGGAATAATCCCTGCCCAAGCCAGCATCAACGATGATATAGATTTAATCCTTGCCAAAGCTCCAAATCGAGGTGGACGACCTCAAACCGGGTCATTACCGCCAATGCCCCAGGCAGCGCCTATTTCAGTCGCGTTACCTAATTTAGAAACTGGTAACTACATGGCTGATTTGGTTCCATTCGACCTGAAAGATTTAGGAATATCTGACGAACAAGCTCCCAAGATTTCAGCAAACAGAGAGTTTCAAACCCCCCCTTCTGGTAACGGTATAAACCAAAATAGCCCTGAATTATTTGAATTGCCTCCTACTCTTACCGATGATAATCAACTTGACCAGAAACCCCCCTCAAACGGATTCTACCGTACCCGCTATATTTGCCTACCCCTTGGCGAGCAAATGTCCAATTCGTTGGTAGCTACCGGTCCTCAATTGGAAGACGAGTTGCTGAGCCTTGCCAACATTGGCTTCACCGGATATGTGTTAGGTGGTCCTGAAGTTGACGGATTTCCGGCAGTGGGTATCGCTATGTATCATGGGCGTTTTATCCACGCCTTTTACCACGCGAAGGGACAGACCGGACCGATTATGCATGACGGGGAGAAAGCTTTCCGGGCGGTTATTGAGCAAAAGGGCAGCGGGACAGCCCGCTTTTATTGGTTCTATGAAATAAGCATGGAAATAATGCTTGCCTCGATTGCACTATTGACTCCTTCCACCCGCTATTCACACCTTGAAGTTCGTATAGTCCGCTTCAAAGAATTATTGCGAATGCTTGGCGAGGAGAATCATACCGGGTGTGTAAGAATCAATGTAGCGTCTAAATCAGTAGGAGCTAATAGCAAGGCAAGCCTATTAGCCGGAGACACCGCCTATATTCCGCTCTATGAAGGCTCGATTATGGGGCTTTGGACTGATAATTTCCCGCGAATTTCTAATGATGGGCAATTGCTTCAGCGGTTTTTGAACGAGCCACAAGCCTATCTTGATTTGCATACTACTGTACCGACTAGCGAGCCCGGTCTTACGCTTGAAACTGTATTGCGTTCTCCTACTAATCATACTGAGAAATTTGCCATCAATATACCGCAAGCGCCTGCTATGACTCTGTCTGAACATTCTCAATACACACCGATTCCCCAACCTCCGCTACAGCCAGTTTTTGAACCTTTGGCTGCTAATGTACCGATACACGAACAGGTTTTGCCTTTAGACGATGACGAGCGGCAATTGCGATTGATTACTGCTATATCGCGGATGGAAGCAACTTGGACGCAAGCGCAAAAGAAAGAACGGGTGGAAATGCACACCGCCCTTTTACTATTGGCAGGCTTCGTCAATGATGTATTATCGTTGTGTGAAAACGCTGATGGGCGGCAATTTGTATTAGAAATGATTAATCACGGTCTTCAAAAGGAGTTTGCGCCTTACATCAATTTCATGATGAGTATAGACATTCCTAATGGACGTATTAATCTTGTAAAATTATTGCGAGGATATGAAGTTTATTCAAGAGAAGGCGAAAGAGCCTCGTCAGAGTTCTACCGAGAATCGGCAAAAGCCTTGCGTACCGTAATACGCAGTTGCTTTCAGTCTTATGTAGGTTTCGTTCGGCGGGAAACAGTTCGTTTTGAATCCCAAGAGATGTACGAAATTTTCCTACAAGATGTTGTTAGGCGCATATAACATTAGCGAGGAAATAACGGAATGTCGCATAAAATATTAGTAGTAGATGATAGTCCCACAGAGCGAACTTTGATGAGTTTGCCGCTTCAACAAGCGGGTTATTATATTGTTACTGCTGTGGACGGAGATGATGCGCTTGATAAGATTGTCAAAGAGAATCCCGACCTAGTAGTGCTGGACGTAGTAATGCCAAAAAAAAACGGCTATCAGGTATGTCGTGAGATTCGTACTCGCCTCGGAAAAGAAAAGTTGCCGATTATATTGCTAACTACCAAAAGTGAAGCTAGTGATAAATTCTGGGGTATGAAACAGGGCGCGAACGAATACATAACCAAACCATTTAAAGGTGACGAACTGGTGGCAATAGTTAAACGGTTGCTGTAAATTTTGCCTTTACTGATTATCTTAAATATACATATGGGTTTTGTTCTATGACAAATCCTTTCCAGATGAGTGATACCAGTATCACTTCCCCTGAAAGTTTCTCACACAAAGAAACCGACCCTGCGCCGGTGCAATATTTACTGTTTACCCTTGCTGGTAATAAATATGGTGTGCCTATAAATCAGCTTCAGGAAGTATTGAGATTTAATCCTGATGCGCTTGCACCCGTCCCCAATACAGCAGATTGGCTGGAAGGTATTATCAGCTTACGTGGCGCTATAACCTCAGTGATAAATCTCAAAATATATTTCAAACTTGAGGCTGAGTATTCTTCAAACCGTTCTTCCGCTGATTTTGTTATGGGCAGCGCTGTCCCCCGCTTGCTAGTGGTTTATGCCAATAACCTGTCAATCGCATTACTGGTAGAAGATATAAACGGGATTCTGTTTGTACAGCCAGAACTTATCCTATCTGTAACCCAAGTAATAAAAGATAGCTATGGGAAAATCGGTGATTTCTTAAGTGGGTTCTATACTGAGCAAGAAACCGATACAGCAATAGCCCTGATAAACGCCCAAAACCTGATTATTACTCCAGCCTTACAACAAGTGAGTGCAGCAACTTAGTTTCCCTTTCTAGGCAGACTCAAAGGAGATATAGATTAATGCAAAAGTTACTCCGTGTTCAAGATTGGTCTATTTTCTACAAGCTATTAGCTGCCTTCATCATTATTGCACTCGCTGCCCTCATTCCGGTTTCAATTATTAACCAACAACAAGCAAGGCAAGGTCTTTTACAGGAAGCGCAAAGAAACCTTGCAAACCTTAGTCGTAATACTACTAATGCCGTCAGTGCTTATTTACTCACCCGTGAGCAGGATATGGCGCAAATCGCCCTCAACGAAGCACTCGTTAACTTTATGAAAACTGCCCAAACCGACCGCAGTGCGCTAGGGCCAAACAACCGTGACCAGCATGATACCTTAACCCTGCTTAAAACTCGCGCTCCTTTGATGGGTCAAGATACTTATCTAGTATTGGCGAACCCCACCGGACAAATCGAAATTACCTCCGAACCCGAAGGCGGGTTGCGTGCTGGGGAGTCAAACAACCTCTCCGACCAGACTTACTTTCAAGATATTATAGTCAAGAAGAAATCATCAGTAATTACTGACCCTCAGCTTGTACGCTTCAATGAGAAAAGCGGTACAGTTGAAGCGGTCATTTTCTTTGCTGCGCCAGTCCGCGATGCCTCATCCCAAATAATTGGAATAGCAGTTGCCCGCATACCACTTAACGGTATCTGGCAAATTGTAAATGCCGATAAAGAAGCTGCCGGTGAGGGTAGCTTTGCAATGTTGGTTGATAGCAGCGGAGTACGTATTGCGGATAGTCGTTCAACCGATGATGTTTTAGGCAATTCCAAGTATCTCTTTTCTGTGCTTTATTCTATCCCTGCCAGTGGTGCTGGTAGCGCACAGGAACTTCTCGCAACTAACCGGTTTCCCAAAGATTTCAATTTTGCCAATAAACAAGACGCTATTCAGGGGATTTTCGGTAGGTCACAAAGCCAAAATTTTGATACCAATAATCGCTTCTTTGAAATAAAGCTTAATAATGCCGATTATCAAGGCGCATACGGACGCACCGGCTCAAAACAGTGGAGTTATTATATACTCGTGCCAAACTCCACTTTCGCCGCTGCTGCCAATAATATTACCAACACTTCTATTATTCTCAGTATCATTGCGGTGGTTTTGCTGCTTATCGTCGCTTTTGTGTTGGCAAATACGCTAATCCAACCAATCCGTCGCATTACAAGAGTTTTAGGGCGTATCGGCATGGGCGATTTTGAAGTTCGTGTGCCGGTAACAAACCAAGACGAATTGGGGCAATTGAGTATTACCCTCAACGCAATGTTTGATAACACCTTGACGGAGATACAAAACCGCGAGGAAAAAGAACAACTCCAATCGCAAATTACCCGTCTATTGGAAGAAATCAGCACAGTAGCAGAAGGTGACTTGACGGTTCAGGCGGAAGTAACCGCCGATATGACCGGGGCAATTGCCGACTCCTTCAACCTGATGATTGAAGAATTGCGTAAAACCATTATCAATATCCAACGCGCTAACAGCCAAACCAACAGTTATGTTAACCTAATGGTAGATAATGCCCAAATGCTCGATGGAGTATCAGACCGACAAGCAAACCGGGTTATGCGCGTTTCCGGCAACGTCAATGAAATGAACATCGCCATTCAGCATGTGTCAGCATCCGCTAATGATGCTGCGAAAGTAGCGCAAGAAGCCCTCGCTAATGCCAGATATGGCGAAGAAGCGGTTACACGCACCATTAGCAGTATGAACCGGATTCGGAATAATGTTCAGGAAACCGCCAAGAAAATCAAACGTTTGGGTGAAAGCTCTCAGCAAATCGGTGAAATAGTAAAACTAATTGACGACATTGCCGACCAAACAAATATGCTGGCTTTGAACGCTGCTATCCAAGCTGCTACCGCCGGTGAGCAGGGGAAAGGCTTCTCTATGGTCACTGAAGAAGTACGACGGCTGGCACAGCGTAGTTCAAACGCCGTCCGCGAAATTGCACATTTGGTCAAATCCATTCAGGATGATACCGCTTCCGCAGTGGTCGCAATGGAAGATGGTACTTCAGAAGTAGTGGAAGGTTCTAGAATTGCGGACGAAGCGGGCAAAGCATTAATCGTGATTGAAGAAGTTGTGGGTAAATTGGCAAACTTAAGCTTTGCTATTTCGGAAAGCTCGGTGCAACAAGCCGAAACTTCCAATGATATTGCGCGTAGCATGAATGAAATTTCCAGCCTTACCCAAGAAGCAGTTTCTTTGCGTCGACAATCCGGGGAAGTAGTGAAAATGGTAGAAAAAACCGCGCAGGAATTACGTTCTTCTGTTGCCGCCTTTAAAGTTGCCGAAGATACGTCTACCTTTAACGTGGGGGATTTTTACGAACAAAAGGCGCAAACTCAGGTTGAAGTATCCTCACCTACTTTCGCTCCGCCGTTAGTAATAATAGCGCAAACTAACGGAAAACCGCTCGAAACTTCCAACCTCGATGGATTCTCTCATCTCAACGATAACGGTGATATTGATCTTTCTTCTTTGTTTACCGATGAATCCGACTTCTTCGACTCTATATTTGATGAGGTGGGTACAAACAAAACTCCTGTTGAACCCCCACAGGCGCTGGGATAATAAAGCATATGGAATTTGAAACAGAAATCGTCTTATCCTTTTTGGATGAGGTAAGTGAATACATTCCGCAGTTGGAGCGCCACTTCAAAACGTTAGGCAACAATCCAAATGACAAGGAAAGTTTGGAGGAAGCTTATCGCCTTGCCCACAGCATTAAAGGGTCAGCCTCAATGCTGGAAATGGAAGAAATGAGGCAGTTAGGTTGGGAATTAGAACAAATTTTGCTACCCTTTATTGAAAAAAAAGCTCGTTACCAACCACAATTGAGTCAGCAAATGCTGAGCCGTGTGAATAACCTAACAAAGCTGATAGACAGCAAACGCCAAGAACTTAGTAGCGAAGCAGACGTACAGGCAGAAGAAGAATGGGACGCTTTTGATGAGATGCCAACCTTCTCTCCAATATGGGAAACACCCACTGCCCCTTCTCTGCCCTTAACAAATTTCCCTCGAACGGGACAGCCTAAAACTTTGGACGATTTGATTCTGGAGTTCAGCCAAATACAAGATACGCGGAAAGGGGATAATTTAGAATCGCTGCCGAATTTATCGAATATTGCGCTAGGCTTTGGTTTTAATACAGAACCCCCCAAAAGCCAAAGCAAGCCTGACCCTGTTTTGCAGCCTACTTCAATTGATTGGACAAATTCACCGCTCTATGATGTAATATTCAACGATTTTGAAGAAGAAATTCCTGTTCCACCTGTATTAGCAGAACCCACTATCGTACCATCCAGTAAATTGCCTTATCCTATGCCTATATATATTACTTCCGACCCATCTCCTGCAATAATCTTTGAGCCAAATCAAATACCCATGGAACTTGATGAATTACAGGATGAAAGGGATAAGAGGATTCAAGAAATAGCCTCCACTGGCTATGACCATAAACTCGATTCGACCCTGCCAGCTTGGATGACATCTTTTCCCGAAAGCGGAGAAGATGAAAGCGTCTCAATTGATGATTTCCACGAAATTGAAGAAATTCTAAGTTCCACCCATGTAGAAGAGCATGTCAATCAGCTACAAGCACAAATTTTGCCGCATCTTGGCGGTAATCCATACGAGATTGTTGAAGCTATTTTGCCCTCTGACATACTAAGTATTGATGGTGAACTATTAGACTCGATTGATGACGAATTGACAGCACGCGAATTCATTGATATTAGCCACATCGTTGAGATTAATGCAGTTTCGCAAGTGGAGAGTGAAGAAAAAACCGCAGAGTTCCACGAAGCCTCACAGCTATTCACTGATTTGGAAGCCGCCGACATCGAATTAGCCCCTGAAGAAAAGTTCACGGGCATGAGGTTTGATGAAGTAGAAACTGCCATTCAACAATTACGACAGGGACAAACCGGAGAATTAGGCGATTTAAGCGAAGAGGATATAGCCATGCTGGAAGCTATGGATACTACCGGCTTCGGTTTTGAACCTGCTCCGTTATTCCTAGCAGAAGCGCAGGCTGACATTGATAAAATCACCAAATTAGCGCAAAATTTTGGGGTGCAAAGTTACACTGATGGCGCTGCCTCCCAATTGAACCAAATTTCTGCGATGCTGCGTAAAGTGGCGGAGATGATGGGTTTAGCGAAAATTGCCGACCAGATAACTATCATAGAAGAAATTAGTGGCGCAGTTGAGAATAATAATTTACCGGCAAGCTTTGAAGTGGGCGAAATGTTGCGTAGCGCCGTAGCCGATCTCGATTTCTTGCTTGAGCCACACCAGAATGCTGCTTCAGCTTTGACTCTTTCGCCTATTCCACAAAACGATGAAGAAATAGTTGCCTTTGAAGCGGAGGCAGTCGTAGCGAATCCTCAGCTTAAATCAGAAATAACTAGCCAGCACCTTGCCCATTTTGGCAATGAACGAAGCACCACAAAGGCAATGCCGCTTTCTGGAGTTGAAGTAGATACCGCACTAGCAGAGGTTTTTGCCGGAGAAGCGCGTGAGCATATTCATAACCTCGATCTTTACTTAGGACGGTTGGAAAAAGAGCCTACCAACCGGGAAATCATTCGAGAGATTCGGCGTACTGCCCACACCCTTAAAGGTTCGGCAGCAATGGTTGGGTTTACTGTAATCAGCCAAACCTCCCATCTAATGGAAGATTTGCTGGATCGCCTTTATGAAGGCTTAATGGAGGTCAATAAAGGAACGATTGAGCTTTTATTCGTTACCTTTAACTATATTGATAACACCGCGCGTGGTCTCGAACGCGGTAGCCCGGAAAATCCTGCTACTCTTAATGAATTACGCTCACGCTATGCTGCTATCATTTGCGAGGAAGAAGAAGAAGAGTCTAAGGGTGGCGCATTTATATTTAAAGAGGCGCAGGCACAAGCGGCAGAGCTTGATATACCAACGCTACATGCCGTAAGAGAAGAAGAAATAGCCGCACTGGAGGTTGAACAAAACGTTCAGCAAGGAGAAACAACTCAATTTCCTGTTTCTAGCCCGTTAGATGTGGAAATTGAGGTGCGCGTACCGATTAAACGTCTAAACGAAATGTTAAACCAAGTAGGCGAACTGGTTATCAACCGCACTGTTTTAGAACAAAACTCTCAAGCATATAACCGGGTAGTAGAAGAATTAAGTCTGGCACTTAGACGCTTGCAGCGACTTACCCGTGAGCTTGAAACCCGCTATGAGGTAGAACTTCTTAAAAATTCAGGCGTTCCAAACGGAAGTGCAACCGCTATACCCCAATTTTCTAGCTTCGGCAACCGCTTTACGCCCGATTCCTATGACGGGGAATTTGATGAGCTAGAAATGGATCGTTATACTGAGTTCCATCAGGTTTCTCGCGAAATGACTGAAACTGTCTCTGACCTTTCCACAATGCAAAGAGACCTTGAAACGCTTCGTAACGACTTAGAAAACTTGACTATGCAACAAGGGCGCATCACCGATGATTTGCAGGATAAATTGGTGAAAATTCGCCTCGTTCCCCTCTCCACTCTTACGCCACGTCTATACCGAACCGCCCGAACGGTAGCAGCGAGAGAGGGCAAAGAAGTGCAATTTCTAGTTTCAGGTGATAATACAATGGTTGATAAAACAATCTTTGAAGAAATAGGGGACCCGCTTTTACACTTGATACGAAACGCCTTAGATCATGGGATTGAAATGCCGGAGGTGCGGGAAGCGGTGGATAAACCGCGTCAAGGTACGGTGACTTTTACGGCACGCACTGAAGGTTCTCAGGTAGTAATTGAAATACGCGATGATGGCGCAGGTATTGACACTGAATTGTTCCTTCTCCGAGGCATAGAAAAAGGTTTGATACGCGCCAATTCAAACCCGACTCTTTCGGAAATTTATAACCTCATGTTCCTACCCGGTTTCAGTACCTCAGCCACAATCAGCGAAATTTCAGGACGTGGTATAGGTCTTGATGTAGTTCAGGCTAACGTAGCTGCGCTGAAAGGCATCATTGAGGTTGAATCGGAACTCGGTGTAGGCACTGTTTTCACCATACGCTTGCCAAGCACTCTCACTATTACCCGTGCAATTCTTGTGAAAAGTGGTGGGTACACCTATGCTATTCCGGTTGGTATTATCGAACGTACTACCCGGATTGATGCCGGCACAATCGAATTTATGGCGAACAGACCTTATTTTCATCCTGAAAACGAAAATTCTAGCCTACCTTTAATAAATTTGCGGGACTTGTTACGCCTGCCAAACCGCTTGCGAAACCATAATTTTGATGAGGACAGCAATACTCCGCGCACGGACAGACCGTTGCTGATATTGGCAGGTTTAGATAGATATGCTTTAGAAGTAGATGAATTAGTCCGACAGCAAGAAGTAGTAATTAAAGATCTCGGTACTCACCTCAAAACGATTCAGGGTATCCTCGGCTCTACTATACTCGGTAACGGGCAAGTGGTGCTAATTTTGAATATTTTTGAACTTTTGGTGATGGCAGGCTTGCGGGGTGGTAGTTATGTTTCCAGTTTTGTCAGCGTTCCTAAAGCAAAACCGCAGGAAAGAGCTATTGCTGCACGCGAAATGAGGCGAGGTACAACAGGGCGGCTACTTCTGCCGGGAGTACAGCCCCAAACCGTGTTTAGACAAAAGCGTTCACCGATGATTCAAATTGTTGATGACTCACTCAGTGTCCGAAAAGTGTTATCAGGCATGCTGGAAAAATCCGGTTTCAGAGTACGCACCAGTAAGGACGGACAGGAAGCGTTGGAAGCCCTTCAACAACTTGCTGCGCCCGACCTGATAATAATGGACATCGAAATGCCCCGTATGGATGGATACGAACTCACACGATTATTAAAATCAAGCCCACTATATCGCAATATCCCGGTTGTAATGCTAACCAGCCGTGGCGGTATCAAGCATCGGCAAAAAGCCGAAGATATGGGCGCAGATGGCTTTTTGGTAAAACCTTATCAAGAGGAGGAATTGCTGCAAATGGTAAGTGTTTTGCTTACCAGCGCACACTAATAACTATGGAAAATCCCACATCCCTCTCCTACAAAGGCGCAGGAGTAGATATAGAAGCCGGCGATGAAGCCAGCTCAAACGCATTTATGGCAGCACGTAGCACCTATCGTTCCGAAATAATTGAAAAAAGCGGGGTAGTATTATTTGATGCTCGTTTCCAAAACTATCGCCACCCTATGCTCATTGGCGGTAGTGATGGCGTTGGTACAAAACTCAAAATAGCCTTCATGACAGACCGCCACAATACGGTTGGCATTGACCTTGTGGCAATGTGTGTAAATGACCTCATACGGCGCGGCGCTGAACCTTTGGTCTTTTTACCCTATTTTGCCACCGGAAAACTGAATACAGACATAGCGGAACAGGTTTCTGAAGGGGTCGCGGAAGGCTGTCGCCGGGCTAATTGCAGCATAGTTGGCGGCGAAACAGCCGAAATGCCGGGCTTCTATGCACCGGGTGAATACGATATGGCTGGAAGTTGTTTCGGTGTTGTTGAGAATGCCGGAATCATTACCGGAGAAGCCATTCAATCCGGCGATATTATTCTCGGTTTAGCCAGCAGCGGCTTGCATAGCAACGGCTACTCGTTGGCACGCCGCGCAATTTTACCGCACTACGCGCTGAAAGACACTCCTCCTGAATTAAACGGCCAGTCTTTGGCAGATGCGTTACTTGAGCCAACCCGAATTTATGTCAAATCAGTATTGGCTGTTTTAAGAACAGCCGCAGTTATAAACGGGTTGGCACATATCACAGGCAGCGGCTTTCGCAAGCTTTATAAAATAATACCGAAAGAGCTATCTGCCAAAATAGATTTCGATAGTTGGCATATACCGCCAATCTTCAAGTTAATTCAAGCGTCTGGAAATGTGGAACAAGCCGAAATGTTCAAAACCTTTAACATGGGTATTGGCTTTGCGGCAGTTGTACCTGCTGCCGATGCCGCCGCAATTAGCGCCTTATTTGCGGAACTTGGCGAAAAAGTGTATCAGATTGGCGTGATTGAAAAAAGATAACTTGTTGAATTGAGAATTAAGTAGCCCTTCCCAATTTCGGGGAGGGTTTTTTAGTTCGGCGATAAGAAGAGGTAAGTTAAGGAAAGGTGCATATAGGGGTAGTTACAAGATTTCGGGTGAAAGCGAAGCTAGGGACAAATTTCACAAATTAGGCAATCAAGCGGTCAATTTCGTCCAGTTTGGCGGGGCGGGTGGAAATGGGAAAATCACCGGCGGTATAAGCTAGCCATAAAAGCAGGTTTATATCACTGGCGTTAGGTTGAGCCATTTTGAGCAAAATAGAGTGGGCTTCGGCTTTAAACCCTAGTTTGGCTATTGCGATAGCTCGCTCATCAAGTCTAAAACCAAACTGAATTGCTATATAGTTGATAACTTGCTGCTAATAATAACCACACAAACTTAAGGGAAAGATTAACGCATATAAAAAGTTGGTATCCTTTCAATAGTTCGGGTAGAACTCGCGAAATTACGGTCATTTTAGGTTCGATTGTGGGGATTTCCACTGCGTTTACCCCTAGTTATTGAGAGGTGCGCGATGCTTGGCAATTCTACCGCGACCGCCGACCTGCCGTGTACGGTGATATTGTCCAACCACTTCCGTAATAGAACAAAAACGAATCTCCGTAACAGTAATAGCCGAGGTCACGTGCCTTGGTTATTATTATTGCTGCAACTATCTATTTATCTGTTGTTTCCGGCAAAAACATTGGAAATTAAAAAGGGGCTTTGCTTAATATAACTTTGCAAAGCCCTCATCGCAGGTAGAGTTCTAATTCTATTCTTACTATAGTGCCTTAAGCTATGAAGTTAAGATAGGGCGAGTGCTGTAAGAGTCAAAACGCAAGTTATTGCTAGGGATAGCGCTTGCGTTAGAGTTCGCAGTTTCACTAATACCAATCAAGCGACGGCGTTTTCGGCGATTGCCGTTAGCGCCTTCTACGGTTTCAGCATTATTGCCGTCAAGGGCTTTAACATTATGCCGTTGCTGCTCGGAAAGTTCGCAGAAGCGATTAAACACTTTGTGAGCAATCCTTAACTCTTCCTCATTCATGAGACTAAACACTTCTTGTAACACCTCGGTTTTTAAAGCTCCAACCATGTTAGTAACTTCTAGTCCGGCATCCGTTAGACTAGCACGTACTTCACGGCGATCTTCCGGGCTAGTTTCACGAACCAACAAAGGAATGCCATTTCGGCGTTCAATCAGGCGGTTTACAATACCGGTAATTGTTGGCATACTTACCTGAAGATGCTCGTGCAATTCACTCATAGTTAGCGATCCGAATTGACGAATAATATATAATACTTTCATTTGCTGGAAGGTGAGGTCAAGTTGAAGCCAATCCGGAGTAGCAGCCACATTTAACTGTTGGAAAGCACATTGATAAAGATGGGACAACTCTTGAGAGTCCTTTGATTTTTCACTCATCAAAACTCCCCCTCCAAAAGGGATATTTCTTTTTAACTTCTAAGAGCAAGAAAAACAATATGAACATTATCGGGGAATACCCAAAACCTGAATCTAATAGTAAGATAATACCAAATCTTTAGGTAAATGTAAAGGGCTTTTCACAGTAAGTTGTGTTAAATAACCACAAGGAATTGTTGGATTTTATTACAGTTAAAATTAAAGAATGTTTGCAAGCATTTTTAATATCAATGAAAAATATATGAGGAAACAGCCCGTGAAGGGCTGTTTAAGTTCAGAACCACACATATATTATCTTTTATCAACTAATCTTTTGAGTCTTTATTTTTATCCGATTCTTCATTGTTATCATGAGTGGCAGAAGGTGTCGGAGTCATATTCGATTTTTTCTCATCCTCATGATTATCCTCATGATTAGAGGTAGGAGTAGGCGTTGCATTCGGAGTTGTATTAGGAGTTTTGATGGTAGTCACAACTGTAGTAACAGTTTTTGCAATAGCAGGTGTTGTGGTTGTGGTAGGCGCTACTGTTGCTATTAAAGTTTGTTTCTCGGATTCAGTTGTAGCAGAAGGGTTTGTTGCAACAACCGGAGCCTGTGTTGTAGTTTGCATGTTAGCCGGAGCTTGCGTAGTGCGTGGCGCCAAAGTAGTTAGCTGTACAACAGTAGTGGACAAGTTCGTAGTGGTTGACACACTAGTAGTCTGCTGCGTAGTCTCTACGGTAGCGGTTGCATCTTCAGTTACGGCGGTTTCCGGTGCCGTAGTAGTGATTTCGATATTAGTAGTTTCAAAGGTAGCCGCAGGTATGCTGGTATTGGGCGCGGCAATATTATTATTACCCGGTTGTTCAGAAAGCGCCAGCCCTATCAACAAGCCCAGCGCCAACACCACTGAAGCCGCTACCATAACAAGTTGTAAACCATGCAACCGATTTAATCGGCGCGGTTGGTTATTGGTAACGGTTCTGCGAGGTTCCAGCGCAAGAATATTGCCGGGAAGAGGCGGCACAATAGTAAGGCGTGATTTCGCTTGCAAACGAGCCTTAAGGTCAGCCGTTAGCATTTGTCGTTTCTCCGCATTTAAAGCAAAGCTTGGAGCCTGCCGGCTCTGTACCACCAGTTCCAGCATATTTTCTAGTGCCATTTCTTGCTCAAAGGTAATAACTATATCCGGCTCAAGGCTTTTGCCCTGCTGCAAGTAATCGACTCTATTTTCAAAAAGCTCTTGGATGTGCTTATCTGTTTTCATACCCTTACCGCCGTTTCCCCATGCCGTTATTATCATCTAGTATTTGCCGCAAGTTACGGGTTGCCCGAAATTGCAAGCTTTTGATTGATGGCATACTTTTATTTATAATAGCGGCGACCTGTTCAAGGTCGTTACCCTCAATAAACCTTAAAATAAATACTGTGCGCTGGTCTTCCGGCAATAAATTCAAAGCTTGCCTCAAGTCTTCACGCTGTGCCACTTGCGTGGCTATCTCGCCCCCGTCTGCTGCTCCGTAGTCACTGCTAAGCGTCTCATAAAGCGAACTACTTTCATCGCTTGCCGCCTCCAATGAAACAGAGGGATGTCGGCTGCGATAGCGATAATGATCTGCCAGAAGATTACGAGCTATGCGGAAGACCCATGCTTTGAAAGGCACATCGCGTTGCTGGTAATCCCCAATTTTCTCGACAATACGAGTAAGTGTTTCACTAACTATATCTTCAGCCAAATGATGATCGCTGCTATGGTAGTACGCATAGTTATATAACCTGTCTGCAAAACGGGACATTAATTCATCCACTGCGGCAGGCTCGAACCTTTGAAGTTGTGCTACCAGTTCAATGTCATTCATTTGTAAGTGTTAATCAATCTTCGATGTAAACAATCGGCTTATAATACGAATGCTCAATATTTTGCCTTTCGGTTTCATACTAAGCGACCTTCTACATCTATCATATAAACTCGGCAATTTTCTTGCCGATTGATAAATTCTCTACCTTTTTCAATACCCAATATTAAAACGGTTTTAGCGAACACGTCCGCCAACATCGCGGTGGGCGCAACTATCGTTACAGCCGCCAACCCATTATCAACCGGCTCGGAGGTGCGTGGGTCAATCAAGTGATGCTGTAGTTGGTTGCCTTTCAGCCAACGGCGGCGGGTAGTGGAGGAGGTTGCTACTGCTCCTTCTATAACTGGCAAAGTAGTTAAAGTGCCTTCTAGGGCAATTGGATTTTGCATTTCAACTTCCCAACCGCTTTTTCCGGGCTGATTACCGCCAAGGCGCATATCTCCGCCAGCGCTCACCATAAAATCCTTGAATCCCTGTGCCTGAATAACTGCTGCAACCCGGTCAACAGTCATACCTTTAGCGATACCGCCCAAATCAATTCTAGCGCCCTTCTCAAGCTTAATACTTCGCCGAGCGTGGTTTAATTCGACATATCGGTGCGAAGGTGGGCGAAATGTATTTATTTTGGTTGCCAGACCGGGAGTAAGAGTTCCAATTTGCTCAAAACTGCGGTCATACCCGGCGTGTTCCAGCGCATCCAAAATGGTTAAATCAAATATACCGCCAGTTACTTCTGCCATTTTTAGGGCAGCAATGACACACTCAAAAAACAGAGGGGAGGCTTGTTCAATATAACTCTTTTGATTTAACCTTGATAGCTCGCTATCAGGTAAAAAACGACTCAGAGTTAATTCAGCGTGCCGAAATATCAGTTGTGCAACGCTGACCAAATCACGCGCCCGTAATTTGGTGGCTTTGGACTCACTACTCAAATATATAAGCGCTTGCACATCTGTATTCATTGCCCTAAATGTGGAAAAAACCTCGCCCATACCCTGTTTAACCAATCTTTATCTAAATATCCAATCCGGTAATCCGGTTCTATGCTCGTTTTTTGACGAGCATAGATTCTATCACAACTAGGAAGCTTTAGTCTTAGATGTCTGCGTTGGAGCCAACTTTGGTGTTGCAATCGGCTCCAGCTTCGGTGTCGCTTGTAATCTTAATCGTGTTCCTTTTCGCCGCCCTTATTGTCTTTATGTTCAGGTTCCTTTGTCTCAGGACCCTTATTGTCTTTATGTTCAGGTTCCTTTGTCTCAGGCTTCTTCGTCTCTGTCTCTCTCTTCTCGGTTGGCTTTACTGTTGGAGTGGAAGCCGCAGTCGGTTCGGGTGTTGCTGTTGCAGTCGGCACTGGCGTTGTTGCAGTCGGTTCGGGTGTTGCTGTTGCTGTCGGTTCAGGTGTTGCTGTTGCTGTCGGCACTGGCGTATGCTGTTCTTCTACTTTTTCGGCGACTACCACCACTGTATTGGCAACAACAACCGGATTACTAACCACAGTCTGAGCCTCAGGGGTGCTGAACTGATGTTCAGGTTGTGCA
>Ga0194047_10000607_pt1 | contig 23816 bp, 19 predicted proteins | sample JunL225m_MetaG_2_FD_160070 | JGI IMG/M metagenome (GOLD analysis project Ga0194047, IMG submission 160070) | Anoxic zone freshwater microbial communities from boreal shield lake in IISD Experimental Lakes Area, Ontario, Canada - Jun2016-L221-5m | ecosystem: Environmental > Aquatic > Freshwater... | reverse complement strand
GATACAAACTAGGCCTTCTGGTCAATATCCTCGCAAACCATTGTTAGAACTAGGTGGCGTCTACCAAGGATCGGTGGTTTGGCAATATTTTATGAAGAAGAAAACTAGTTTTAAGGAAATAGTTAGAAAATAGGTTTCATAATTTGCAGATGAATCCTATTTTTGCAACGCAATAGAAAAATATGTCAAACGAAATTAACCACACTTCAGAAAAAGACTTCACCAAAAATTGGGTAAGTTCTTCTAGGTTTTTATTTTATTTACAAGTGTTTTGTATTCTGTCTTTTGTTTTAGGTGGATGTTACCGTATGTATCACCAAAGATATCCCGGAAAGCCAGACATTGAAATTCAGAGTAGTACAAAGTACACACCTGAATATAAGTAATTTTCGAAAAAAAATTTTGTCAGGAACTTCAGAATGCTATTTTTGCACTCCTAATTTAGTTCTTTACAACAATAAACAACCGCGAAAGTAGCTCATTTGGTAGAGCACGACCTTGCCAAGGTCGGGGTGGCCGGTTCGAGCCCGGTCTTTCGCTCCAAGTCCCGTCCCGCATAGGCGGATCGGGCTTTTTTTTGAGAACGCCCTGGTGGTGGAACTGGTAGACACGCAGGACTTAAAATCCTGTCTTCAGCAACGGAGGTGCGGGTCCGATTCCCGCCTGGGGCACGAATCGACAAAAACCTTAAGTGAATAGCTTAAGGTTTTTTTGTGCCTATTATTTTTTGGTAGATGAAATAAAAAAGGGAAGTAGACTATTCGTACTGATATGCAATCTTACCAAGTATTTTATTCTCTTGATCGTAACAGGTTTCCATTAATTTTAATCCCTTGTTATTGTAACTGTATTTCCATACAATATATTTTCCTCCAGTAGATACTTGTGTCAATTGTTGGATCCTTGCATTACTATCATATTCATACACATAAATAGGAACTAATTTTTTGGCTCTTGTATTGTATTGTACAATATCAGTTAACTGGTTGGTAGCATTATAATAGTAATAATAAGTGTCAATTTCTTTTTGCTTTTTTTTCCAGTGTTCTTCAACTACATTTCCTTTTTCATCCAATACCAATAAGGCTTCGGTGGTATCGGCATTGTTTTTAATTTTTAATACACCCAACAATTGGCCGTTTGCCAAGTATTTCCATTCTCTGGTTTCGGTTGATTTGTATTTTGCGAGTGTATCACCAGAAGTTAAACTGAGTTGTTTTATTAATCCTTTTTCATTGTAAGTATATTCCATTTTATTGTCAATACCATTACTAAAGGATTGTGTTTTTTTCAATTTACCAAGTTCAAAAAAACTGGTTACTTGGTTTTTCTTTCCGGCTGTAGTACTTGATATGGTTACGAGTTTTTTTCCGTCGATGCTTAAAGTTTGTTCTAATGAAAATCCTTCAGTTGGCGTATTGTCTTGTTCAAAACTTGTGGCAACAATTTTCTTTACTTTATTAGCACGTAAAGTTTGGTAATTCTGGTTGCTTTGCTGTGTAGCAATTATATCATTAAAATAGTATTGCCCATAAGCTACTCCACTAAATAAAACGGCTAACAGCACCAATAAAACTTTCATACTTCTCATTTGGTATCAAATGTACAGGTAGCTGAAACAAAATTCAAATTATGCGGTATTTAAAATTGTGGCCTAAAGCCTAGAGTTCTGTATTTTTAGTGGAACGTTAACAGCAAAAACGTATTAAAACTTTATATGGAACCAGTAGCCAACAGTTTTTTAGCCTTAGTAAAAATAATGGATGAGTTAAGGGCGCAATGTCCTTGGGATAAAAAGCAAACTATCCATACACTTAGGCCTTTAACCATTGAGGAAACCTACGAGTTGGCAGATGCCATTACAGACAACGATTGGAAAGGAGTAAAGGAAGAATTAGGCGATTTATTACTGCACTTGCTTTTTTATGCAAAAATTGGAACCGAAGAAAATAAATTCACCTTACAAGAAGTGATTGAAGGCATTAGCGCCAAGTTAATTCATCGACATCCACATATTTATAGCGATGTAAAAGTGGCTGATGAAGAAGAAGTAAAACGTAATTGGGAAAAATTAAAAATAAAAGAAGGTAAAACATCTGTGCTAGGAGGGGTGCCTCCATCGTTACCTGCTATTGTAAAAGCCACAAGAATTCAAGAAAAAGCAAAGCAGGTAGGTTTTGAATGGGATAATAAAGAAGATGTTTGGGCCAAGGTTAAAGAAGAAATGGATGAATTGCAAGAAGCGATTCAAACAAAACAACAAGCAGATATAGAAGAAGAATTTGGAGATGTTTTATTCAGTTTGGCAAATTATGCACGGTTTTTGCAAGTAGATGCAGAAGGTGCTTTGGAAAAAACGAATAAAAAGTTCATTCGCCGTTTTCAAGAGATGGAAAAAATTGCCATTGCAGCAGGAAAGTCATTGTCTGAAATGACTTTATTAGAAATGGATAGTATTTGGAATGAGGTTAAACAAAAAATGAAACAAAATTGATAGCAACACTTAAAAGAAGTATTTACAAACACGGCTACTTGATTATCACAGCAGCCTGGTTGTATACGCTATCTTTTATTTTTATTAATTATTGGAGTTACAATGCCTCGCCACAAAAAGTAAAAGCAAATCTCGAGCAAAAGCTTTCGGTTAATGAAAAAAAAATCGAGTCTTATTTTGCAGATACTGCTTTGTTGAAAAACCTATTGCAAGATTCATTAACAGGCACTAAGAAAAAAATAATATCAGATGGGTTTGGGTTCTTTGTTTATGAGTCAGTTCCTAGCAATAACAATCAACTAGTTTTTTGGAATAACAATACTTCCAATATTGGGTTTAATGAATTGAACCAACCTGATGGTGCCTATTTTGTGAATCACCAAAATGGAGCATTTGAATACCTTATTCGTAGGGTGATAATTGAAAAAAAATCACTCAAGTTGGTGGCTTTAATTCCTATAAGATGGAGTTATTTTATTGAGAATAAATACTTGCAGTCTAGTTTTGATGGTTTTCCAGAGCTCAATAAACAATATGAAATAAGTGTTGATAGTAGCGCATTGCCTGTTTTAAATAGTACAGGCATTGAACTGTTTAAAATTAAATTAAAGGAAGGAAAGTCATTTATTGCTTATGATAGCATTACCATTTTTTTAAGAACACTTGCAATTATACTGTTGTTGTTTTTTTTACATGCAATTGCAGAAGAAATTGTACAGGCAAAAGGCTTTTCCAAAGGCTTTCTTGCCTTATTGGTAACGGTCATTTTGCTGAGAGCCCTTTCTTACCAATTTCCTATTCCGTTTGATTTTGCAAAAGTCCCTTTGTTTGACCCATCTATTTATGCGGCTAGTAGTATTCATCCGTCACTAGGAGACCTTTTGGTGAATTCGGTATTACTTTTTTGGTTGGTGAATTTCTATCAAAAAAACAACAATCAATCACTGTATAATTACCTATCAATAAAAATGCCACAGCAATTTATTGATGGCTGCTCTATTTTTATTATAACAATTATTGGTTTATGGGAAGGCAATCTAATAACAAGTTTGGTAAAGGATTCAAAGATTTCTTTTGATAGTACCAATTTTTTTAGCCTAAGCATTTATACCGTTATTGCTTTTGTGGTGCTTTGCTTTTTGGTATTATTTTTCTACTATATTTCTCAATTACTTTTAAAGCAATCCATTGTAAATAAACAGCCGATTTTTCATCAACTAATTGTAGCTACACTTACTGGTTTTGTTTATTTTATTCTATTTGTAAAAGCAAACGATACGGTGCTGAATATGGTTATTTTGGCCTGGATACTTTTATATATATTCATTTTAAATGTTCGTAAAAAAGACATTCAGGTACCTTTAACGCAGTCTGCTTTTTTTATATTTTGGGTATTGTATTTTGCCATGTCGATTGCAACAATTGTAATGTATGAAAACACAATTGTAGAACAAGCACAGCGAAAAAAGATAGCTGAAAAACTGGCACTACAAACAGATCCTTCTGGCGAAAACCTATTAAATATTGCTGCAGCAAATATTGATGATGCATTTCTATCAAATAACTATTATAGGTTTCAAATTGAGGCGTTAAATAAATATTTAAAAGACAGTTTAATTAACGAAAATTTTTCAGGGTATTTAAATAAGTACGATACCCGAATTTATACTTACGATTCTTTGTATAGGCCAATCTTTAATGAAGACGCTACTACTTACGCTTCCATAAAATCAATCCTTTTAAATCAAGCCAAACAAACCGTTATTGCAGGATTATTTAGCTTCGAAAATACGCAAGGAGGATTTAGTTTTTTATACCAAAAAGAAATTAAAGAAGGCTCATTTGTTAAAGGATATTTATATGTGCTGATTAAATCTAAACGCTATAAAAGCGAAGCATTGTATCCTGAGCTGTTTAATCAAACACAAGACCTGCCCTCCGATTTAAATACCAATTATGCATATGCTGTTTATAGCAAAGGCAGGTTAATTAATCATTTTAATAATTATGATTTTCCTTCGCAATTAAATGAAGCAAAATTCCCTGGCTTTGAAAATACATTTAAGCAAGTGGGTAATTTTAGTGAACTCTGGTATAATAGTGGGAATAGGAAATTGGTGCTAGTGGTTAAAAAAAGTAATTGGTTATTAGAATCCATTACTTTGTTTGCCTATTTATTTTGTTCTTTTTTATTAATTATTTTTCTTTTCCAAGGAACAAGCTTTTTGCTTGCATCTAGGTTTAGATGGGCGCAGTTAAAACTGGCTTTTCGTTTTAATATTCGGTCGCAAATTCAAGCAACCATTTTATTTTTAAGTCTGTTTTCATTTATTGTAATAGGAATAGCAACCATTTCTTTTTTCATCCTTCGATTTAATAGAAATAACGAAGAGCGCTTGTCGAAGTCTATTCAAGTAATGGCCAATGAAATTGACACTCATGTAAAAATGCAATTTTCTACTACAGCTGCAACTGCTGTTTATCATATATCTGAAGTAGCCGATTTAGAAAAAAAGATTGCTGAAATTTCAGATTCACATAATGTTGATATAAATTTTTATGATACAAAAGGTTCTTTACAAATTTCAACCCAACCATATATTTATAACAAGCATTTATTAAGCGAACAGATGCATCCCATTGCATTTTTTGAATTGCACCACAATAAAAGCATTCGATTTATTCAATCAGAACAAGTAGGGCTTTTTACTTATTTAAGTATTTATGTGCCATTATTAGATGCCAAAGGGAACGCTTATGCTTATTTAAATATTCCCTATCTTAATTCGCACACCGAATTAACCCAAGAAATTTCTGGATTCTTAGCCACACTAATTAATTTAAATGCATTTATATTTTTAATAGCAGGTGCAATAGCATTTTTACTAACCAATAGAATTACCAACTCATTTACACTTATTGCTGAAAAAATGCAACAACTTAATTTAAGTCAAATTAATGAAGTAATTAGTTGGAATAGAAATGATGAAATAGGTGTTTTGGTTGCCGAGTACAATAAAATGGTAAATAAATTAGCCATCAGTGCAGCTGCACTAGCTCAAAGTGAGCGAGAAGGTGCCTGGCGCGAAATGGCTAGGCAAGTAGCACATGAAATAAAGAATCCACTAACACCAATGAAGTTGAGTATTCAATATTTGCAGAAAGCCATTCAAGAAGATTCTGAAAATGTAAAACAGCTTTCACAGAAAATGGCAGAAACATTAATTGAGCAAATAGATCAGTTATCTAAAATAGCCGGAGATTTTTCGCAGTTTGCAAATATTGGTCAATCAAATTTTGAATTATTTGATATTAACGAGCTGTTGCGTTCTTTAGTTAATTTATACGAAGCCTATCCTAATGTTACTATACTAACAGATTTAACAAATCAAGCAGTAATGATTCGGTCCGATAAACTGCAAATCAACAGGCTATTTACTAATTTAATTAAAAATGCAATTGAGGCGGGCGAAACAAAACCAAATGTTGTAGTTATTAATATTAATGTTCAACTAGAAAAAACAGCAGTACTTATTGAAGTAATTGATAATGCCGGAGGCATCCCCACACAAATGGTGGAGCATATCTTTCAACCAAACTTCACAACCAAATCTTCTGGCACTGGTTTGGGGCTTGCTATTTGCAAAGGCATTGTTGAAAAAGCAAAAGGCAATATTTGGTTTGAAACTAAAGCAGGGGAGGGAACCCAATTTAATATCAAGTTGCCCCTAGCTTAAGATCTTTTTTGGTGTTGCTCCAATAAAAAACGCTCAAATTCTATGAGTGAATAACTACTTAAATTTTTATTAGCGGTCAATCCTGCTTTCTGCGCAACCAATACGCCGTATTTGCAATCTGAATAGCCTTCTATGGAGTGGGCGTCGGGATTAATGGAAATGATAGCGCCTTTGTTTAAAGCCCGTTCAATCCATCTCCAATCAATATCTAACCTTCTTGGGTGTGCGTTCAGTTCTATTACCACATCATTTGCTACACAGGCATCAATAATTTTTGCATGATCAACCGGGTAACCGTTACGGCTTAACAATAATCTTCCAGTTAAATGACCAAGAATAGAGGTAAATGGATTTTCAATAGCGTTTAGGAGTCGCATCATTGCTTTTTCTTCGGTCATTTTTAAATTTGAGTGTACCGAGGCAATTACCAAATCGAAACTACTTAGCACTTCATCGCTATAGTCTAAGCTTCCGTCATTTAAAATATCAGACTCAATACTTTTAAAAATTCTGAATGGCGCTAACTGTTTGTTTAGCGCATCAATTTGTTCTTGCTGCGCAAAAATGCGTGCTTCTTTTAATCCATTTGCATAAAAAGCCGATTGAGAGTGGTCGCTAATAACTAAATATTCGAGGCCTTGTTCTATTGCCGCTTTTGCCATTGCTTCTATAGTAGTAGATCCATCACTCCAATTACTATGACTATGTATGATTCCTTTTATATCGCTTGTTTGAATGCAAGGTTTTAGGATTGTATTTTTTGCAAGCGTTAAAATTTCTTTTGTTTCGCGTTGATAAGCGGGAACAAAAGCAAAACCAAATGATTCAAAAATATCTTCTTCTGATTGGTATTCTTTTTGATTGTTCCAGTTGGTTAGTGTTTTCCATTCTTGTAAAAATTCTTCGCTCGAACTTGTTTCAAATAGTGTTGAAATAAATAATTCAGGGCTAGAAATATGAAAAATCAGCTCAATTTGTTCGGGTCCTTTACACGAAAAAATATTTTCAAAAATATTTTCAAAAACGAAGTTTTGGGCACCCAAAAAGGCCATTATTTCGTTTTTCGGGGTAGTAGTGACCCAGCTTAGCTGGCAAATCACATCGGCCTGTTGCTTGAAATTTCCAGTGATTGAAAACAAATAATTGGGAAATATATTTTGCAAACTAGTAGTTAGTTGGGTTGCATAAGATTCAATTTGTTGGTACAAAAAACTACCTTGACTACCCATGTAAAATTCAATTGCCTCCTTAATATTTTGCTGAGACTTTGCGCCAAAACCTTTGTATAGGGTTAGCCTATTTTCACTGCAAGCGTATAATAATTCTCCAATTGTTTCTATTTCTAATTCTTTCCAAATGGTAGCAATTTTTTTTGGACCGATGCCTTTTATACTAAGCATCGTTAAAATTCCTTCTGGTGTTTTTTGAAGATATTCTTGTAACAGTGCAAGCGTGCCCGTTTGTAATTGTTCAATAATTCTTTTTCCAATTGCTTCGCCTATACCATTGATGCTATTTATTTTTTCCGGCGGCATTTCTGCCAATTGCATTGGAAGCTTTTCTATTGTGAAAGCCGCGCTAGTATAGGATTTGGCCTTAAAGCTATTATCGCCATGTATATCCATTAATTTTCCAAGAAGCGAAAAATTATCGGCTATTTCATAATTATCCATAGAAAAAAATTAGTAGTTATTGGCGAAGGTAGAAAATAAAAAAGTCCCAGGTAAAAACCTGAGACTTAAACTATTCGTGCTAGAAATAATGGTTAAATTATTTCTTAGCAGCTTTCTTAGCAGCTTTTTTAGGAGCAGCTTTTTTTGCAGCCTTTTTAGGAGCAGCAGCTTTTTTAGGAGCAGCGGCTTTTTTAGGAGCGGCTTTCTTAGCAGCAGCTTTTTTAGGAGCAGCAGCTTTTTTAGGAGCAGCTTTTTTTGCAGCAGCTTTCTTAGGAGCAGCTTTCTTTGGTGCAGCAGCTTTTTTAGGAGCGGCTTTCTTTGCAGCGGCTTTTTTAGGAGCGGCTTTTTTTGCAGTTGCCATGTTTTAGAATTTAAATGGTTAGTAAATAATCCACTAAAAATAAAAACTTATTTGCAAATACAAAAACTTTTTTTTAAGCAGTAGCCGAAATAGCCAAAACAGACACGGTTGATTTGTCGTTTTTGCCTTTTTTAAATTCAACTACACCATCTGTTAATGCAAACAATGTAAAGTCTGTTCCCAAACCAACATTTTTACCTGGATGGTATTGCGTTCCTCTTTGACGAACAATGATATTACCAGATGTTGCTGGTTGACCACCGTAGATTTTTACGCCAAGACGTTTGCTATGTGAATCACGACCGTTCTTTACACTACCTTCACCTTTTTTGTGTGCCATAAAATACTTTTTAGAATTTTTTTTATTGTGTTTTCTACAACAAGACAATCGATTTTAAAATCAAGAATCCCGTTAAGCAGTAGACTGTCTTAAAATATTAAGCGATGCTTTCTATCTTAATTCTAGTATAATGCGTTCTGTGCCCGTGCTTTTTGCGGAAGCCCTTCCTTCTCTTCATTTTGAAGGCGATCACTTTCTCACCTTGCACCAAAGCACTAATGATTTCTGCTTTCACAATAGCTTTTACATCGCTACCTACAGAGATCGTGCCGCTGTTGTCTACCAACAAAACGTCACTAAATTCTACCTTGTCACCGGTATTACCTTGCAAGTGCGGAACATACAAGCTTTGACCTGCTTGTACTTTAAATTGTTGACCTGCGATTTTTACAACTGCTAACATAGCTTTCCAAAATTAGGACGGCGAAGGTAGTGATTTGACTCGAATTCTAACAAACATTTCGTAAATAAATTTGAGCTTTTTTGGCATAAAGGCTAAAAATATGGCTAATTGCTATAAAATTTGTTGATTTTAAATGTAAGATGCCCCGAGTACACCTATTTTTGCGGAATAAATCGCCCAGCTTAAGCCTCGCCCATGAATTTGAAATCATTATTAGCACGGCCTTTTGCCAATTATATACACAACAAAACCCAAAAAAGCATCTTAACGGCGGTGGAAGACCAGGATGCTATTTTGAAATATCTTCTAAAAAATGGCAAACAGACCGATTTTGGGAAAGACCACCAATTAGCCAATGTATCGAGTCATGAGGCATTTATTCAATCCGTACCCATTCGTGACTACGAACAAATGAAGCCTTATATAGAAAAGGTAAAAGAAGGTAAGCACAATGTACTATGGAAGGGAAAACCCATTTATCTAGCTAAAACCAGCGGCACCACCAGCGGGGTGAAATATATTCCCATCACCAAAGAATCCATCCCCAATCATATTAATACGGCCCGAAATGCCCTATTATGTTATATGTCCGAAACAGGCAATGCAGCATTTGCCAATGGGAAAATGATATTTTTAAGTGGTTCTCCCGAGTTAGAAAGGGTGGCTGATATTCCAACTGGTAGGTTAAGTGGCATAGTTAACCACCATATTCCGAGTTATTTACGCTCGAACCAATTGCCTAGTTACGAAAACAATTGTATAGAAGACTGGGAAACCAAACTAGACGCCATTGTTGCAGAAACGCTTAAAAAGGATATGACTCTTATTAGTGGAATACCCCCTTGGATGCAGATGTATTTTGATCGATTGATTGAAAAAACAGGCAAAAAAATAGGTGATTTGTTTCCAAATTTCAGTTTAATGGTACAAGGAGGTGTGAATTTTGAGCCTTATCAGTCTAAATTATTTGAAAGCATTGGAAAAAAAATAGATACCATAGAACTGTTTCCTGCAAGCGAAGGTTTTTTTGCTTTTCAAGACACGCAAGACGAACCAGGCTTATTATTAAACACCAATAGTGGCATTTATTTTGAATTTGTACCAGCTGCTGAAATTTTTAATGAACACCCAACAAGGTTAAATTTAAAAGAAGTAAAACTTGGCGAGAACTATGCGTTAATTATTAATAGTAATGCAGGTTTATGGGGATATAATTTAGGAGATACAGTGAAATTCGTAAGCCTTGCACCCTATAGAATTATTGTAACCGGCCGGATTAAACATTTTATTTCTGCCTTTGGCGAGCATGTGATTGGCGAAGAAGTAGAAGCTGCTTTATTGAAAACTACGGCTCAATTAGGAGGGGTAGTTACAGAGTTTACGGTAGCTCCAATGATACAGCAAGGTCAAGGAAAGAGTTACCACGAATGGTTTATTGAGTTTGAAAAAATGCCGGAGAATTTGGTCAATTTTGCCGAACTACTCGATCAACAGCTGCGGGAAAAGAATGTTTATTACGATGATTTGATTCGCGGCAGCATCCTACAAAAATTGATTATTAGCCCCATTCAAAAAAATGGATTTATCGATTACATGAAATCAATAGGTAAGTTAGGCGGACAAAATAAAGTGCCTAGGCTGAGTAATGACAGACTGATTGCAACAGATTTACAAGCATTTTTAGTTAAATAATGGAACAGAACGGGGATAAATAAACCCAGTTTACCCAGAGATTCGCGTATTTTGCGCTAATCTTTGAAGAAGAGAAAAATTGAACAATGACGCAAAAAAGAATAGCCATATTTGGATCAACCGGTTCAATCGGTACCCAGGCACTCGATGTAATAGCCGCTCACTCCGATTTATTTAGTGCCGAAATTTTAACGGCACAATCAAATGATGCTTTGTTAATTAAACAGGCACTACAATTCAATCCGAATATTGTAGTAATTGGCGATGAAAAAAAATACCTCATTGTTAAAGAAGCATTGGCCTCAACAAGCATTAAAGTGTTCGCCGGCGAAAAAGCATTAGAAGAAGTAGCCGGACTAGATTGTTATGATATGATGTTGGCGGGCATAGTTGGTTATGCAGGACTTCGACCTACTTTACAAGCAGTGGGTATGGGCAAAGCCGTGGCCTTAGCAAACAAAGAAACATTGGTAGTTGCTGGTGATATTGTTATGCAAAAAGCCAGAGAAAATAGGGCTGCTATTATTCCAGTGGATAGCGAGCACTCAGCCATTTTTCAGTGTTTGATAGGAGAGGGAAATAATCAGATAGACAAAATTATTTTAACAGCAAGTGGTGGTCCATTCTTAGGCAAAAAACCAAATTTTTTGGTGAATGTAAAACGCGATCATGCATTACAACATCCTAACTGGACAATGGGTGCAAAAATAACCATCGACTCTGCAACCCTTATGAATAAAGGGCTTGAGATGATTGAAGCAAAATGGTTATTCGATTTAACGCCCGAACAAATACAAGTAGTAATACATCCACAAAGCATTATACATAGCATGGTGCAATTTCAAGATGGAAGCATTAAAGCGCAAATGGGTTTACCCGATATGAAATTGCCAATTCAATATGCACTAGCATTTCCAAAGCGGATAACTAATAATTTTCCAAGATTAGATTTTAAAAAACAACACGCACTTTCTTTTGAAGAACCCGATATAAAAACTTTTAGAAATTTGGCATTGGCAACAGAAGCTTTAAACAAAGGTGGAAATATGCCATGTATTTTAAATGCGGCTAATGAAATTGTAGTCTATGCATTTTTACGCAATAGAATAGGTTTCTTAGATATGACCGAGGTGATTCAACAAGCCATGCAAAAAATACCTTTTATTGAAAAGCCAACTTTAGAAGAGTATTTTGAAACCGATGGAGAGGCGCGTAACTTTGCGGCTTCTTTAATACACATGTAATCAATCTATTTTTTAAGTGTTTTACCAAATTAAATTCCTCCGGGATAGCATATGATGAATTTTCTTGTTATTGATTGGATAAGTACTGGCGTAAAAACTGCACAGTTTATTATGTCGTTTTCTATTTTGGTTGTTTTGCACGAATTAGGACATTTTATTCCTGCAAGACTATTTAAATGTAGGGTAGAAAAATTCTATTTATTTTTTGATCCATACTTCAGTTTGTGGAAAAAGAAAAAGGGAGATACCGAATACGGGCTTGGCTGGATACCTTTTGGTGGCTATGTAAAAATATCGGGAATGATAGACGAGAGTATGGACAAAGAGCAAATGAAATTGCCACCAGCTCCATATGAATTTCGTGCCAAACCAGCTTGGCAAAGATTGATAATTATGATTGGTGGGGTTGTAGTAAATATCATATTAGCTATTGTGATTTTTATAGGGATCACTTGGGTTTGGGGAGAGCAATATTTGCCAGCAAAAAATGTACAATATGGCGTTCATGCCGATTCCTTAGCCAAAAGTATTGGTATAATGGATGGCGATAAAATAGTATCTATCGATGGAAAAATTGTAGAAGATTTTGGCACCATCGTTCCAGAAATTATTACAACAGATGCTAAAAAAATTCAGATTGAAAGAAACGGTGCAAAGCTTGATATTAGTGTACCTGATGGATTAATTAAAAATTTATTTAAAACTAAAAAGGGTAGAGAACTCGCTTCTGAATTTGTAACAATTCAATATCCTGCTATTGTAGATTCTGTTGCCAAAACAGCTGTGTTTACAAAAAATAAATTTCAAAAAGGCGACCAGTTGATTGCTTTTAACAATAAGCCTTTCAACTATTTTCACGAATACGAAGCTTTGAATAAAGGCTATGCAGATTCTGTTGTAAATTTTACTGTGCTCAGACAAAAAGATACTGTTGATGTACGCGTTTTATTAAACAACAAAGGTGCGGTAGGATTTTTTAGAAAATCGCCCTATGCAATTTTTGGTAGTGTAACCAAAACCTATACATTGGCGCAAGCCATTCCAATGGGCTTTACACATTGCTTTGAAACACTTGACAGGTATATTACTGGCATCAAACAAATATTTACAGGCAAAGTAAATGCGAGTGAATCATTGGGTAGTGTAATTAGTATTGGTAATACGTTTCCTGGTGTTTGGGATTGGCAAAAATTCTGGACATTAACGGGTATTTTTTCTATCATATTAGCCTTCATGAATATTCTTCCCATTCCAGCACTAGATGGTGGACATGCTTTGTTTACATTGTATGAAATGATTACAGGTCGTAAACCTGGCGATAAGTTTATGGAGTATGCGCAAATGGCTGGTATGGTATTGTTACTAGGATTAATGGCCTATGCCTTAGGTTTAGATTTTTGGCGATTATTTAAGTAAGCTTATTTATAGAGTTGAACCATTAGGTTTAGCTTTGCAATAATAACAACCATGGGGTCGTATTGGTTTCGACAGCATATGTCACGGTTGGTGTAAGCATGCAGTGCGTTGGATAATTAGCACTTTAATCTGAATATTCAAACTTCAAATGGCAATACTCAGTATGCCATGGCTGCTTAATCAGTGATTAAGTAACCATTCGGGCCGCGGCTAAGGTTCGCCTGTTACCTCTTGCTGCCGCCGACTCAAAACAAAAGAGGATGCTGTAACAGAAGGCTGTGACTGTTACCTAAGACTATTCAGCTAAGCGCTAGGTTGGTTGGTTTCTTTCCTGCTTAGTGCCTACAATTAATAAGAAAATAAGCATGTAGAAAGCCAATGGTCGCGATGTTTGGACAGGGGTTCGACTCCCCTCGACTCCACATTTAATAAAATAGGTAATCTTAAAAAAGGTTACCTATTTTGTTTTTAATGGACTATTCAGTAGCCTTCTAAAACGCTATACTTTACGATTCGCTAAAAGTTTAGAAAGGTCATGGCGGTTTTGTAAATTCAGCCAGGTTTCTGCTGTAATACCTAAAAGGTCTTGCAGTTTTAATGCCAGTGATGCCGATATATTGCGTTTTCCTTTAAATAATTCACTTAAATGTCCTGGTTGGATACCAAGTTTATTTGCAACTTGTATTTTAATTAGTTGGCGTTCTTCTATTTCATCTTTTAAAATTTCGCCTGGATGCGTAGCAATTTTAGCGTAATTCGATTGACTTGATTGTTTTTTTATGAATGTGTTTGCGGTCATAACTACAACTTTTTTATAATTAGATTAATGATAGTCGGTTAATTCATGAACTTCTGAGATTTCTACTGTATTCTTAAATTCATTTACTTTTCCTTTAATAAATTTTATAATAATTCTATACTTGTCGTTTACTCTAATACTATTCATCCCATTATACTTTTTCTCTTTTGTAAGTGCTTCAAGATGCAGACTTCTAAAATTTGCAATATCTAATGAATTTGCTGCGCCATATAAAATATCAATTTTCTTAATAAAAGATTTTACAACTTCAACGGAATAAAGAGGTTTCCCTTTCTGTTTGCCTGATTTATAAAGTTCTTCTAATGCAGCATTTTTAAAAACAACTTGCATAAGTGCGAATCATTAATATTTAAAATAAAAAAGTTATTTAGCAAGCAGTTTTTTATTCTACAATTTACCAAATTTAGGTAATTTTTAGAATTTACCAAAATTTGGTAAAAAATTGCTCTTTCTAAGAATTAATAATATTAGAAATTAATATCTAATGAGATATGCAAATAAGCTAAAATGATTTTATAAGTATAACAAAATGAAATTTCCAATTTGTAAGCCAATCAACAAAATCGCTTAAATTGTACCTTATGAAAAAAGGCCAATTGAAAAACAGCAAACTTGATTTTAATTTTTATCTTTTTGCTAAACTCAATTTCATTATAGTAAGTGCCTTTTTTTTCTCCAACAGTTTTGCGCAATCAACAAAATTAAAACAGCCCAATATTGTTTTTTTATTAGTGGATGATATGGGTTATGGCGAGTGTGGATTTAATGGCGGAAAAGAAATTAAAACACCCAAAATTGACCAGCTTGCAAAGGATGGTGCAATACTAGAAAACAATTATGTTCAACCTGTTTGTTCTCCTACAAGAGCTTGTTTATTAACTGGCCGATATCCTACCCATACTGGTGTTTATGGCGTTATTTGGCCAGGTGCTGCTTGGGGCTTACCGCTTAATGAAAGAACTTTGCCCGAAGCATTAAAAGCTGCTGGCTATTATACGGCAATCACAGGTAAATGGCATTTAGGAGATTTCGACAAAGCCTATCAACCAAATGCGCGTGGATTCGACTATCAATACGGTCATTTTTTTGGCAACCTCGATTATTTCACACATATCCGTAACAACCAATTGGATTGGTATAGGAATGGACAAACACTAAAAGAAGTTGGCTATACAACGCATTTAATTGCTAAGGAAGCATGTAAAATAATTGAAATGTCCAATCGTTCAAAACCACTTTTTTTATATGTGCCATTTAACGGAATTCATAGTCCCTATCAAGTTCCTGATAATTATTTAAAACCTTATTCGAATCTAACAGGCGATCGTCAAAAACTGGCTGGTATGTTGGCTGCGGTAGACGAAGCGATTGGGCAAATTGTTGCTGCTTTAGATAAAGCCGGATTAAGAGAAAATACACTTATTGTTTTTTCGAGCGATAATGGCGCGCCGCCTCCCGGCAATAATACACCGCTGCGTGATTTTAAAGCCACTGTTTATGAAGGAGGTATTAGAGGTGCTGCTTTTGTAAATTGGCCCAGTCATGTAGCTGCTGGATTGCGCATTACAGAAGCCATGCACACGGTTGATTGGTATCCAACTTTAATTCAATTGGCTGGAGGATCTATTAAACAAACGCTGCCAATTGATGGTAAAAATGTTTGGCCAATGATTACGAAAAAAACTACATCTCCGCATGATGCCATTTTATCTGTGTCTACAAAAGGTCCTATGCTTGCAGCTATTAGAATGGGTAATTGGAAACTCATTGTTTTAAATACCGATTCAGTTACTGCTAAAAAGAAAGCATATATTAAGTACGAGCCTATTGCACTTTTTAATTTGTTAGAGGATGCTGGCGAAACAAAAAATCTAGCCAAACAATTTCCGGATAGGGTATTAGTAATGCGCAAACGACTTATTGAAATGCTACAAGATGCCGTGCCTTCTGGTGCTGTAGGGAAAAATGAAGCAGAATCTGAGTAAGCAATATTTTATACAGTAGCACTATTTTTTTGTATAAAGTACTGCTTAAAAGCCAAGGCCTTTTTTTCAATAAATTTCCATGAAAAATAGCCAAATATAAATGCACCGATAGTGCTCAAAACAAACAGTAGCAAGGTGCTTGGCCGATATAAATAAATAATAAACTGTTGCAGCGGAAATGCGTATAAATAAATACCATACGAAGGATCACCTAATTTTTCGTGCACCCATGTAGCAAATCCGTTTGTTTTTTTACCTATATAAATCACTAAAAAAGGTAGTGTAAAATATACCGCTGTATGCCCCCAATTAGTATAGGTTGCAAACAACAATATAACCAACATAATTATTGCAATAGTATTTTTTGCAGGTAATGTTTCCCATTCAAAACAACTGAGCAAGGAGCCCATAATAAAATAAGGTCCTAAGTCAAATAGGGGTTCTAATGGAATGAAGAATCTAGTAGTAATCGCCCAATTTTTACAAAACAAATCAATCACAACAAATCCTACAAAAATCAATCCCAATGAAACTTTCAGTAATTTTTTATTTGATTTAATAAAAAAAAGAGAAAGGATAAATAGATAAAAGAAAAACTCATATTCAATTGTCCAAAGTGAACCGTTAACGGCATTGGAAGTCTGTGTTGTAAAAATTCCTGGAATAAAAAAATGAGGTTTAAATAAAATCACATTCCCTAAAAAATAGGCGTATATATCTTTATTCCTAAAGAATGAAGGTAATGTAGTAGGATAAATACAGTACACTGCAAAAAGTGTTACTAGTAAAACAATGGCTAATGCAGGGAAAATTCGCAAGATCCTTTTAATCAAATATTCCGGAATACTATTACTTGCCAGCATACTTTTAAAAATCAAATAACCGCTAATAATAAAAAAGCCTTTCACCCCAATAAATGAAAAAAGAAAGGTATGGTTGGTTAATTCAAATAATGGGTCAGTGGCACCTGCTCCATTTAAAATATAGGAATGAGATATAATTACAAACCAAGCAAATAATATTCGCAATAGGTCAAAATTATTTGCTTGCCTTTTGGGTAACTGCGCCTTCATTTCAACTATTTTTTTATACTAACAAATATATCTTTATTAGGCAATAATGGATAGATTTGTATTGACACATTTAAAATAACTTTTTAAAAAAGCCATATGCACAAGAAATTCAATTTATTGTTTTTACTATTAGCAATGCTATTTCCTTTTAGTGTTGTGTTTGCTTTTACGTCAAATGATGATAGTGATAAACTAGAAGGTCGTTGGGATTTGACAGTAAATGTAGGTAAGCGAAATGTACCTTCTTGGTTAGAAGTTCGTCATTCTGGTATTAGAACTTTGGTAGGACATTTTGTTGCTGATGGGGGAAGTGCACGCCCAATTTCTGAAGTATTTTTTAAGGATGGTAAAATGTCTTTTACTATTCCGCCACAATGGGATGATACAAAAAATCCATTGGTGGTTGAAGGCGAATTAAAAAATAACCAATTAACGGGTACAATGATTAGCCCTGATGGGAGGCATTTTACTTATACAGGTGTTCGTGCCCCAAAATTATTGCGCGAAAAAGAACCAGTTTGGGGTAAGCCAGTTAAAATTTTTAATGAAAAGAATTTAGAAGGATGGAACACCTTTGGTAAAAAGAATCAATGGATTGTAGAAGAGGGTATTTTAAAAAGTCCGCGTTCTGGTGCCAATATTAGAACCGATAAAACATTTAATGACTTCAAACTGCATATTGAATTTAAATACCCTAAGGAGAGCAATAGCGGCGTTTATTTGCGCGGCAGGTATGAGATTCAAATTGCAGACAGTAAGGGCAAGGAGCCTATTAATATTGAACTAGGGGGCATCTATGGATTTATTGATCCATTAGAAATGGTGGCGAAAGATCCCGACGAATGGCAGTCTTACGATATTGTTTTGGTAGGCAGGCTTGTTACTGTGGTAGCAAATGGCAAAACAATTATTTACAAGCAAGAAATTCCAGGTATTACTGGTGGTGCCATTGATGCCAATGAAGCAGAACCTGGCCCTATTATGATGCAAGGAGACCATGGTCCTGTAGCATTCAGAAATATCATTTTAACACCTGCAAAATAAATAGATAACATTTAGCGATTAAGAAAACAAATCCATTATGGCTTTGCCTTTACCATCAGGGGTGGTATAAAATGGTCTTTTTTCTATGAGATAATGTTTGTCTTCTGGTATGCCTAATGCATGGTAAATTGTTTGATGTATCTGGTCAATATATGCGGGGTTCTCAATGGTTTTACAAGGACGTTCATCGGCAGTTTTTCCGTAAACAAATCCTTTTTTCATTCCACCCCCAAATAACAATATAGAACCTCCTTCTGTAAAATGACGGTGCATGCCATAGTTTTTAATGTCTTGGATAATATCGGGTTGGTTCACTTGCTCTTGCACTTTTAAATCAGGACGTCCTTCCACCATCATGTCTCTACTAAATTCACTGGCTAAAATAATCAGGGTTCTATCTAATCTACCAGAACGATCTAGGTCTTTGATTAACTGAGCAACAGGGCCGTCGATTTGTTTTTTCAAATCTACCAATCGCGTGTGTCCATTATCATGTGTATCCCAATTTTTGAATGGTTCGTATTCTGTTGTTACACTAATAAATCGGGCACCTTGTTCGGTTAGTCTGCGCGCCATCAAACAACCTAGTCCAAATTTTCCGGTATTATAAATATCATAGCTTTCTTTTGGCTCTTTTGTTAGGTCGAATGCTGCTGCTTCAGGAGACCGGAGTAATCGATACGCTTGTTCCATTGACCTTCTCAAAGATTCTTTTTGGTAATCACTACCATATTCACCCATTGCAGTGTCGCTCATTAACTCATTATACAATTGGTTTCTTTTTTCGAACCTACTTGATGTCATTCCAATAGGAGGCTTTACGCTTTCAAGACCTGCCGTAGGGTCGGGTATGAGAAAGGGGCCAAATTCGTTACCCAAAAAACCTGCTGAATGAAATGCTTTTAATTCTTCGCCTTCGCCCAAATTAAATCGTTGGCCAATATTTATAAATGCAGGTATTACAGGATTTACAGGTCCTAATTCTTTGGCAATCCATGCGCCTATATGTGGGGCTGCAACCTGCTGTGGAGGCTTATAACAAGTATGCCAATGAAACTGATGACGAGAGTGTAAAATATGTCCTAAATCACCAGCAACATAAGATCTTAATAAAGTTCCTTTGTTCAATACTTTTCCAATAGATTCTAAGCCTTCCGAAAAATAAATATCATCTAAAGCAGTGGGTGACGATTTGAAAGTGCTGAGCACATCATTTGCTTGCATTCCTTTTGAAAAGGGTGTAAATTTTTTGGGATCAAAAGTATCTGTATGCGCCATTCCTCCAGCCATCCATAAAAGAATAACGGTATCGGCACTTGACGTTATTTTATTGCCATTGCAAGAAGTTAAAAAACTGCTCAAAGGCGCACCTGCGGCAAGAGCGGCCATAGTTGCGGCACTGGTTTTTTTTAAAAAATCTCTTCGGTCCCAAGCGTGATTCATACACAAAGTGGTTTTAAAAACTAGTATATAATTTGAAATTCTGGTAATAATAAAATAGCCCAAAACAAATCTTGTATAGATTCAACTGCAGGATTTTCTCCCAATATTTTTTTTGCAACTTTGTATTCATTTGGCTTCGCGTTTCTTTGAAGTGCACGCCAATATATTTCATGAATAATTGTATCGCTCGAAATAAATTTTTGTTTCCAATTTTCAGCGCCTTTTTTTAGCATCTTATTAAACCTTTCTCCATTGGTAAGTTCTAGTGCTTGTAAAAGGTTTGCTTGAGACTCTCTGCTAGTAATAACTGTTTCTCTATTAGGCCTGCCTAATGCAGTTAGAAATGGATTGTTAACAACCAAGGCTGCACGGGCAAAAGGATAGATCGTAGTATCGTAACCTTCTAAATATTTGGGTTTGTATTTGCGCATTGAATCAGAAAAAAGCGGCCCAATAACAGCGCCTGCGGCATCTGCAAATTGTTCTGCAGTCATTCTTTTTCGAAGTATTCCAGTGAATTTGTATGTTGCTGAAACTATTGTTGCAGGATCTTTAAAACCAACTGAAGGAAGCTGATAAGTATTAGAAGTAGTAATCAGAAATATCAATTCTTTAATGTCTGATTTGTTTTGTTGGAAATTAAAAGCCATCCAATCTAATAAGTCTTGGCTCCATGGTTGGTTGTCCATAATATCAACAGGTTCAATTAAACCTCTGCCCATTAACTGCGCCCAAATTCTATTTACCAGTGTTCTGTATAGCCGGCCATTTTCGGGTTTCACTATATTATTGGCAAGTTGAGAAAGCTTAATTAATCTCTTTGCGCTACTGTCAATGGTGCCAAGTTCTTTCCAAGGAATTCTTGCATTGGTATATTTGCCCGTTGGTTTATCGCAGCGATTAATTTCTAGTGATGTATCTGCAAAAATATTTGCAAAAGCATAAGCATCTTCTAATTTCCAGTCGCTAACAAAACTGTTATGACATGAAGCGCATTTTAAATTTAAACCGAAAAAAACCTGCGATATATTCTGTGCTGCTTGTATTTCTGTTCTTTGACTAGCATTCACTACGCCTCTCCATTTTATTCCTTCAATAAACCCTTTAGATGCATCTGTTGGGCTTATTAATTCTTTTACAAAAACTGTATAAGGTTTATTGGATTGCAAAGATTTGTATAGCCAGTCTGTTATATTAAATCGTCCTCTTGTAATATAGCCAGTTCCTGTATAATCATTTCGTAATGCATCATTCCAAAAACTTAGCCAATGGGTTGCATAATCATCTTTTCGATTTAATAATTTTATTACCCATAAAGCTCTTTTATCTTTTCTTGTGTCTTGTACAAAAAAATCAAGTTCTTTTGGTGTAGGCAGTAATCCAATAATATCTAGATAAATTCTTTTTAAATAAGTTCTATCGTCAACAACAGTTGGCCAGCTAATTCTATTGGTGTTGAAATACTGATTGGTAAATAAGTCGATAGGATTTGTAAGTTGGGCTGTTGCTTTTGGTAGCGTTGGGTTACGTGGTGCTAATTCTGCAACTCTAAAAATGGGTGATTCACCTCCATCAGGCCAAGGAGCTCCTTTCTCAATCCAAAATCTAATAATGGCAATATCACCTTCAGATAATTTTTTCCCTTTTGAAGGCATTGCGTCTTTGTGATTAGAAGGAAGATTAATTCTGCGTAATAGTTCACTTTCATTTGGCTTGAAAGGAACAACAGCCGCGCCATTCTCGCCACCCTTGAATAACATATCTTTTCTATCTAAACGAAGGTCTCCTTTTATTTTTTCAGCACCATGACATTTGTAACAATTGTGTGCCAGTATTGCCCTAACCTGAATATTCAATTCAGCAGCTTGCTGTTTGGTTAATTTTGAAGTGTCATTTTTGAAAGATGAAATATCAAAGTTCACTTGATTAGGTGCTACATAATCTTTAGACCAAGGAAATGTAGCTGTTAAATAATCTTTTCCATGAGTAAGGGATGCTCCATAATGGCCTGCAATTGCAACACCTAAGGCACTCATCCATAAAACACCACGATAATATTTTATTAAAAAGCGTTGTTGTTTTTTTAAGATACTATATAAAAAGATCCAGGCAATTCCACCCAAACAAGCAACAGCAATTCCTATCCATTGATGTAGGGTTAGCAACTGCTTTTCGTATCCGCCATCTTTGGCAAGTAGCAATCCTGCTATTACTGAAAATAGGGCGCTAATTATTCCTGCTCCCAAGAGTATATTAATTGCTGATCGTAAGGAAGAAAAAAAGTTTTTGAGGGTTAGCAATTCAAATATAGCAGCAAAAACAAGAAGTCCTATTGGAAAATGAACGATTAAAGGATGAAGCCTACCCAAAAATCTCCAAAGCCAAAAATCATCTTGAACAGCAATTGCAGCAGTAGATTCAGCGTAACTGATGGTCGCATATTGTAACATGATTATCAACATTATTATGCAGATAATTATGCGCGTCTTTTTGTTAGAATATATTTTTTTCAATTGAATGTTCATATGCCTTAAACAAAACTGAATATATGAAATAATTATATCCAATCATTGTTTTGATACCAAGCAACGGTTTCTTTCATGCCTTCTTCTAAATAATAGGCGGGTTGAGAACCTATATCATTCCAAACATCTGTACTAATACAGGTCCAATTGGCGCAACTAATTTCGTTTAGTTTTTGAAGATTTAAAAAGGGATTTTTTCCAAATAATTGGTAGGTTTTTTCTATGGCAGCTACTGCTAGTTTAATGGGAATTAATGGAATTTTTATTTTAATTACTTTTCGTTGAAGAATGGTTTTTAAAATATCACCCAATTGGTCTTTCTGGTAACTATTACCATCAGAAACAATATAACTTTTGTTTACAGAAGGGCATAGTAATAATTGCACAACTGCTCTTGCAAGGTCTTTCACATAGATCATTGAAATCATTTGCTGGTGCGCGCCTATATACAATTCAAACCCTTTATTCACAAGTTGAACAAATTGTAAAAAATCTTTGTCGCGCGGTCCGTATACAGCAGTAGGTTCTATAATTTGATAAGGAAAATTTGGCACCGATTTAAGGTATTTCTCTGCCAATAATTTACTATTGCCATAGTCGGTAATAGGTTTTTGTTCGTGCGATTGTTGTACAGGAATAAATGTTTTTTCATTGCCAGGACCAAATGAAGCAAGTGAACTAATTAAACTAAACTTTTCCAATTTCATTCCTGAATCAATAATAGCATTGATTAGGTTTTTGGTGTACTCAAGATTTACTGTAATAAAATCGTCTTTTTTCTTAGCCTGCGTAACACCTGCATTATGAATTACAAAATCAAAACTTCCAAAGGAGGTTTGGTACTCCTTAAATTGATTTGTAAGCGTTTCTAAAGAACTAAAATCTAATTCTAAAAATGTTAGATCTGGTTGCTGTAAATATGTTTTACTACTAGATTTTCTAATTCCTGCCACTACTTCAAACCCTTGACTGATGGCTTCTTCCACTAAAAAACTACCAATGAAGCCACTGGCTCCTGTAATTAGGATTTTCTTTTTCATGGGCGCAATTATCAACCTTAGTTATTCAGTTGTTTAATAAAGCAACGGCGTCTTTTGTGTTGTTGTACATCGTAATATTGCCACATCGCCTGAACATGTCTATTGGTTTCTAATTCTGGATTTGATTCTGCGTATTCAATGCCCGCTTTAATATATGATTTCGTTAATTCATACATAATAATGGCATTAACGCCTTTGCCTTGTAAGTCTTTGTCAACAGCAACTAAATATAAATCGCCTAAATTATTTTTTTTGATGGCTTTAATTAAGTGGAAAAGTCCAAAGGGTAATAAGTTGCCTTTTGCTTTTTGCAATGCAAGTGATAATGAAGGCATGGTAATTCCAAAGCCCACTAATTTTCCTTCTTTATTAGTAACCAACGACACAAAATCTGGCCTGATAAAAGAAAAATATTGTTTGGTATAGTAACTAATTTGTTTTTCGGTAAGTGGCACAACACCGTATAAATCTGAATAGGCAGAATTAATTAAATGAAATAATTGAGTAGCATAGGGGAGTATGTTTT
>Ga0194047_10000606_pt1 | contig 23841 bp, 14 predicted proteins | sample JunL225m_MetaG_2_FD_160070 | JGI IMG/M metagenome (GOLD analysis project Ga0194047, IMG submission 160070) | Anoxic zone freshwater microbial communities from boreal shield lake in IISD Experimental Lakes Area, Ontario, Canada - Jun2016-L221-5m | ecosystem: Environmental > Aquatic > Freshwater... | reverse complement strand
GCCAAATATCTAACCTAATACACTGGTTAGTACTTCATAGCCCGTTAACCGTTACCGAACGATACCACCACTCATTCGACCCCTTCCCCGACGATGGCCGGGTATTACCCTTCGGCAGCGGAGCCACCGTATTTTATAATTACCGCGATTACCAGGTTAAGAACAATACGCCGCATACCTTTCAAATCAATCTATGGTTCACCGAAAAATGTTTAGAGGGAGAACTGCGCATCAATCAGGAACTTGACTATGCCTTCCATGTTGAAGAAAGAGACCACCAGTTCTTACAGATTGATAATACTTTCTACAGAAAGGATGAGATCTGGCGACACAAGATCCTTAAATTTCAAAGCGGTAAAACCGTGGATACGGAATTGATTACAAAAAATTTTGCAAGGGTGACGTATGTGCCGGATGGGTTTGGGACTCGGGCGGATAATTGACTGTTGGTCTTAATGCAATATTTGTATGCTAACCCTTATGTCAACAAATAGAGCATTTGAACCCATTGTACTGTATACTGGCTTTGTTTGGAGAACAAAGTAATATCGAGCATTTTAACGGGTGCCATATTCCCTGTATAGGGTATACAGGGAATATGGGAGAATAAACTATTTGCATTCGCCAATCAAACGACTAATATGTTTAAGATTTACATTAAATAGATCAGACATAGGGTCCAAAAAGTGTGCAAATCTTACCCTACGATTAATACTGTCGAGGCGTTTTTTATTCTCCATCCTGTTTCTAAGTAAGTCACTCATAACAATCCCTTTTTCAATACACTCCAAATTGTAACTTTTCATTTTTGCATCATCAACCCTTGCGCTAATAACATTATTGTTTTTCATTTATTTATTTTTTGGTGTGTATTAAAGCTAAGACATTATTACCAATAAAATAATTTATATTTCCTGAAATGCTTTACCATAAAGGGTTCTATATTATTTTTGAAAATAACATACAGTCTTAAAATTCCAAATGCTTTATACCATCACCATCAGGTTAGAATCGATACCTCTTTGAAAACCATATCGCATATTAATATGTATGCACCGAATATGGGTATTTAAATATCCGGCAGCCTGAAGTGTTCCAAAATAAATAAAACTGTATACAGATCAGTTGATAAAACTTCCAGGTTTTTTTGAAAGATTTAGAAGCTATAAGAATTAGCCAAAGAATTTAGGAGGGGATTTTCATATAATGATTAATAAAGGGCAGGTAATTAACAGATTTTAATTGGTCTTTTTTTCTCAAAAAAGGGCATGCTATTAGTTACGGTGATTTGCCTTAAAATTTAGGAGTAGACACAATGTATACATTACCCAAACAAGGTAATTTCCGTTTGATTAAAAATTATCACCCGGCTAATAAATTGCAACATTTTGCCTGTATACTACCTGTAGTTCCGTGAATTTAACCTGACTTTTTTGTCAACGCTTTTTATTACATGTCTTTCAATTAAATTAAGGACATCAGACAGTTTATAGTACTGTTTCCCTCCGACTTTGGAATACGTTATCCATCCTTCTGACCTAAGAGTCGCCGCGTGTCTTTTAGATATTTGTAAAAACTGTTGAAAATCTGTCTCACTTAAAATTACCTCATTGGCAGGGCGTTGTGTTTTTAAAAATTCGGCCCTAATTTCCTTTAGGAAGTCTTGTGCCTCAGGGCTGTTAAATATTTCTGAACTTTGCATAAAAAGAGTTTATAGTTTGTGATGTAGAGCAGTGTATACATACTCATTTCCGGAAGCCTAAACAGATTTGCTAAGCAAATTGTTCACCGCATAATCGTTTTCAGATTTATTTGTCTAAACTTGTTGTTCGGGTTATTCAGATTTAATGCTTTTTTTTCCATTTTTCTCCCGTTTAGCATTTATTTTATCCTTTCTTGGATGGCTTGCATCGATTGGGTCATATTGCCTATGTGGAAGCTATTCCGGATTTTCAGCTGGCCAATAATTACCAAAATTTTACCTGTATACAACCTCTAGTTTCGTGAATTTAGTAACCGTACTTTTTTGTCATCGCTTTTTATATTGTGTTTTCAATATAGGAAAGGATATCAGACAGTTTATAGTACAGTTTTCCCCCAACTTTTGAGTAAGTTATCAGCCCTTCTGACCTTAGATACGCAGCGCTCCTTTTCGATATCTGTAAAAACTGCCATAAATCTGTCTCACTAAAAATAACCTCATTGGCCGGGCGTTGTGTTTTTAAAAATTCAGCCCTAATTTCTTTTAGGAAGTCTTGTGCCTTAAGGGGTCTTTTAAATATTTCTGAACTTTGCATAAAAAGGGTTTGTAATTAGTAATGTAGATCAGTGTATACATACACATTTCCGGAAGCGTAAACAGATTCGCTAACGTAATTGTTCACTCCAAATGGTATTTTATTTGTCTAAACTTGGTGTTCAGGTGCTGAGATTTGGTGCTAGTTTCTCCAAATATTTCTTCCATTTTCCTTTTTTTTACCCTTTTTTGACAGGCCTGATTTGATTGGTGATCGACAGGGTTGTATACATGTACTTGCCTTTGTGCTTCGAATAAAATTGGCTGCCGATTGAATGTCCCAAATTGGAAATTTAGAAAGAGTACCCATTTTTTAAACTTGTATACAACAAACTATATTTATTTGTATAAGAAATTGGCTTGTATGCAAACGAAATGTCCCCCAAAAAATTATGTCCTACCTGCGTCTACACTGTCTACAGTGTATATGAATGTAGCTATCTGATCAGGCTTTTGGAATAGCAGATATTCAATGATAAATTTGGGTAAAAAAATTATTTAAAATAGTATAATGCAGAACAATCAAATTTTAATAACATGTACAAGTCCAGAGCAACTCATAGAGTTGTTAAGACCTATGTTTCGGGAGGAGATGAAAAAGTTATTGGAACAACAAGAGGAAAAGCTGATTTCTCCAGCGGAAACTTGTAAAATATTTGTACCGAACATTACTAAGGCCACTTTGACAAAATGGACACGCCTTGGTCTTGTAGATGAGTACCGATTGGGAGGAAGAATTTTCTATAAACAATCCGAGATACTGGAGAAAAGCAAAACCTTAAAGAGATATAAGAATACGTAGTATGTATCTAAATTTAAGCTATTTTTAGTTCAGGTTGTGCTGTCGATTTACATTCTATGGTACAAATTGTGGTCTGTGAGTTGTATGTCGTCAAAAAAAATGAACTAATTCTTGGAGTTTAATTTTATTTTAAATTGGTTCAAAATCAGTGTGCTATTTATAAGATTAGGTGTTATTCATTAACCTGAATGACCTTAAATATTTAATTCTTTCAATCGTTAATAGTATTTTTTTCCTTAAATACTCTGTTATTTCCATTATTCCACCTTTGTACTGATTCCCTTCCCTAATTGAAAGAATTTGACGTTTCTTTTCCCATTTCGTTTGCTTATTGGTAAAGTCCCTACACCATTGTTTTGTAGCGCAACTTTTTAATATGCTATTTATTTGGGAGTTCATTATTGAGTCTACTTCATAGAGCTTACAATTGAGACAAAATTTATTTGCTTCTTTAAAACTTGAATCAGCGTCGTCGCAATTATATTCTTTACATGAAACCTTTTCTCCTGTATGAATATTCACACCCATTCTGTTTTGAGCAATAGCAGTGTTATTAATAATTAGAATTAAAAAAAAGCATACTATTTTCATGGTAATAATAGTTTGTGAATAGGTGTTCTTACATTGGTTGACTTAAAATTGCAATTGCTACTTCTCTAGTTACCCCCCTGTTCTTCATTATATCAGCAATCACTTTTTCCTTTTGAGGACTCAGTACTTCTTCTTTTACTTCTTTCTGGGGCTTGGCCTTTGGAATTATTGATATTATAATATTGTCAGTATCTGGATCTGGCCCTTGATACAATTTCCTGAATGTCTCGTTTTGCATTGCTATTTCCATCATTATATTCAATTTGGGCTTATTTTCTTCAGTATTTACTGGCTTGGGTTTTGATTTTGCCATAACAATGTGCTTTAGGTGAATAGTGTAGTTGAAATATTATTTTCGAAAATAAGCATTGTTTTTGGAGATAATATTGAATTTTAAAATTGCTTCAATATCGGCACTTAGAAGCTAGTAGGCCTGTTTGAGTAAATATGCATATTGGCATGAATTCCAATCTTATTATTTCATTATTATAGAATTAACAAGCAGCCTATTTTCATCTGAAATGGAATATAGAAAAGTTCTTTTATCAGTTTCTGAACGTGTTCTGCTTATTAAGTCTTCTGTTAGCGGATAGTGCGTCTTAAATTTATTATTAATCTTGTTGATAAAATCATTTCTTGATTTTTTCTGAATCTCTGTCGACTTATTTGAAACACCAAATATGTGATTTAATTCTTCACATGTACAGTACCCTATTGCTTTTGCACTTATGATAATTTCTTGCAACAATTGCATTTCGAGCGTTGAAAAAATTTCATTTTCTTTGACTAAATCAATTTTAGGTTGCGGTAAAATTAGTAGCTTATGTTTCTTATTGTAATAAAAGATAAAAAAGAGCAATAATACAATTACTGTAGACAAAAGGGCAATAATGATTCCAGGGGTTGAGATGCTGGTATATATTGTGGCTGCATCCTTGTCTAATTTGGGAGTATAGATTTTTTGCCCAGTATTTTTAAAAGCAGAAAAATCCAACCGGATTGAATCTATTGAGTTGTAAGGGTAATAGCTGTGATAGATATATCCATTTTGATAGAATAGTGTGTATCCGTCATAGTTTAAACTAGATCCAAAAATTGCAGCATAGTAAGAATCTTTATTGTCAGTTAAAACTGCATTATGTTCAAAATCAATTAAAGTATTTCCCTTTTCAAAATTTGTTGCTAATTCAAGAACTCCATTAGGCGTATTAAAACTAAGCAATCTTTTGCCAGATACATTTTTAAAATCGTAGCAAGAATTTCCTAAACTGTATACTTCTCGCTTATTAAAATCGAATAAGTAAATACTATCGTAAACCCGTTCATTGAATTGCTCACCCTTAATATTGGTTAAATACCAATATAATTTTAGATGCTTACTATCAAATTGAAAAGGGCTGCCAATAAAAAAGGGTATTTGCTTGTCTAATAGTTTTAGGTACCACTCGCGATGTTCATTAGAAAAATACCTTAATTGCCCATTTGTATACCAAAAACCAGATCCGCCAAAGGAAAAGGCAGTGTCATTTGCAATAAAATTCAATGCCTTGTAATTATACCCTGCAAAATTAGTGCTGTCTAACCGCTTAAACCTAACATTCTCATTATCCCAATCAATGGCTTTGTATAATATGCCTGTTCCTTCTAAAAATATATATAGTCCTGATTTATCCTTGACTAAGTGTTGATATGAATCTATTTCTTTGGGTAAATAGCTTGCAGGAATGATTTTTTCGTTTAGGGATTCAATATAACTAATAGGCAGACTGTCCCTTAGTAGAAATTGGAGCAATTTATTTTGAGGAACCTGGATAATTTGAGCTGTTGACAAAACTGAGAAACTGAAGAAGCTGATAAGGATAAGGAGGATTCTTGTCATAGAATCAAGCGGTATAGTAGAAAACAAAAATATAGTAGTAATTCAAGTTATCCTATTATTCTGCTTAGAAATAGGGGAAGTAAAGTTAGTTATTAAAAAAATAACCATTATGATAATAGTTAAATACTATGAAAATATATAGACTAAAAATAATTTATAAGGTTAGTTTGGTTATATCACCTATATAGCTACCTAATACCCTTTTTTCAGAGGTATACTATATAGCTTACTTGCAAATTAAAAATTTACGAAATCGTTTAGACCGAAAGGCTAATAGCTTATAATGATGTGTAATTAATAGTAAGTAATTCTAAAAAAAATGAAAACAGGCACACTATTTATTTTATGCTTTAATATAATGGCAGCAAATGCACAACAAGCAACTTTAAGCGCTGGAGGCAATGCAACAGGAAGTGGCGGTTCGGTATCTTACTCTATTGGACAAATTCTTTACACAACTAATAATGGCACTATAGGTACGGTGGCCCAAGGCGTACAGCAGCCATATGAAATTTCCGTTTTATCAGGCATTGATAATTTCATTATTGGTTTATCTATATCAATCTACCCAAATCCCACAAGCGATATTTTAGTTTTAAGTATTGGCAATTTTGATATTTCAAAGATGACGTATCAACTATTTGATTCTAGAAATAGGTTAATTGATACCAAAAAAATTATAAATAATCCCCAGTTCATCAGTATGCAAAATTTAGCAGGGGGTTTATATTTTTTAAGAGTAATTAATAATAACAAAAATGTAAAAACATTTAAAATTGTTAAAATATAAAATAGTGAAAAAAATAAATTCTCTAATGTTAGCATTGTGCCTAACAGTAGGTGTGTTAGCTCAGGCTCCCAAAAAGATGAGTTATCAAGCTGTAATTCGCAATAATAGAAATGTATTAATAGCTTCTACAGCAGTTAATATGCGCATTAGTATTTTGAGAGGTTCGGGTACAGATATTGCTGTTTATGTTGAAACTCAAAGTGCAATAACTAATGCTAATGGGCTAGTGAGTTTACAAATAGGAACAGGTGCAGCAGTGTTTGGAACATTTTCAAATATTGATTGGGCCAATGGCCCATATTATATTAAAACAGAAACAGATCCACTAGGTGGGACTTCTTACACGATATCGGGCACCAGCGAATTACTAAGTGTGCCTTATGCATTATTTTCAGCTAATGGGACTCCAGGTCCAACTGGTCCACCAGGCCCAACAGGTTCGCAAGGTCCAATTGGAGCAACAGGGCCAACTGGCCCAATTGGATTAACTGGAGCAATAGGTCCAACAGGCCCACAAGGTCCAATTGGATTAACTGGATCAACAGGTCCTCAAGGTGTTGCTGGTTCTAACGGAACCAATGGCTCAAATGGGTTTAACACTTTAGTAAAAACGACTACGGAACTTGCTGGTGTGAATTGTGCAACCGGCGGCACAAAAGTTGAAGTGGGAATAGATGCCAATGGCAACGGAATACTTGATGCCGGTGAAGTGAATATTGCACTCACGAAATATATCTGCAACGGGGCTACAGGAGTAACAGGTCCAACTGGATTAACAGGCCCACAAGGTCCAGCAGGTCCACAGGGTGTTGCTGGTACTAACGGAACCAATGGCACGAATGGGTATAACACTTTAGTAAAAACGACCACAGAACTTGCTGGCGCAAATTGTGCAACCGGCGGAACAAAAGTGGAGGCGGGAATTGATGCCAATGGTAACGGAATACTTGATGCGGGTGAAGTGAATATTGCACTCACGAAATATATCTGCAACGGGGCTACGGGAGTAACAGGTCCAACGGGCCCGCAAGGTCCAATTGGATTAACTGGATCAACAGGTCCACAAGGTATTGCTGGTACTAACGGAACCAATGGCTCAAATGGGTTTAACACTTTAGTAAAAACGACTACGGAACTTGCTGGCGCGAATTGTGCAACCGGCGGCACAAAAGTTGAAGTGGGAATAGATGCCAATGGCAACGGAATACTTGATGCCGGTGAAGTGAATATTGCACTCACGAAATATATCTGCAACGGGGCTACAGGAGTAACAGGTCCAACGGGATTAACAGGCCCACAAGGTCCAGCAGGTCCACAGGGTGTTGTTGGTACAAACGGAACCAATGGCACGAATGGGTATAACACTTTAGTAAAAACGACCACAGAACTTGCTGGCGCAAATTGTGCAACCGGCGGAACAAAAGTGGAAGTTGGATTAGATATAAATGGCAACGGTATTCTTGATGCAGCTGAAATTATTTCTGCACAGATAAAATATATTTGTAATGGATTAGTTGGGCCACAAGGTCCAATTGGTTTACCCGGTGCTGCAGGTACTTTTCCCTCAGGAACAAATACAGGTGATATGCAATACTGGAATGGTACAAGCTGGGTAATGATACCAATAGGAAACCAAGGGGAAACTCTTACCGTATGTGGGGGAGTTCCAATTTGGGGACCTTGCTTTGGATTAGTAACATTGAGCACTACAGCTATCTCCGGAATAAATGCTAATTATGCAATAAGCGGTGGGATAATCACTAATGATGGAGGAGCTACAATTACTGCAAGAGGTGTGTGTTGGAGCACAACTCCAAATCCTCTTTTTTCAGGGAACCATACAAGCGATGGAACAGGAACTGGGACATTTGTAAGCACACTTACTGGACTTACCTTGGGTATTACTTATTATGTACGTTCTTATGCCATCAATAGCTCCGGCACTTCCTATGGGAATCAATTAAGTTTTACAACTACATTAACAATCGGTAATCCTTATCAAGGTGGTATAATCGCTTATATACTACTACCCGGTGACCCAGGTTATGACCCTAATATTTTACATGGTTTAATAGCAGCTCCAAACGATCTAAATACGGGTGCCGAGTGGGGTTGTTCTGGGACTACTCTGGCAGGCGCAACTGGTGCAGCAATTGGCACAGGAGCACAAAATACCATAGACATCATGAATGGTTGTGCAACTGCAGGCACAGCTGCTAAACTTTGCGGGGACTTGGTTTTAAATGGCTATAGCGATTGGTTTTTACCTAGTGCGGTGGAGCTACTCAGGATGGACGCTAATATGGCTGCTATTGGCGGATTTACTAATAGTTACTATTGGAGTTCTTACCAAATAAGTAATACACTAGCCTATACTCGGCATTTTTTCTATAATGGAACCTACTCTGACGCAATCAACAAAAACAACGTGTGCGCTATTCGACCTGTGCGGTATTTTTAGCCATTTTGAATTTGTTTTGGGGATAGAAAATACGTTTTATCATGTTTAATAGCAATTGCAGTTATTACGATAACACAAAAAGGAGGATTCTTTTAAAAGTGGAATAATACCATATTAACTAAAATAAATTTTATGTTCAATCTTAAAATGCTTCTAGTCTTTATGCTTTCATTACTTATTTCTTGTTCTGATGCTGGTACAGGGGCTGGTAAAAATGACAATTCTAACAATAAATCTGTAAAGAACAATGAATCAACAGATCCAGTGATAGATGATTGTAATTGCTCGGATAGGGATGCAAAAGATTTGGCTAATCAAGTAGTTAATGATTTTACAAGAAGTCAAAATGATTTGCCTTCTGAATATGCAAGAATAATGAATATTGAATCAGTAGAAAAAAGGGGAAACTGTACTTGGTTGGCCAGTTTTAGAATATCATGGCCATTTGGCAATACTGATGGCGCTCATCCCGACGAGTTTATGCGTAAGCGCTTTGCTTGTGATGGCAAAGAAATATATGAGCAGTAGTTTAAAATATATCTCACTCTTTCAATAAAGTAAATTAATAAATGATGAACAATAAAAGTAACAACAACTGGATGAATCAGCCTTCATGGCCATATATTGTAGGGCTGGTATTTGTGTTATACTTATTTTTTAAATTTTATGATCCTTCAAGTTCAACCCGAAGTAAGTCGGCTGTATACAATTTAAGTCCATACGAACTTTTGAATGAATATAAAAGTAATGAGGCAGCAGCAGATAAAAAATATCTGGGTAAAATTATTAGTGTTTCTGGCGCTATAACTGATATATCATCAGAAGATATTAGGCTTAATGAAGATGTTGTATGCAATTTTGAGGGCAAGGAAAAGGATAAGTTGGCAAACCTACATACTGGGGATAGAATAACGATTAAAGGGGAGTGCGCGGGTAAATTCCTTTGGACTGTACATCTGAAATATTCCATAATTCAGTGAGGAGATATGTGTTTATAAATAGGTAAAGGGTAAAAAATATAAATATAAAGTAGTTATAGAAAGATTACTACAGAGCGGTATATGCATTGGAAGTAGTATTTATGCTGTTTATTTTAGTTAGCGAATTATCGTATATTCAATTAACCGATGAGTTAGGATTATAAAAAGGATAAAAATATCTTTAAATGTAAATATTTTGTATCTTCAAAGACGAAAGATTATTATCCAAAACACCCTATAAATCTTTCTTTACGTTACCTAGCATTAACTGATTTAGCTATTTATACAATTTCATAGTAAATCACCAGTATTCATTATTTAACCCTGTGAAAAAGATACCTATGACTGCAAGATTCTACTCATTCATGAGTTTCTTTATTTTACTTTCTGTTTATGGTTTTGCAAATACCGGATTAAAGAATCCAAATCATCATAAAAGAGAGATTTCATCCAACGTAAAAAAAATATCATATTCCAATAGCCGACATATATTTAATCTTACTCCTCCGCCACCTTCAATTGTTCATTCTGGCTCATTAACCTTCTGCAACGGTGATTCTGTAATATTATATGTAATTGATGTGCCGGTGGATTCTACTTTCCAATGGACTTTAAATGGGACTAATATAAGTGGGGCAATAACGGATTCATTGGTGGTTTATGCTACTGGTACTTATAGTTGCATAGTTACTTCTGGCGGGGTTACTGAACCATCTTTAAATAATGTAGTGGTTACTGTACATCCTAAACCTTTAGCGGCATTTACCTTTAGCCCTAATTTTGGATGTGGAGAAACTCGGGTGTCATTTACTGATCAGTCAACCATTAGTTCTGGGTCAAACATAAATTGGCATTGGAATTTTGGTGACGGGATTACGGTTAATCAGCATAATCCTAGCCATACCTTTAATCCACCCCCTGGTTCAGGAACAATTACTTATACTATAACACTTATAGTCACAAGTAATTCTGGATGTAAGGACACCATTAGTCATACAATCACTATTGACAGAGGGCCAGATGCAACACTTAATGGAACAGGTGCTACAATAATCAACGGCCAGCCTTATTTCCATGTTTGCTCTACCGCTGGACAGGCATTTACTTTTACCAATGCCTCAACAACGATTGCATCAAATACCAACTATATTATTAATTGGGGTGATGGGTCAACCGACTGGACTGATCCAGTATTTCCAACGCCAATTACTCATCCCTATTCAGTAGGCATACATAATTTGACATTTTATGTATATTCTGGTGCTTGTGTGGATAGCACCGTTTACAGGGTTTTTGTAGGAAATAATCCCGCGGGCGGATTAGTTAGCCCAGGCGGCACAACAATTTGCGCGGGATCAACACAAGCTTTTTTAATTTCCGGCGCTTCAAATAATCCTCCGGGAACACAGTATATTTTGAATTTTAATGACGGTTCAGCTCCAGACACATTTTATCACCCAGCTCCTGATACTGTTTTTCATACATTTGATTCCTCCAGTTGTGGACATTCTAGTTCTACAGGAAATGTAACATTTCCCAACTCATATGGAGCCTACCTAACAATCACTAATCCATGCGGTACTACGGGTGGTTCAGTTGTTCCAATTTATGTTTCAGGTAAACCTATTTCAAATTTTACGATTACTCCAAAAGATACAATATGTGTAGGTCAAACTGTAATCCTTACTTATAATGGAGACCTTGGGAATAATGTAGAAAATGGTGTATGTACTCCAGGGAAACCGGTTTGGAAAATAACCCCCCAAACACCTGGTGTACGATTTATAATATTGTCGGGTAGTTTGGGTAATGATTTTGGGACCAATGATGCTTCGCTTTGGCTTGCTGGGACTATGACTATAACGATAAGGTTTGACTCTGTTGGCCTTTACAACGTAAAACTTAAAACAGGTAATTCTACATTGTGTGGTATTGATTCGCTTACTAAGCTGATTTGTGTAAACCCAATACCAACTGCCACATTCGATATTGACAAAAATACAGGCTGTGCTCCTTTAACTGTTCTTACAACCAATAATTCATCTTTAGCCAATTGTGGTCAGAATGCTTTTAATTGGACGGTTACTTATACTCCAACCGCAGGATGTTTACCAAATACTGCTTTGTATATTTATATTAATGGCACGGATGCTCATTCTGCAAATCCGCAGTTTCAATTTATAAATCCCGGGGTGTATACAATAAGTCTGCTAACTATTGCGCCTGCCGCGTCATGTTCTTCCACTGTTGTTTCTAAAATAGTTACTGTAAAAGGCAAGCCCGTGGTAAATCTTAATGTGCCAGCATCAGTTTGTGCCAATCAGGTATTTAATCCTACAGCAACGTATAGTTGTTATATTGGTGCCAATACTACCTATGCTTGGTCTTTCCCGGGTGGTACACCATCTTCCTCCAATTTGCCGAATCCTGGTCCAATAACTTATAGTGTACCTGGGACTTATACGATTAGTTTGGATGTAACAAATGAGTGTGGAACAACAACGGTTACAACATCTTTAATTGTTAAGCCAAACCCTATTCCAAACGTGCCCGGTAATATCATTGTTTGTCCGGGTGTTACCGTTGGTCCTTTAGGTTTTACCAGTACTCCATCCGGTGCAACATTTTCATGGGTAAATAGCAATACTTCAATTGGCCTCGCTGCCGCAGGGAATTCAAATCCAATTCCAGCTTTTACGGCTACAAATGCAACAACATCACCGATTGTAGCAAACATTACTGTCACAGCAACTTTGGCTGCTTGTTCTAGTTCGAATTTATTTACGATAACTGTTAATCCAGCAGGGCAGTTGAATCAACCAGGAAATCAGACAGTATGTAATGGCAATCCTACAACTGCTATTACATTCACAACTAATAATTCTGGTGGCACAACAACATATAATTGGACCAATTCTAATTCAAGTATTGGTCTGCTGTCAGCAGGTTCTGGTAATATCGCTTCTTTTACTGCCGTGAATAATGGAACAGCACCTGTAGTTGCAACTATTACGGTTACTCCAACCTTTTCTAATGGAGGAGCAAATTGTACAGGGCCAGCTAAAATATTTACGATTACAGTGAATCCAACAGGTCAGGTTAATCAGCCTGCCAACATAGTGGTGTGTAATGGCCAGTTAACAACAGTTACCTATTCTACAGTCAACACAGTTGGTACAACTACTTATTCGTGGACCAATAGTCTTACAGCAATAGGTTTGGCCGCCTCAGGAAACGGTAATATCTCATTCACAGCAGTGAACAACGGAACATCTCCTATATTGGCTACCATAGTTGTTACGCCAACATTTACAAATAATGGGGTTAATTGTACCGGACCAACTAAGACTTATACGATAACGGTTAATCCAAGTGCTCAAGTTAACCAGCCAACCAGTCAAGTTGTTTGCAATGGTAATCCAACAACAGCAATATCTTTCACCACAAATAATTCTGGAGGTGCTACTACTTACAGTTGGGTTAATAATAATACAAGCATTGGACTAGCAGCAAACGGAGCTGGTGATATTGCTTCATTCACAGCAATTAATAATGGAACAGTTCCTGTAATTGCCAGTATTACAGTTACTCCTTCCTTTGTCAACGGTGGATCAAATTGTACTGGGCCAACTAAAACATTCACAATAACGGTTAATCCTAGTGCTCAGGTTAACCAGCCTGCAAATCAGGTCGTTTGCAATACAGATATGATTACTGTGAATTTTGGAACGACTAATACTGGGGGTACCACTACTTATTCCTGGACTAATGATAATACTGCAATAGGGTTAACCTCATCAGGCAATGGAAATATTAGTTTCACTGCAACAAATGCAACAACTGCACCCATCGTAGCTAATATTGTAATAACCCCCACATTTGCAAACGGTGGTACAAATTGTGTTGGTCCAACTAAAACTTTCACCATAACAGTAAACCCTACGGGTCAGGTGAATCAGCCTGTAAATCTGGTTGTTTGTAATGGACAACTTACTACTGTTTCTTATGCCACAGTGAATACAGGTGGAACAACAACTTATTCCTGGACAAATAGTTTGCCAGCAATTGGACTTGCCGCTACCGGCACAGGAGATATTTCATTTACTGCAGTGAATAATGGTACATCTCCAATTGTAGGCACTATTGTTGTTACACCAATATTTACAAATGCCGGTGTTAGTTGTAATGGGCCTACTAAATCATATACAATAACAGTTAATCCAAGTGCACAAGTCAATCAACCCGCAAATCAGGTTTATTGCAACACAAATGTTGCTAATATAAATTTTGGAACAACCAACACGGGTGGAACAATCACTTATGCTTGGACAAATGATAATATTGCAATTGGATTATCCGCATTAGGTACCGGAAATATTAGTTTCACAGCAACCAATAACGGAACGACACCTTTAGTAGCTAATATTGTAGTTAATCCATCGTTTACCAACGCTGGAATAACCTGTGCCGGTTCTCCAAAGTCTTTTACGATTACAGTTAACCCTACTGGTCAGGTTAACCAACCAGTTGATCAGGTGGTATGTAATGGCCAGTTAACAACAGTTACATATGCTACATTAAATACTGTTGGCAGCACTACTTATGCTTGGACCAATAGTCTTCCGGCTATAGGTCTCCCTGCAAATGGCACCGGTAATATCTCATTCAATGCTATCAATAACGGAACAGCTCCGATTGTGGCTACAATAGTTGTTACGCCAACATTTACCAATGCTGGACTTAGTTGTAGCGGACCAACAAAGACATATACAATAACAGTAAATCCAAGTGCACAAGTAAATCAACCAACTGGCCAGGTGGTATGTAATGGCGCTGCAACAACAGCAATAGCATTTACTACTAATAATACAGTTGGCGCTACATCATATAGTTGGACAAATAATAATCCTGCAATCGGATTGTTAGGAACAGGAACTGGGAATATAGCATCTTTCACAGCCACCAACAATGGCACATCACCGATAGTGGCTACTATTGTTGTTACTCCATCATTTACAAATGCGGGGGTAACATGTGCAGGTTCTTCAAAGACATTTACGATTACTGTTAACCCAACTGGTCAGGTTACCCAGCCAGCTGATCAGGTGGTATGTAATGGTCAGTTAACAACAGTCACATATGCTACAATCAATAATGGCGGTGTAACCACTTATGCATGGACAAACAGTCTTGTGGCTATAGGTCTCCCTGCAAATGGTACCGGTAATATTTCATTCAATGCAGTCAACAACGGCACCACTCCGATTGTGGCAACAATAGTAGTTACTCCAACATTTACCAATGCTGGTGTTAGTTGTAGTGGCCCTATAAAGACATATACAATAACGGTTAATCCAGGTGCGCAAGTTAATCAGCCAACTAGCCAGGTGGTTTGTAATGGTGGTCCAACTACGGCCATTACCTTTACAACTAATAATGGGGCAGGTACTACTTCCTATAGTTGGACCAACACCAATCCAGGGATTGGGTTAGTGGCAAATGGAACTGGAGATATTGCATCATTCACAGCGACCAATAACGGAACATCTCCGGTGGTGGCTACGATTGTGGTTACCCCAACCTTTACCAATGGGGGAGCGGGTTGTCCGGGTTCTACTAAAACATTCACCATTACAGTAAATCCAACTGCACAGGTAATCCAACCTGCAAATGTTGATGTATGTAATGGCCAGTTAGCAACCGTCACATATGCTACAGTAAACACTGGCGGTGTAACAACTTATACATGGACAAATAGTCTTGCTGCTATAGGGCTTCCTATCTCAGGTACCGGTAATATCTCATTCAATGCAGTAAACAATGGAACGGCGCCGATTGTAGCTACCATAGTAGTTACGCCAACATTTACCAATGCTGGACTTAGTTGTACAGGGCCATCAATGACCTATACAATAACAGTTAATCCAGGCGCACAGGTAAATCAGCCAACAAGCCAGGTGGTATGTAATGGAAATCCAACAACTGCCATAACTTTTACCACCAATAATAGCGGTGGCGCTACTATTTATAGCTGGACAAATACTAATCCAGGTATCGGTATTGCAGCAACTGGAACTGGGGATATTGCTTCTTTCATAGCAGTTAATAATGGTACATCACCTATAATTGCAACCATCGTTGTTACGCCGTCATTTAATAATGGGGGAGCGGGTTGCTCTGGAGGCTCTAAAACTTTTACAATAACAGTAAACCCAAGTGCACAGGTAACTCAACCTACTAATCAGGTGATATGCAATGGCGCTGCAACAACAGCGATATCATTTGCGACAACTAATACAGGTGGTTCTACTTTATATAATTGGACCAATACTAATTCAAGTATCGGTCTTGCAACAGGTGGGTCTGGTGATATTCCATCTTTCACGGCAGTGAACAACGGAACCTCTCCAATAATAGCCACCATTGTAGTTACTCCATCATTTACAAATGCGGGTATAACTTGTGCCGGTGCTTCAAAGACCTTTACGATTACGGTTAATCCTACAGGTCAGGTTAACCAACCAGCTGATCAGGTGGTATGTAATGGTCAGTTAACAACAGTTACGTATGCTACACTAAATTCAGTTGGCGTCACAACTTATGCGTGGACAAATAGTCTTCCTGCTATTGGTCTTCTTGCAAATGGCACCGGCAATATTTCATTCAATGCAGTCAACAACGGAACTTCACCAATTGTGGCTACAATAGTAGTTACACCAACATTTACAAATGCTGGTATTAGTTGTAGCGGACCAACAAAGACATATACGATAACGGTTAATCCGGGAGCACAGGTAAATCAACCAACCAGCCAAGTATTATGTAATGGCGATGCTACAACCGCTATCAGCTTTACTACTAATAATACAGTTGGTGCTACTTCATATAGTTGGACAAATAATAATCCTTCAATAGGATTGGGAGGAACTGGAACTGGAGATATAGCATCTTTCACAGCGACCAATAACGGCACCGCTCCGATTGTGGCTACCATTGTAGTTACTCCATCGTTTCTCAATGCGGGTATAACCTGTACCGGACCCAGCAAAACATTCACGATAACAGTTAACCCTACCGCACAGGTAACCCAACCTGCAAATTTTGATGTATGTAATGGACAGTTAACAACAGTCACATATGCTACAGTAAATACTGGCGGTACAACAACCTATGCTTGGACAAATAGTTTGCCTGCTATAGGGCTTGCACCTGCAGGTACAGGTAATATCTCATTTAATGCAATCAATAACGGAACATCTCCGATAGTGGCTACAATAGTTGTTGCGCCAACATTTACCAATGCTGGTGTTAGTTGTAGTGGCCCCATAAAGACATATACAATAACGGTTAATCCGGGTGCGCAAGTTAATCAGCCAACCAGCCAGGTGGTTTGTAATGGTAGTGCAACTACCGCTATTAGCTTTACCACTAATAATGGGGGAGGTTCTACTACTTACAGTTGGACAAACAATAATCCCGGGATCGGGTTAACGGCAACTGGAACTGGAGATATAGCATCGTTCACAGCAACCAACAACGGAACATCACCTGTTACAGCAACGATTGTGGTTACCCCAACCTTTACCAATGGTGGAGCAGGTTGTCCGGGAACCCCTAAAACTTTTACAATAACAGTAAATCCAAGTGCACAAGTTAATCAGCCTACTAATCAAGTAGTATGTAACGGTGGTGCTACAACTACTATAACTTTCACCACTAATAATACAGTAGGGTCAACTTCATATAGTTGGGTAAATAACAATCCAGGAGTGGGGCTTGTTGCAACGGGGGCGGGAGATATCTTAACCTTTACTGCAATAAATAATGGTAATTCTCCTGTAGTCGCTACAATTGTAGTATCCGCAACCTTTACAAATGGCGGAACAAGTTGTACAGGGCCAGCTAAAAGTTTTACCATTACGGTCAATCCTACAGCACAGGTTATTCAGCCTGCTAGTTTAGTGGTATGTAATAGTCAGCTAACCACAGTATCTTATGCAACAGTCAATACAGGTGGTTCAACAACTTATACTTGGACAAACAGCCTTCCAGCAATAGGTCTCCCTGCAACTGGAACAGGTAATATCTCTTTCAATGCAGTCAACAACGGAACAGCTCCGATTGTGGCTATAATAGTAGTTACACCAACATTTACTAATGCCGGTGTTAGTTGCGTTGGACCAACAAAAACATATACGATTACAATAAACCCAAGTGCGCAAGTTAACCAGCCATCGAATCAGGCAGTATGTAATTTGTTAAGCACTGCAACAGTTCTATTTGGTACTAATAATACGGGAGGGCTTACAACTTACAGTTGGACGAATAGTAATCCGGGAATCGGTTTGGCAGCGAATGGCACGGGAGATATTCCGACTTTCATACCTGTAAATAACGGAACATCGCCGATAGTGGCTACAATAGTAGTTACACCAACATTTGCAAATGCAGGAACAAATTGCCCCGGCCCATCAAAAACATTTACTATCAATGTTAACCCGGATGCAAAATCTGAATTTACTGCCGATACAACAATTGGATGCGCACCATTTAATATTAGTCAACATATAAATGTGGTTCGTTACACAAATGCCAATAATGAAGCACAGTATCAATGGCTATCAAATGGTGTTCTGGTAGGAACAGGATTGCCAGTTCCAAATTACTCAATAACACAACCGGGAGATACGGTAGTCATTACATTAATTGCGGTTAGTAAATACGGATGTAAAGACGATACGTCCAGTATAACTTTCTATACTGTTCAGCGTCCTGTTCCATCGTTTACAACAAACACCGATACAGCGTGTGGGCCAATTAGTGTTCTGATAACTAATACTACTACACCGATTAATGTAATACATAACTCTAGTTATTTCTGGGATTTTGGCAATGGAACTACCAGTACTGCTGTTCAGCCAGGTACGATTATATTTCAGCCCAATCCAACTTATGGCGATACTACATATATCGTTAAACTTAAGGTGACAACTGTCTGCGATACAATTACAATTAGTAAGCCAATCACTGTTCAGTCAAAACCGAAGGCATTATTCACGCCTGATCATACTTTTGGTTGTTCTCCTTTTACCGTAGTATTCACCAACACTTCCCTTGGTCTTAATAATAACTATGTATGGGATTTTGGAGATGGTACTACATTGAACACAAATAATAACTCGCCTGTCAGTCATACCTATAATACAGGAATTAGGGATACTTTTCATGTAGTACTGCATGCTAGCAATAATTGTGGAGGAGATTCACTTACATACATTGTTATAGTTTCACCAAATACCATTCATCTGTTGTTTGGTGTAAATGGAAATGAATTGTCGGGTTGTGCGCCACATGTGGTTCACTTCTTGAATAATTCAAACGGGGCAACTAGTTTTTATTGGAATTTCGGGGATGGAACACCCATTACCACCTCTACCCGAAATATTGATACTGTAACACATACTTATTTCCAGACAGGTACATTTAATGTAACCCTTCGAGGAACCAATGGATGTGCAGACACATCGACATCTCTTGTAATCAACGTATTCCAAAAACCTGTACCCGCTTTTGTTGCCGATAAATACCTGGTGTGTATTGGTGATTCTGTTCATTTTACCAATCAAACTGATACGGCTACATCCTATTTATGGCAATTTGGCGACGGAGCTACTTCTAGCCTGATTAATCCAAGGCATACTTATACAGTGCCTGGTTTGTATAGGGTAGTGCTAACGGCATACAGAGTTTATCCATCAGGTTCAGTCTGCAGCGATACCATATCACGTACGATTAATGTGGTTACTGGTTTGCCTGGTCTATTCGATGTGTCGGACAGTGTTGGCCAGTGTGCACCATTCACGGTAACTTTTAATAATCGGAACTTACCAGCAACGGTAGCAAACTGGGATTTTGGTGATGGTACAACAGGTACTGGTAACACAGTTACACATGTGTATTTGCACACAGGAACATTTATAGTACGGTTAATAGTGAATGATCCTGTAGGTTGCACGTATACTTCACAACGTCCTATATCAATTCTGGGTCCTGATGGTACGTTGCAGTATACAGGAGGTTTTTATTGCAATAGCCAGCAGGTTAGACTGGAAGCAACTGCTAGTAACACAGACAGTCTTTTCTGGGACTTTGGCGATGGTAACTACTTGCTTACTACACTGCGAATCGTTTATCATACTTATTCATTTGCAGGTGCCTATGTTCCAAAAGTTGTATTGCGTTCAAATGCTGGTTGTCAGTTCCCGATACAAGGGTTGGATACGGTTAAAGTTGATAAGATAACTGCGGGATTCACATGGTCACAACAGAAATTCTGTGGTGTTACTAAAGTTCAATTTACTGATACCTCACACGCATATTTTGGTTTGAGGAATTTAAACTGGGATTTTGGTGATGGTACAACAGGGACCGGTAGTCTGATTGCACATAATTATGCTACCACCGGTAACTATACCGTGCGATTAATCATTTTCGGAAATAGCAATTGTAGTGATACCGTCAGTCATTTGATTTCCGTAGTGGTGAATAATATACCCATTGCTTCAATTCTGGCAGATACTACCGGCTGTACTTTTAAACCCATGACCTTTAATAGCTTTATACAATCCGTCGATCCTGTTAGTATGATCAGTTGGACAGTATCTAACGGAGTTGTAGGAAGCGGCTCATCGCTTGTTGTGAATTTTGGACAATTCGGTACCTATACTGTACGTCTGGTTACGGGAACTGTGAACGGTTGTTATGATACTGTTTATCATACTGTAACAATAAATCCATCTCCAACTGTCACTACAAACAATGATATTAATCTTTGCTTGGGCAATACAGTCCAATTAAACGCAAACGGAGCCTTACAGTATTCCTGGACACCTATACAAGGACTAAGTTGTACTAGTTGTTCTAATCCAATTGCTTCGCCCACATACACTACATCTTATGTGGTGCGAGGGGTAAATTCATTTGGTTGTGACGGATACGATTCTGTATTGATTCAGGTAATACAGCCTATTCAGGTTACTGTAACAGCCAGTGACACAATTTGCATTGGTAAATCTGTACAACTCATGGCAAGTGGAGCCAACAGTTATTTGTGGACGCCATCACTTGGTTTGAATGCAAACAATATTCCAAATCCAGTTTCAACTCCAGCATCTACCATTACTTACCGTGTGGTTGGTTCAGATGCCTTTAATTGCTTTACTGATACTGGTTTTGTAACTATTGCTGTTGGCAAATACCCAACAGTAGAATTAGGCCCAGATTTGACACTTTCAACTGGAACTAATTATTCTTTTATTCCGGTAATACAGTTTGGGCCAATCAGGGACTGGCTTTGGACACCTTCGACCAATCTCAATTGCGCAACCTGTCCTTCTCCAATTGCAATCATTAAGGATGAGATTACTTATCGGGTTAAGGTTACAACTAACTATGGTTGTAGTGCTTCCGATACGATTCATATAAAGGTGTTCTGCGAAAGCTCGCAGGTATTTATACCTAATGCATTTACACCAAACGGAGATGGTCGCAATGATATTCTTATGGTTAGGGGAACTGGCATTCTTGCGGTTAAGTCATTCCGGATATTCAATAGGTGGGGAGAGATAATATTTGAGAAAAATAATTTCCCTCCAAACAATCCAATCTATGGATGGGATGGTATGGTAAAAGGGCAAAAGGTGGCGCCGGATGTATTCGTTTATACGGCTGAAGTGATCTGTGATAATGGAACGCCCTATGTATTTAAAGGAAATGTTACACTATTAAAATAGATGAACATGAAACAAATTAAAAGGTCGGTTTTGGTAATAGCATTATTATCGATTTCGATTTGTGGGGTTAGTCAGGACCTAAATTTCTCCCAATTCTATGAATTACCCTTATTGAGAAATCCAGGGTTGGCAGGAATTTTTGCAGGAGACTTTCGGTTAACAGCATCTTATAGGAACCAGTGGGAGAGTGTTACTGTTCCATACCGTACAATGGCATTAGGTGCAGAATATAAACTACCGCAATCCGAAAATGCAAATAGTTCAAAAGTTATTGGTTTACAGGTAACAAATGATATTGCAGGCGACTCCAAATTCAGCAGAACACAGGTTTTTCCGGCAGGAAATATCCAACTCCCGCTAAATTTTGGTAATCAAACCTTCTTGTCGCTAGGCTTTATGGGCGGGCCGGTTTTACAGAAATTTGACCCCGGGAAACTCACTTTTGATGACCAGTTTGTGAACGGAACCTATAGTGCTTCAAATCCAACAACAGATATATTTACTAAGACCAGCATTACCTATTTTGATATGGCAGCTGGGATAAGCATCAGTGGTTTATTGGGTGAACAAACAAAATACTATGTTGGCTTTGGGGGCTTTCATCTTATTCAACCCAAAGTCGCATTTTTACAGCAGGGTGATGTATTACTAAACAGGAAATACGTCATTAATGCTGGTATATACGCTCCAACAGGCATGTACAACCATTTTATTATTTATGCAGATTATTTCATGCAGGGGGCGTACAAACAAGCTCAAGGCGGTTTTTTGTTCAGCCATTACCTTTCTGGTAATGGTGATGAAAACAAAACAACCAGCATTACTTTAGGAGGCTTTTATCGCTGGAATGATGCGTTAATACCTGTCGTAAAACTTGACTTGAATAAGTTGGGAATTGGGGTAAGCTATGATATCAATACCAGTAAGTTAAAAACAGCATCCCAATACCGGGGTGGCTTTGAAATGACACTTACGTATAAAGATCTGCTTAGCTCAAGGCATCCAGACCCTACGGGTTGTCCGGTGGTTTTTTAAGTTACTTCATGCTTTAATGTAATACAATAGTATTTTCTATTTTTTTGATTAATTCATTTTATGAAAAAAGTTCTCCAAATTCTATTTTTTATTATATCTAATTTTTCTTTGAGTGCTCAAACTGGACGCTTAGGAAATGACACTTTTTTTTTAAAGAGCAGAGTACACTATGTTGATATGGATGGTAATATGTATGATTTTGTGACACGTTATAATCATATTCCCACAAGGCAGGACAGTTTGGAATTCGAAAGCGAGAATCAGGTATCATTAAGCCATATAAATGACAGTATAGAAAGCATCAGGCGTAAAAGTGATTCTTTAAACAAGATATGGTATAGTAAGCAGCCTAATTATGCTCCCATGTATCCCAGGGAAGGCAGCCACTTATTTTCATTGCAGTGGATTTCCTGGAATATATTCGGAAATGTTAACATTAAGAAATTGCATAAAAACTATTATAGTATAATTGGTAAACAAAGAGACACAAAAAGTAACTATGTTGAAATAAACGGATTTCTCAGTCTTGTAAAGCAAGGAGAGATGAAATTTGAAGGGGTGATAAAGTCAAAGGTTGCTGGAAACTTCGGAGGTAAGGAGTGTTTAAAAAATGGAGTATTCACATTTCTTTGCAAAAGGGGTTCTAAGTATTGGCGATTGCAGCAAATGTTAGGTTGCGATGGAAATTATGTTGATTATATTGATATTTTCTTCTAAAGGGGTACAGATGTGGTTTACCTAGTTATCACCACAAGCAATTAAAAACATGTGCTTAATCAAGCATATTTACGTTATACATCCACATTATGTCACTGAAGTCAACATAAATTTGAAGTCTGCCGTTTTGTGAATTCAACTTCACCCATCTAATATGACATTTAAGGCCTTCAGCGTCAACACAAGCGAATTCAAAAATGTAATCACCATCTTGGTCAGTCACTTTTTCGTATGTTTGATATATATCATAAACCTGGGTTTCCTTGCTAAAAATAGTTACCCTTTCCTTATCAAAATCAAACACAATTAAAATATTATTTTCTTTTGCTTCACTCCATTTTGACCAACCATAGTCAGTTTTTGTTTTCATCTGGAATGATGAAGTTCGAAATTTAGATACTTGGGAAAAGCTTACAAGTGTAATAAATGTAAGTGTAAAACTGATCAGTAACTTTCTCATTTTATTAGTTATCGATGTGAAAATTATAATTATTTCTA
>Ga0194047_10000605_pt1 | contig 23846 bp, 26 predicted proteins | sample JunL225m_MetaG_2_FD_160070 | JGI IMG/M metagenome (GOLD analysis project Ga0194047, IMG submission 160070) | Anoxic zone freshwater microbial communities from boreal shield lake in IISD Experimental Lakes Area, Ontario, Canada - Jun2016-L221-5m | ecosystem: Environmental > Aquatic > Freshwater... | reverse complement strand
TGCAGGGTAAAGACTTGATCATTGGGGTTACTTTGGGTGAGGCTTAATAAGTGCCTTACAGCAGCAAAGGCATCCATACCATTGACACCAATCAGTTCATCTAAGGTGGGTAAGGTGGTGGGGTATTGAACGCACTGACTGCGACGTGGTTTTTCGCCAACCTTTGCTGGCGGGAAAACAATTCGATAGGGGACTAAATTCAATGGTGCACGGCCGTCGGAGGCATACTTTAAACCCCAGGTATCCAGTTGCTGAAGTGCCACTGCATTCATTTGCCAACCAGCCGCACCAGCAGTGCTGGGTGGGCGACGAAAGATATCTTCAAAGCGGTTCCAGGCACGCTGCATTTGTTGCTGCGTCCACCGCGCATTCGCTTTACGTACCCCATCATGCCAAGCGACATGATCCCACGCGTGAATGCCAGTTTCATGACCAGCGCGATGAATTGCCTGCATTTCCCCGCGCGCTAATTTACCAATATCGGGACCGGGTAATAAAACGCCATAAAGTAAGGTGCGCAGACCATAATGTTCCAGAACCGATGTGCGCCCCACTTTTTTTAAGAAGCCAGGTCGAAATACCCGTTTAAGCGCCCAGCCAGTGTGGTCAGGGCCAAGACTAAAGAGAAAAGTGGCATGCAAGTGTAATTGCTCAAGCACGCGGGCTAAATTGGGTACGCCTTCCTGAGTTCCACGCAGCGTATCAACATCCACCTTGAGGGCGATTTTTGCCATAGACTAAGCAGCCAACTTAATGATCTTGATCGACTAAGTTACGCGCTTTAGGAACATCGTGGCGATAGGCTTCAAAAATATGTTTCAAGGCATCTTGCATGTTCGTGCTGGGTTGCCAATGTAACTCGCTCACGGTGTTATCAATTGCCGGGACGCGATTTTGGACATCTTGATAGCCTTCACCATAATAAGCGCCAGAGGTCGTTTCAATAATTTTGACTTGTTGCGCCGTTTTTGCATACTCAGGAATGCTACAGGCAATCTCCAGCATCATGCTGGCTAACTCACGTACCGAATGATTATTTTTAGGATTACCAATATTAAATATCTTGCCATTCGCAATGTCATTGGTATTGTGGAGAATTTTCATTAACGCATCGATACCATCATCAATATAGGTAAACGCACGCTTTTGCTCACCACCATCAACTAAATTAATCGGCTCGCCACGCACAATGTGGCCTAAAAATTGCGTTACGACACGCGATGAACCTTCCTTGGGCGTGTAAATACTATCAAGACCTGGGCCAATCCAATTAAATGGGCGAAATAGGGTAAAGCGCAAGCCTTCCATGCCATAACCCCAGATCACCCGATCCATTAATTGTTTAGAACAGGCATAGATCCAGCGTTGTTTATGAATTGGGCCATAGACTAAATTTGAAGTGGCTGAGTCAAACTCGGCATCACTGCACATGCCATAAACCTCGGAGGTTGAGGGAAAGACTAAATGTTTTTTGTACTTAACCGCTGAACGAACAATGGGTAAGTTCGCTTCGAAGTCGAGTTCAAAAACGCGTAGTGGCTGTTGCACATAAGTGGCTGGAGTAGCAATGGCAACTAAGGGCAGGATGACATCACATTTACGAATGTGATACTCGACCCATTCACGATTAATGGTGATGTCGCCTTCAAAGAAATGCATACGCGGATTGCTTAACAAATCGCTTAGGCGATCATTTTGCATATCCATGCCATACACTTCCCAATCGGTAGTCGCAAGGATACGCTTGGAAAGATGGTGGCCAATAAAGCCATTCACCCCAAGAATGAGGATTTTTTTCATGGGTGCTGCCTCGTCTAAAAAATTGAATACAAATGCGTACTAGGCGGGATACCAGTGCAGAATCTCAATGACCTGCTGATCACCGCAAATGCCAAATACCTGATTATCAACCATCTGTACACCGGGCTGACCAAGCTGGAGTTGTGGGGGCGGTAAGGCCAATAAAATCGAGCTTGCCAAGACCATTTGCCGTCCTTGCCAAGTCGTAAAAGCGCCCGGATAGGGGGGTGCAACTGCGCGAATCAGATTATGAATCGATTGCGCGGTTTGTGACCAATCGACTTTGCCATCAGCAGGTTTGCGTCCACCAAAGTAGCTGCCTTGCTCGAGGGGATTGGGTAAGCGTTTTAGTTGCCCTGTTAATAATTGCGGTAGGACGATTTGTATCACTTGAACTGCAGCTGCACTAACCCTGGCAAAGACTGCTGTGGCTGTGTCATTTGGGCCAATGACGACACGTTCTTGGCCGACAATATCTCCCGCATCCGGTTTCGCTTCCATGATATGCAAGGTAGCGCCAGTTTCAGTTTCGCCGTGCAAAATGGCCCAATTAATGGGAGCCCGGCCTCGATACTTGGGCAAAAGAGAACCATGCATATTGAGAGCAGCAATGCGGGCACAGGCTAAGAGTGCAGTAGGAATTAGGTAGCGGTAATAAAACGAAAAAATATAGTCTGGCTGCAGCGCTTGCAAGCGCGGTAAAAGCGTATTTAAATCATTAGCCTGCGGCTGAAGATATGGAATATTTTTTTGTTTACAGAGTTCTACTACACTCGCAAACCAAATATTTTCATTGGGGTCATCGGTATGGGTGATGACTAAGTCAACTTGTATCCCTGCATCGAGAAGCGCTTGCAAGCAATTCACGCCAACATCATGATAGGCAAAAACAACTGCGCGCATAAAAATAACTTACGGTTTTTCGAGTACGGCTTGAACTACATAACGAGGCCGTTGGCGAATTTGTTGATAGATACGCCCAATGTATTCACCTAATAAACCGAGCCCAAATAGCATCACGCCGATGAGGAAAAAGGTCAATGCGAAAAGGGTAAATACCCCCTCTACCTCAGCGCCAATAATAAAGCGTCGAATTAAAAGATAGGCAAATAAACTGCCCGCTGCCAAGGCTAAGAGCATGCCTAGAATGGAAAAAATTTGCAGGGGTACAACCGAAAAGCCCGTCACTAAATCAAAGTTAAGGCGAATCAACTGGTAAATACTATATTTCGACTCACCCGCAAACCGTTCTTCATGCTGTACTGAAATTTCAGTTGGGTTAGTAGCAAAGGTATACGCTAAGGCAGGAATAAAAGTATTGCTTTCATTGCATTTGCCCACCAGATCAATAATGCGTCTCTGGTAGCCGCGTAACATGCAGCCCTGATCGGTCATGGTGATGTGGGTAATTTTTTCACGCAAGTGATTCATCAGGCGCGAGGCACCTTTGCGAAATAAAGTATCTTTACGATTGGTGCGAATCGTACCCACGTAGTCATGTCCGGCAATTAATTCGTTGACTAGCGCATCTATTTCTTCGGGGGGATTTTGTAAGTCAGCATCTAAAGTAATAATGTAATCCCCGCGGGCGTATTCAAATCCAGCCATGATCGCCATATGTTGCCCAAAATTATTCTGAAACAACACTACGCGAGTCGTATCTGGCCGTAATTCAAATTGCTGACCCAACATGGCTGCAGAACGATCGCGACTACCATCATTAATAAAAATAATTTCATACTGTAGTTGACGTTTTTCGGCAAGCGCATCGAGCGCAGGATAGAGGCGGCTAAAGAGGGCAGGTAAGCCTGGCTCTTCGTTGAATACCGGCACAATAATACTTAATTGCGGTGCATTGCGTGATGAATTGAGTGGCATAGAGACCGTCATAGCGTAATTATGCGCTGGCTTGACGATGTTGCTGTAAAACTAGCAAGAAAGCGCTGCACACGCGCTTAACATCAGCATCGCTCATGGCGGGAAATAAGGGCAAGGTCAAGATTGAGCGGCCGATGACTTCCGCCACTGGAGTCGTTTCTGCAAGGTAGCCTAATTTACGATAGAGCGAGAAATTAGTGATGATGGGATAGTGCACTCCTGTGCCAATACCAAGTGCTTTTAAGGCGGTCATAATTTGCGACCGCTCAACTTGTAATTGCTGCAAAGGTAACAGCACTTGAAACAAATGCCAATTGCTATCAGTAAAATTTTCAGGGGGTAGTTGCAGGGCAAAATCCTGCAGTGGCTTGGTTTTTAAGCCTGCTTTTAGTAATTCAAAATATAGTTTTGCAATCGCTACGCGACGGGCTTGAAACGCCGGAAGATTTTTAAGTTGGTGTATTCCAATAACGGCATTGATATCAGTGAGGTTATCTTTACCTCCTAAGACATCGACATCCATACCATCTGGCCCATGCCGAGTAAGACCTTGCAAGCGCAGTTTTTCAGCTAAGGCAGTTTCACTTGAGTTATTGAGAACGAGACAACCGCCTTCAACGGTAGTGAGATTTTTGTTCGCTTGAAAACTAAAGCTGACTAAGTCACCGATGCTACCAATACGTTTGCCATCCCAATGCGAGCCAAAAGCTTGCGCGGCATCTTCAATTACCCGGAGGTGATGGGTCTGAGCGATCGCATATAACTCATTCATATCAACGGGTAAGCCAGCTAAATAAACGGGCATGATGGCTCGGGTTCGCGGCGTAATAGCGGCAGCAACAAGCTTAAGATCAAGATTGCGGGTACGCGGATCAATATCAACAAAAACAGGTTTAGCACCTACCGATAAAATGACGTTGGCAGTAGCAACCCAAGATAGCGGCGTAGTGATCACTTCATCGCCCGTGCCAATGCCCGCTATTTGCAAAGCAATTTTCATGGTGGCCGTGCCATTGGCAAAGCAGCGTACCGGTCGACCACCAAAATAACGGCTTAACTCGGCTTCAAATTCAGCGACTTTAGGCCCAGATGTGACCCAGCCCGATTGCATTACTGCGGCAACCGCAGCAATCGTAGCCTCATCAAAGCTCGGCCGTGTAAAAGGAATAAAGTCTGACTGCGAACTCGGGCTTGAAGTGGGTTTTTCGCTCATGGCGCTATTTTCGCAAACTTGGGTGAGCTACCACCACACGCCGAGAATCTCGACCAATTTCTTCCATAGGCAAGCCTATTTTTTGTAAGGCCAGATATTGCTCTGGCACCATCAGTGCATAGGCTGTGGGCTCATTTTTCCAGCGCTCGATAAACTCATCTAGGGTGGGCACCCAACGGGTCGGTTCTTGTTTAACGCCAAATTCAAGTTCGTCGGGAAACTCTACCATCACCATGGTTCTGCCAAGGTAAAAGGGGAAGGTGTGATCCAAAATGCGCACGGAATAAATAGTTGCATCAAGGGGAATTTGGGCTTTAACTTGAGCGGCTAAATCAACCCCTGAAACTGCGCGGCCCAATGCTTCATGGCCGGTGCCGGCAATAGTACACGTGAGAAAAAAGCCCATGGCATAACAATAAATGCTAGCTAGGGGATACCGCCTCGTTAAAAGTGCTGTCATTAAGCTCAGTACGATTAAAACAAGTAAAGCACTGATGACCCAATGCGTATAAGTGGCATAAGCTAATAATTCATCAGGTTTTGCTTCAAAGCCAATGAGCGGTAAAAAAGCAAAGCCAATTAAACCCAGCAAGAAAAAAAATATCGCCTGCACTTTCCAGCCAATCGATAAGCCACTGCGCTCACTCAAACTCCGATCAATAGCATAGCCAGCTAGCAAAGCTAAAGCAGGAAAGGTGGGCATGATGTAGCCGGGTAGCTTAGATTGGGAGAGGCTAAAGAAACCCAAAATAACCAATACCCAACAACTTATCAGACCGAGGCTAGAAAATTGCCCCCGGCGTTGTCGCCATGCTTGCAGCATTGCGCTGCCGACTTGCGGCAGCCACGGTAAGAATCCCAACAACAAAAAAGGGAGGAAAAAATAGATTGGTCCAGGACGACTATGTTCCACTTGGGTAAAGCGTTGAAAGTGCTCATTAATAAAAAAGAATTGCGCAAACTCGGGATTACGTAGCGAAACTAAAATAAACCAGGGAGAAGTGATGATCAAGAATAGCAATAAGCCTTTCAGTAAACACAATTCTTTCCAAATGCGCCAATTCCAACTAGCAATTGAATAGACTACAAAAACCATGCCGGGTAGCGCAATGCCAATTAAACCTTTGCTAAGCGTTGCTAGAGCCATGGCAGCCCAACACCCCAACATCCAATGGGTGCGCATCTTTGCTGTATGACTCGCTTGGGCAAGTAAAAAGCTACACAGCGCTGCAGCTAGGCATGCCGATAAACCCGTATCTAGAGAATTAAAGTGTCCACCTACAACCCACATGGGGGCAGAGCCCAAAGCTACTGCAGCTAACATCCCTGCGCGTGGACTATATAAGCGCCAGGCAGTAAAGCCGACCAAAAGAATGGTGAGGTAGCCCAATAGGCCAGACCATAAACGGGCCTGCCATTCACCTATCCCAAAGCCCTGAAAAACAATAGCGGTTGCCCAGATGTGTAAAGGCGGTTTTTCAAAATAGAGATAGTTGTTATAGCGCGGAGTAATCCAATCACCACTTGTAAGCATCTCGCGCGCAATTTCGGCATAGCGACCTTCATCAGAAGGAATTAAGTGGCGATAGTTTAAAGTGCCGAACCAAATGATCGTGTAGATCACTAGCAGGGCAAACGCCAGACCGAGTTTGACTGGGGGTTTATTCATGCTGTATCTAGCAGGATAGCAGCCAATACTTGCCGCCCTTCGCCCATCAAAATATTGTAAGTACGGCAGGCTGCTTGCGAATCCATGATTTCAAAGCCAATTCGCGCTTGAATTAGTGGCTTTAGTAGCTCGGGCTTGGGGAAGTGCTGACGTGCCCCAGTGCCCAATATAAATAATTCGGGCTGGCGGGCGCAAATTTGCAAAAAATCGGCTTCAGTCAGTGTTGCAAAGCTGGCCACTGGCCAAGCCACTATATCCCCTGACGGGCTTACTAAAACAGCATGCTGATAGGTTTTTTGATTGATCTGAATATAGTCTGCCCCATAGCCCGAAATCGTATTTAGGCCGGAATGGGCGTCAGAATGAAGCTTCACGTGTGCGCTCTGTCATAATTGAGTGAATTATAGCCAGCCTCTCTATATACCTATTCGTTGAGAATGGGCATTAGATGGCAGATAGATTACGAGTAGACCGATTGTGAAAACCATCCTCAAATCCACCAAACTCAATAATGTGTGCTACGACATACGTGGCCCGGTGCTTGATCTTGCCCAGCAAATGGAAGAAGAGGGCCAGAAAATTATCAAACTGAATATCGGTAATGTTGGGGTTTTTGGTTTTGATCCCCCCGAAGAAATTCAGCTCGACATGATTCGTAATTTGGGTAATGCCTCTGCTTATTCCGATTCAAAGGGTATTTTTGCTGCGCGCAAAGCAATCATGCACTACTGTCAGCAAAAAAATATCCAAGGCGTTACCTTAGAGGATATATATACCGGGAACGGTGCATCTGAACTCATTGTTTTAGCCATGAATGCGTTGTTAAACGATGGCGACGAAGTATTGGTGCCCGCCCCAGACTATCCCCTTTGGACTGCCGCAGTCAGTTTATCGGGAGGCACGCCGATTCATTATCTCTGTGATGAAGCCAACGGGTGGGCGCCAGATTTAAACGACTTGCGTAGCAAAATTACACCGCAAACCAAAGCGATTGTAGTTATTAATCCCAATAATCCAACAGGCGCAATTTATTCTCAAGAAGTGCTTTTGAGCTTAATCGCGATTGCGCGTGAACACGGCCTCATTTTATTTGCCGATGAAATTTATGACAAGATGGTTTATGACCAAGCAGAACATATTTCGTTGGGGGCATTATCTACCGATGTTGTGACCATTACTTTTAATGGTCTATCGAAAAACTATCGCTCATGTGGTTATCGAGCTGGTTGGATGGTGGTCTCTGGGGATAAAAGCCATGTCATGGATTACATTGAAGGCTTAAATATGTTGTCCTCGATGCGTTTATGTGCCAATGTACCTGGTCAATATGCAATTCAAACTGCACTGGGGGGCTATCAAAGTATTAATGATTTGGTAGCAAGCGGCGGGCGGTTAGCGCGACAGCGTGAGCTTGCTTGGAACTTAATAACTGCAATCCCTGGTGTAACTTGCGTCAAACCAAAATCAGCCTTGTATCTCTTTCCAAAGTTAGACCCTGAGATATATCCGATTACCGACGATCAACTATGGATTACCGATTTTTTGCGGGAGGAAAAGGTCTTATTAGTTCAGGGTACTGGATTTAATTGGGTGAAGCCTGATCACTTCCGCGTGGTATTTTTACCCCATGAAGATGTTTTACGTGAGGCGATTGGCCGCTTAGCGCGCTTTCTTGAGCGGTATCGAATAAAACACGGCACTAACAAAGCGTCAATAGCCACTACAACATCATGAAATCAAATGCATTGAAACCGATTCAAGTCGGTCTTTTAGGAATTGGCACGGTTGGCGGCGGGGTGTTTGCGGTGCTTGAGCGTAACCAAGATGAAATTCAGCGACGCGCTGGGCGGGGCATACGCATTCATACCGTAGCTGATTTGAATGTGTCCCGGGCGAAAGAATTGGTCCAAGATCGTGCGCAAGTTGTGGCTGATGCGCGAGCGGTGATTGCCGATCCCGAAATAGATATTGTGATTGAGCTGATCGGTGGCTATGGCATTGCTAAAGACTTAGTGCTGGAAGCCATAGCTGCGGGCAAACATGTCGTTACAGCAAATAAAGCCTTAATTGCTGTGCATGGAAATGCTATTTTTGCAGCAGCCCATGCAAAAGGCGTGATGGTCGCTTTTGAGGCTGCGGTTGCTGGCGGTATACCCATTATCAAAGCATTGCGCGAAGGTTTATCGGCAAATCGCATTGAATGGATTGCCGGGATTATTAATGGCACTACCAACTTTATTTTGTCTGAGATGCGCGACAAGGGCCTAGACTTTGCCACTGTCTTGAAGGAGGCACAACGCCTTGGGTATGCTGAAGCCGATCCTACTTTTGATATCGAGGGTATCGACGCAGCGCATAAGGTAACCATTATGAGCGCCATTGCATTTGGTATTCCGATGCAATTTGAACATGCCTATGTTGAAGGTATCGCCAAATTATCGGCCGTTGATATTCGTTATGCGGAGCAACTCGGTTATCGGATTAAATTACTCGGCATTACCAAACGCACTCCAGCGGGAATTGAATTGCGCGTTCACCCCACCTTAATTCCCGCCAAGCGCCTCATTGCCAATGTTGAAGGGGCGATGAATGCAGTGCAAGTGTTTGGTGATGCGGTTGGAACTACTTTGTATTACGGTAAAGGTGCAGGCTCTGAACCAACTGCTTCAGCCGTCATTGCTGATTTAGTGGATGTAACTCGCTTAATGACGGCTGATTCTGAAAATCGTGTGCCCCATTTAGCCTTCCAACCCGATGCAATGCAGAACCTACCTATTTTGCCCATTAGCGAAATTACGAGTAGTTATTACTTGCGCTTATGCGTGGCAGATCAGGCGGGGGTCTTAGCAGAAATTACGAAAATTTTAGCTTCGCATAGTGTTTCAATTGATGCCCTTATTCAAAAAGAAGCGGCCGAAGGTGAAACCCAAACAGATTTAGTGATGTTGACTCATGCCACTAAAGAAAAAAATATGCTGGCAGCAATTCAAGAGATGCAATCTTTGCGCACAGTCATTGGCGATGTCGTTAAGTTACGACTTGAAAATTTATCGTAACTTCAGCTGAGCATAGGTAAGCACAATGCTGTATCAATCTACCCGCGGCAAGAGCCCGCAAGTGAGTTTCCAGCAAATTTTACTGGGTGGCTTAGCCCCCGATGGCGGTTTATATTTACCGGTTCGCTATCCCACTGTCAGTCCAGCGCAGCTCGATGACTGGCGCAAATTATCGTATGCCGATCTCGCTTATGAAATTTTGCGTTTGTATAGTGATGATATTCCTGCGGCAGATTTACGCGCGCTTACGCATAAAACCTATACCGCCGCAGTGTATTGCAATGGACGACAAACTGACCTCGCTAGCGATATTACGCCCTTGCATTATTTGGGCGAAGAGCAGGGTACAAGCCTAAGCCTCTTAAGCCTTTCTAACGGACCTACCTTAGCGTTTAAAGATATGGCAATGCAGTTACTCGGGAATTTATTTGAATATGCTTTGCAAAAATCGGGGCAAGAACTCAATATTTTGGGTGCGACATCCGGTGATACGGGCAGTGCAGCAGAATATGCCATGCGCGGTAAAGCGGGCATTCAGGTTTTTATGTTGTCACCCCAAGGCAAGATGAGCGCGTTTCAAGCAGCACAAATGTATTCATTACCTGATGCCAACATCCATAATTTAGCCGTTACAGGGGTGTTTGACGATTGCCAAGATATTGTTAAGGCAGTGAGTAATGATTTGGAATTTAAAGCACGCTATCACATTGGCACGGTGAACTCCATTAACTGGGGACGTGTAGTGGCGCAGATTGTGTATTACTTTCAAGCCTATTTACTCGCCACCAAAGCGAGTTCTGAGCGGGTTTCTTTTGCCGTCCCTTCAGGCAACTTTGGCAATATTTGTGCAGGCCATATAGCACGAATGATGGGTTTGCCCATTGAGCGTTTAGTGCTTGCCACTAATGAGAATAATGTGCTCGATGAGTTTTTCAGAACCGGGATTTATCGCGCTCGTAAAGCGGCGCAGACTTTACATACCTCTAGTCCATCCATGGATATATCGAAAGCCAGCAATTTTGAACGCTTTATTTTTGATTTATTAGATCAAGACGGCCAGCGGACTGCCGCTTTATTTAAGCGAGTGGATGAGACTGGCAGCTTTGATCTTTCAGCAGATCCTGCATTTCAAACATTGCAGCAGTTCAGCTTTTTTTCCGGCAGCAGCAGCCACCAAAATCGCCTCGATACGATTCGTCAGATTGATGCAGAGTATGGTGTCATGATTGATCCACATACTGCTGATGGTGTGCGAGTAGCGCGCCATTATTTACAGCCTGGTATACCCATGATTGTGCTTGAAACTGCGCTACCGATTAAATTTGCCGAGACGATTGAAGCCGCGCTAGGCCGCCCAGCTGATTGTCCGCCCGCTTTTCAAAGTATTAAAACATTACCTCAGCGGGTTCAGACAATGAGACCCGATGTAAATCAGGTCAAAGCTTTTATTACTTCACATCTCCAATAAAAACGATGCTAACCGCGCAAGAAGCTCTCGATCACTTACTACCGCATGCTCAAGCCGTCTGTGAAGTTGAGCGGGAGGCAACTCAGGCGGCTTTAGGACGGGTACTAGCTGAAGATGTGGCGAGCCTAGTTGATGTGCCCCCACTTGATAACAGCTCGATGGATGGGTATGCGATTCGTTGCGCGGATTTAAGTGCAGCGGATATGACTCTACAAGTTGGTCAACGTATCCCTGCGGGTTCAGTAGGACAAGCTTTACAAGCCAGGCAGGCGGCGCGTATTTTTACCGGCGCACCAATTCCTGCGGGCGCCGATGCCATTGTGATGCAAGAAGACACTAGTTTGCTTGCAAGTGAAAATGCTGGCCCAGCTGATCGAGTACTCATTAATCAAGTGCCCAGCACGGGACAATGGATTCGGCGCCGTGGGGAGGACCTCATGGCAGGCAAAGTCGCATTGACAGCGGGAACTTTATTGCGCCCACAAGAATTAGGCGTTGCTGCATCGGCTGGCCTTACGCATTTAATGGTCAAGCGCCGGGTGCGAGTGGCGGCATTTTTTACTGGTGACGAGTTAGCCTTACCGGGCGAACCTTTAAAGCCTGGCGGAATTTATAACTCTAATCGCGACACCTTATTAGCTTGCTTAAGGTCGTTAGGATGCGCGCCTACGGATTTAGGTATTGTGCCCGATCGCTTGGATGCGACACGGGCAGCTTTACGGTCAGCCAGTACGAATCATGACCTCATCATTACTTCGGGTGGGGTATCGGTTGGCGAAGAAGATCATATTAAGCCAGCCGTTAATGCTGAAGGGCGCTTAGATCTTTGGCAAATAGCGATTAAGCCGGGAAAACCGTTGGCCTTTGGCGCAGTCCGTAAGGGGGCTGATGCCGCTAGTGGCGAAACTTGGTTTATGGGACTACCCGGTAATCCCGTATCGAGCTTCGTGACATTTTTATTATTTGTACGACCATTTATTTTACGATTACAGGGCCGCACCGATATCACGCCACCAAAATATTTTATGCGCGCCGATTTTGAATGGCTACGTGCCGATCGTCGCAATGAATTTTTACGGGTCAAAGTCAATCCGGCAGGGGGTTTAGATTTGTTTGCAAATCAGAGTTCCGGTGTGTTAACAAGCGCATCATGGGGCGATGGTCTAGTCGACTGTCCGCCAAATCAGCCTATTCAGCGCGGTGCTATGGTAGCTTACATCCCATTTAGTGGATTGCTTAGCTAGACACACTGAAGTTGAGCCAGACTTTGCTAAGTAAGGCATTGAATCTCACTAAATCCATAAAATCGTTTAGGATGGCACGATGAAACTACAGTTACGCTTTTTCGCCTCCCTACGTGAGGGCCTTGGTTTAAGTGAGGAATTAGTAAATGTGCCGGCTGCAGTAGTTACTACTGCAGATCTGCGTGCTTGGCTGATGCAACGCGGCGAAGTTTGGTCTCAACTACTGAACTCTGAACGGGCATTACGCTGCGCAGTGAATCAACACATTGCCGCAGAAAATATCGCTTTAAGCGACGGCGATGAAGTTGCCTTTTTTCCCCCTGTAACCGGCGGTTAATATGACAGTTCGAATTCAAACGGCTGATTTTGATTTGAGTGCTGAAATTGCTGCACTGCGCTCGGGTGATTTAGAGGTTGGCGCAATTGTTTCTTTTGTTGGCACTGTGCGCGATATGAATGAGGGTAGTCAAGTTAACAGCATGGAGTTAGAGCACTATGCTGGCATGACCGAAAAGGCCTTAGCGGACATTATTGTTGAGGCTAAGTCACGTTGGAGTATTCATGAGGCTTTAGTAATTCACCGCATTGGAAAAATGCTTCCTGGCGAGCAGATTGTGTTAGTGGCAGTGACAGGGCAGCATCGTGGTGAAGCCTTTGCTGCCTGTGAATTCATCATGGATTATTTAAAAACAGCTGCCCCTTTTTGGAAGAAAGAGGCTACCCCAACTGGTGAGCATTGGGTTGATGCGCGCAGTACTGACGATGAGGCAATGGAGCGTTGGCGTAAGATATAAAAAATTGATCAAAAATATAACAACGAGATTATTAAGGAGACCATGATGAAGCATTTTTTTCAGTTATTGATGTTTTTTGTATTAACAAGTTCAGGTGCTTTTGCTCAATCGAACTCTGAAGCAGACGTGGCAAAGGCGATGGAAAGGCTGAATGCCGCTATTCTTTCGGGCGATGCCCAAAAACTCAATGCAATTTCGGGCGCTCAAGTAAGTTACGGACACTCAGATGGCCGAGTTCAGAATAAGGCAGAATTTGTGGACGCTCTGGTTAGTCGTCAATCCGTATTTACAAAAATTGACGTCACCAATCAGAAGATTGTGATGATGGGCGATACGGCCATTGTGCGCAACCACGTATCGGCTGATATTGCGCCTGGGGGCAAGCCGGGGCATGTTGAATTAGAAATTATCTATGTATTTCGAATTGAAGGTGGTGAGTGGAAGTTAATTGGTCGACAGGCATTTAAGATTTAGTTACGCTGGAGCGGTCTATTGATTAAATACCGACTCAGTAATGGGTTCATGAGTAATGATGAAGCAGACATCATGAAGATCAGAAAAAGCAGATAATTTTGCTAAAAACCAGCGCCGCTCATTTTTTGAGTGACATGTGTATTTCAAATGACATATTTTGGCGTTATCGCGCATTACCTCACGAATAGACTCAGCCATTTTTGCAGCGTTCTTTGCTTCTGGTCCTCTAACTCGATCACAAAGTTGTAGATAGTTAACGCCTTCGCATGCTAACCTCCCATGCTTTAGGGTGGGGTGAAGCATGGCTGCATCGCGCCAAGCATTATTCACCATTGAAATGCAACCAGAATGATCCAAAATTACTGTCAAACTAGAGGCAAAATTCATTGCTGCTTGCGCTAAATTTTCTGTTTTACGTAGGGTATGGGCTGCTAAGTGGGCCGCATCAATTGGGCTGGCTACTTGATTAAAATGCCTTTCATCGACTAGGTCATTGATTGAGTAAATATAGGTCGGATTTAAATTGAGCCATTTAATTAATATTTTCAGTCTGCCTGCTTCCGGCATTGATTGACCGTTAATCCATTTACGCGCAGCTTCGCGAGAGATGGGATTGGTATCAATATTACGTAAATTAAATTCAATCGCGAGCTTACTGGCGGCAGGCACGCAACCAAACTTATTAATTAAGCCAGACCTAAGGGCCTGCGCAAAACGTTCAATCACGAGTGAATTGGTAGACATGACTCCTAGGGCGAGGAATAAGCGTAAAGCCCATCATGCACCCATTGAGCCACTAAAGATATAGCTGCACAGATAGGCATACCCTGATCCACGTACCAATTTATGGCCTTTCCTCTATAGGAATATCGCTTTTAGCAGCGATTTTGGAATAAGGAATAGAATTTATATCTTAATTAGAATAAAGATCTGTTTTATAGGGGTTAACGTTGAATTCACCCAAAAAAGTCATCGGTTTCATCAATCTTGCGCATTTCATTGATCACTATGCCATGCTGGTATTTGCTGCAGCAGTCATTGTGATGGCGCCAGTTTTTAATATGACCTATGCGCAGCTCCTGCCCTATGCCACTCCCGGTTTTATTGCTTTTGGCGCTGGCTCCCTTATTAGTGGCTGGCTTGGAGACCGCTGGAGCCGAAGAAATATGTTGGTCATTTTTTTTATTGGGATGGGCTTAGCTTTACTAGGGACCGCCTTAATTCAAACCCCGCTCCAATTGGGAATTGCCCTTTTTGCAGTTGGCATTATTGCCTCCATTTACCACCCGGTTGGCATGGCAATGCTGACCTCTTATTCTGAAAAATTAGGTAGAGAGCTTGGTATTAATGGTGTGTATGGTAATTTGGGAGTGGCCTCTTCGGCGGTAATTACGGGCTTAATTTGTGAATATTTAGGCTGGCGCTGGGCCTTTGTTTTGCCTGGCGTAATTACCATCGGCATTGGTATTATTTTTATGAAAACAATTCATCATGAAAAGATCACTAAAAAGTCATTGGGAATGGGTAGTGCAAGAGTCTCTAAAAACGTAATGGCATTAGTTGTAGTGTCATTGGTTTTAACAATTATTGCTAGTTCAACCACCTTTAATGCTATTACCGTAGCGTTACCAAAATTATTTCAAGAGAGACTAGCCGAAATTACCCAAAATACCGCACTTTTAGGCCTAATTGCTTCGGCAGTTTATGTATTTGGTGCTTTAGCTCAATACACTATAGGTAATTTGCTGGATAAATATCCACTGAAAAAGATTTTTATTCCATTGGCAATATTTTTAGTGGCCATGCTTTATATTGCCGCAGAAACATCCGGATTTTTGCTGATCTTAATATCAATCGGTATTGTGATTAGTATTTTTGGTCAGGTAACAGTGAACGACACGATGGTGGGTAAATACACTTCTGATGAATGGCGCGCGCGCGCTTTTGCAGTTCGGTATTTTCTCGGTTTTACTGCCGCAGGCGCTTCGGTCGGTTTGGTTGCCTTGCTATACGCCAATGGCGGTTTTACCTTAATGTTGCAGGCTTTTGCAGCCTTTTGCTTTTTAGTGGTAATCGGGGCTTTTATCTTTCCAACTGAGTCAATGAAGGATTCAGTCAAACCATAAGTCCTTATTTTTATTGGGTTTATAGCAACAAAGTAATTTTGTAGAATTTGTTGCAGCTGATCTTGACTCTAGCTTGGCTGCGCTGTAATGTAACGGTATTGCAAGTGGCTTAGGGTGCGAATTATTTCACTTGCTTTATGATAAATTTTTAGCTCAACGGAAGGATACTGAAATGCTTTTCACTGAATCTCAAAGTCCGATGGATAAGATATTAAAAGTAGCCGGCATTGCTGGAATGATTATTAGTATTACTACTGCTTTCTATTTAATTTTTCCTGCTGGCCAGTCAAAAGTTGCGGTATTTTTAGCTTCTTTAGGAATCGCGCTATTTTTAAGTTATTTATCTTTTGCAATCCAAGATAAATTTGCAGGATAAATACTGAACAACTCGTAGTAGCTGATTTTAAAATGGCCCTCAATTAGGGGCCATTTTTTCTTGTTAGGGCTTTTTAAGCACGCTTATTGATTGCCATAATTACACGGCATGCCCATACAACCACCCTGATTAATTTCGTCGCGAATCGTATTTTGCATTCCAGGGGAGGAATCTGAATAGGGGGCTACCTGACAGCCAGACAAAGCGGCGGCGACAAATAATAAAACAATCATCTTTTTCATTTCAAACCTATTAACAAGGGGGGTTGAGCTGGTTGGGTTAATCATAATACAAGCACTAAGACCCATTCATTTTCATCTATTACACTATTTTATGATCGATCTATAGCCTGGTTAATTTTTTTCATTAAGCCCCCAAAGCTGCGGACAAAATAACCCACCATGCGCGGAGAAAAGGTCATCGCAACTAACCAATAAAGGGCCCATAAGTAGCGCCCCTCTGAAATACCATAGCACCCCATACCAATAAAAAATACGAGTATTAGTTTTCTACCAAGCCCCGGGGGTAGCCAACGGCTAAATAAGACGGGCGCTTTTGGGGTAAGCGCAGTATTTTCGGAGAATTTCTCTGAATTTGACTTTTCATTCATGCCGGAATAAACCTTATTAAAGTAATCTCTTTATCTTATCTGAAGTGCTTATTTTAGGGTGGTATTGTTGTACCTATGACAAATGCCGCAAATACAGAAATTGAAATTACCCCTGAATATGAGGCAGTGATTGAGGCTATTGATCGTGGCGACCCCTATATTTTTGTGAGCGGTAAAGCGGGTACTGGTAAGACAACGCTAATAGGTTATTTACGTGAAAATATCGCCGGTAATGTCGTGGTCTTAGCGCCGACTGGGGTTGCGGCCCTGCAAGTTCGGGGCGTGACCATTCACTCCTTTTTTCGCTTTCCCCCTCGACTCATATTTCCTGAGGAAGATATCAAGGTCGTCCGTGATAAACGCTTGTATGAGGGGATGCGATTATTGATCATTGATGAAATATCCATGGTGCGGGCCGACATGATTGATGCGATAGATTTATTTTTGCGCGCTAACGGACCAAAGCGGGGAGAGCCCTTTGGTGGCATACAGATTATGTTTGTCGGAGATTTATTTCAATTGCCACCGGTAGTGAGAAGTGAAGATATGGAAATCTTGCGTGAGCGTGGCTATGAAGGAGCTTACTTTTTCTGCGCTATGGCTTTACATCGAAAAGCAGTAACCATGATTGAGTTACAAAAAATATTTCGCCAAAAAGATGGTGAGTTTACTGAGATGCTGAATCGGATTCGGTTGAATGAGGATATTGATGTCACTTTAGAGCGACTCAATGCCCAATGCTTTCGATCTGATGCAAGCACGATGCAAGATCTTGATCCACTCAGTATTACACTAACCACTACCAATGCACGGGCGGATCAGATTAACAGCAGTGAACTTTTGGCTATTGCTGCTGATTCTAAAAAATATTTAGGCAAGCTAGATGGAAAGTTTAATATTGATGAACGGAATTTACCTTCACCTTTACAATTATCCTTAAAGGTTGGCGCTAAAGTCATGTTTACCGCGAATGATAAGGAATTTCCTAAGAAATGGGTTAATGGCAGTATTGGGGTGGTGAAGGAATTATTGAGCAATTCGGTCAAAGTAGAGGTGCAAAGCGGGCCATATACAAATACGGTAGAAGTTAAGCCATTCGATTGGGAGTCATACCAATACGCAATCGAGATGATGTCAGGCAAAATCAAGCCTAATGTGGTTGGCACATATACCCAAATTCCATTAATGCTAGCTTGGGCGGTCACTATTCATAAGAGTCAGGGCAAAACCTTAGATAAGGTGAGGGTCGATCTTTCTTCGGGAACTTTTGCTTCAGGCCAAGTTTATGTTGCTTTAAGTCGTTGTCGCTCAATCGAGGGTATTCGTTTGCAAAAACCGATTCAGGTTCGGGATGTGCAATGTGATCCTGAAATTAAGCGATTTTATGTCGCTTGTTTAACTTAATAACGTATTTGAGATAATTTATACATGACTTCAATTCACCTTGATTTAGAGCATTTTTCCTTTACTGATTTGGCGATTCAATCTGCTTTTGGTTTGGCAGGCCTTGTTTTTGTCTTGTTATTTCATGGCGTGACGATTAATTTTATTTTGATGCGCTTTAATAAAATGACCAGATTAGATTTTGTCAGTGAAAAATTTAATTTAGTTTTATTTCATTTCTATCTATCTTTTGCATTTATCGCACTAATTCATATTATTGAAGTGATTCTATGGGCTGTAATGTTAATGTTACTCGGCTTAGTATTGAACCCAATTGAGGCTATTTTATTTGCTGGAAGTACCTACACCACAATTGGTTTTATTAGCAATATCATGCCTTTTGAATGGAAAGTATTGCCTCTTTTCATTGCCTTTTCAGGCTTATTTTCTGTTGCTTGGACTACTTCCATCATGATCGGCATGACGAATATTTATCGAGATGCATGGCTGAAAAAACGCAACGACTTGTAATGCCAACTTTTTCTGTCGGCTGCGGCGCTGGTTTTTCTGGAGATCGCACTGATGCTGCAGCTCCGGTCGTGAAAACCTTAATCGAGCGGGGTGGTCCTGCGGCCATTATTTTTGAGAATTTGGCAGAAAGAACCTTGGCTAGCCATCAATTGGCTAAACGCGCAAACCCACAATTGGGCTATGAGCCTTTGTTGGAGTTGGAGCTAGAGCCTATATTGGCCGCTTGCCTAAAACACCAGATTACGATTGTCGGTAATTTTGGGGCAGCAAACCCAGAGGGAGCTGGAAAAGTAATCCAAGCATTGGCACAGCGTCTTGGCTTACCGAGCCCACGGATTGCAATTGTCTCTGGCGATAGCTTAACTGCTGAAACAGCACATCTTTTATTACGCCAACAATTAGGCGAGCAGTTTGATGAAGCAAATTTTGTTTGCGCGAATGCGTACCAAGGTGCCCGTGAAATTGCTGATGCAATTTTAGCCGGCGCCCAAATTGTTGTAACGGGACGGGTAGCCGACCCTTCTCTAACGCTTGGTCCGGCAATGGCGCATTTTGCTTGGGCTGATGACAACTGGAATGCGCTTGCCGGCGCAACGATGGCTGGGCATTTACTCGAATGTGGAGCACAAGTTACTGGTGGCTATTTTGCAGACCCTGGCATGAAGGATGTGCCAGAAATTCATAATATTGGTTTTCCAATTGCAGAGATTGATTTTGATGGTAGCTGCATTATTACTAAAGCAAACAATACTGGCGGTGTAGTCAATGCGCTTACCGTAAAAGAGCAACTACTTTATGAGTTACATGATCCTGCAGCCTATATTACGCCGGACGTAGTGGCAGATATCACTGACGCAACGGTAAATGAGATTGCGCCAAATCGAGTTCGCTTATCTGGTGTAATCGGTCACCCACGGACCAACACTTTAAAAACCAATGTTTTTTTTGATGGTGGTTGGTTCGGTGAGGGGGAGATTTCATATGCAGGCCCTAATGCTGAAGCTAGAGCAAGACTTGCCATGGAGATGCTCCAAAAACGCCTTGGTACTAAAATGAAATTACGCTTTGATTTGATTGGCATTAGTAGTATTTTTGGCGATGATGATAATGCTCTTCTGAGTAGTACGATAAATAATTCTGCACGCAGTGAGGTTCAAGATGTGCGTCTACGAGTAGCGGGACAACACGTCGATTTGAAAATAATTGATTTACTACTACGTGAAGTAACGGCACTGTGGACTGGTGGCCCTGCAGGTGGCGGTGGCGTTCGCGTTGCTAAAAGACAAAGACTTTCAACTCAATCTTGCTTAATTAATCGTCAGCAAGTCCCTGCTACATTTTATTTTTTGCCAAACCTCTGATGAGCTCTATTACCTTATATGATGTTGCGCATGCGCGCACTGGCGACAAAGGCAATTGTTCTAATATCAGTGTTATTGCCTATCAATTAGCAGATTATGATTGGCTTGTAGAGCAAGTGACTGTGGAGCGGGTGACCGCTCATTTCACCTCTCGCCACCCGACTAAGGTAGTCCGCTATTTGCTGCCCAAGCTTGGCGCTATTAATTTTGTGCTCGATGGAATTTTAGATGGCGGTGTAAATGATGCGCTGAATTTAGATATGCACGGAAAAGGGCTATCATTTCATTTACTAGCAATGCAAATTGACTCGAAATAATAATCAATTCAAAAAAGAAGGAATAAAAATGTTGGAGACTAAAGTTAATTTATTTATTCGCTTAGCTACCTATTTAACTCGTGCTAGTTTTGTCCTGGGGCTCTCAATCGCAACCCAATTTGCCTATGCACAATCTACGGCGCAGAATTTTCCGAATAAACCTATTAAAGCGATTGTGCCATTTGCCGCTGGCAGCGCTACCGATCAAATTGGCCGTGCATTTGCTGCCAAGATGTCAGAGATTTTAGGACAACCCATTGTGGTTGAAAACAAACCCGGAGCAAATGGGATGTTGGGCGCCGATGCTGTAGCTAAGGCTGAGCCCGATGGCTATACGATTTTGATTGGCACTAATAGTACGAATGCAGCATTAAAAAGCTTAATGAAAAAATTACCCTATGATCAAGATACTGCGTTTGAAGCTATTGGTTTCATGGGCGAAGTACCTCTCATTGTGACGATTAATAATGAAATTCCTGCCAAAACGTTGAAAGAGTTTATTCAGATAGCAAAAGATTCTCCTGGCAAAGTCACTTTTGCTAGCGCCAGCACTTCTCAGTTAGTTTCAAGCTCTGTTTTAGCCTCGATGACAGGTGTGAAGATGATCAATGTGCCCTATAAAAGCGGTCCTAATGCGATGACCGATTTAATTGGCGGTCAAGTGATGATGTTTACTGCCGACTTTGCTGTGACATTGCCTCAAGTGCAAGCTGGAAAAATACGCGGTCTGGCGGTTACTTCCTTAAAGCGCTCTAAAGCGATTCCTGAGTTGCCCACAGTAAATGAAGCTTTAGGTATTAAAGGCTATGAATTTATTGCTTATTTTGCCGCTTATGCCCCAGCCAAAACACCGCCCGCGATTATTCAAAAACTCAATGAAGCCTTGAATCAAGCCGCTCGTAACAAGGATATTCAAGAGCGCTTTGCTTCCTTAGGCTTCGAAGCCGAACCAGGTCCACCAGGTGCTTTAGCTAAGCGCAATGCCCTTGAAACAATCAAGTGGGCTAAGGCAATTAAAGATGCGGGAATTGAACAGCAGTAAGATTTTTGCTTAGCCTTTTTAGGCTAGTTTTCGCTTGACTCTTTTAGTAAGCGAAAAATTTCTCGATACGATTTTGGGGGTTTATTGAGCTCCTTCTCTTTGCGGGCGCTACGGATAAGGTTTCGCATCTTTTGAATTTCTAAAGTCGGGTAGAGTTCTATTAGCTTCGTTAGTGCGCCGTCATCAGCGATGAGTTTATCGCGCATTGCTTCGAAGCGATGCATTTTTGCGGTTTCTGCGCGACTGAGCCCTTGAATTGCGTCTAGGCGTAACTGAATGGCAGCAATATCAGCCTCATCTAAAAAGCGCATCAACTTGCCCAAATGCTGTTTATGTCTTTTGATCGCCCCAAAGGTCTTGATCTTTTTAGTTTCAGCAATTTCAGCGCGCAAGCTATCTTCGATGGGAATGCTATTTAGCGCATCGCTACTGAGCTCGGATAGTACCTCAGCCAATTTTTGACGTTGGATCATTTGGCGTTTGAGCTCGGATTTGCTGGGCCCTAGGTCTGCTTCATCTATTTTAATAATCATGACTCATTTTAACCATCCAAGCGTAATTTTTAGTTAAGATAGTGGCTATGAAGCGATCCCCTTCCTTGCGATCATTGGTGTGTGCTTTGTTAGCTAGTTTTGGCTTAGGGCTTGCATGCAATGTTCAAGCAGCTTTTCCTGACAAACCAATCAAAATTGTGATTGGTTTTCCAGCTGGTGGGCCGTTGGATGCCCATATCCGGCTTTTAACTGACAAGTTGCAGGGTATCTTAGGGCAGCCTGTGCTAGTTGATTACAAAGCGGGGGCCGGGGGCACAGTAGGCGCACTTTTTGTCGCCCAAGCGCCTGCAGATGGCTACACATTATTGCTCGCGAACACAGGCACGATGGTCATTAACCCAGCTATTTACACACCGCCTCCCTACATTTTGCTGACGGATTTTCAACCCGTGGCTCGTACAGCCCAACAAGCCCTTGGCTTAATTGTCAATAACGAAGTGCCTGTCAAAACCCTCAAGGAATTTATCGCTTACGCTAAGGCCAATCCTGGCAAGCTCAATTATGGCTCAGCGGGAAATGGTGGCATTTCTCATTTGGTTCCTGAAATGCTTAAACATGAAACTGGCATTGACATTGTCCATATTCCTTTCAAAGGAAGTGCTCCAGCCTTTACTGATTTGATGGCTGGACATGTGCAATTTATGGCTGAATCAATTCCACAAGTGGCTAATTACGCCAAGCAAGGCAAAATTAAAGTGTTAGCAGTAACTAGTAAAACGAGAAGCATTGCGTTACCCGATGTACCAACTGTTATTGAAACAGGCGTTGCTAATTTAGAGGTAGTTGGATTTTATGGAATACTTGCGCCACGTAATACGCCGCCTGAAATTATTCAAAAACTGAGTAATGCATTTAAGCAGACTCTTGAAACTTCAGCGATTCAGGAGCGCATGATTGCTCAGGGCGCTGAGCCAGCTTTTATGAGCGCCGATCAATTCACTAAATTTTTGACGCTTGAAACCCCTCGCTGGGCTAAAGTTGTTAAGCAGGCCGGCGCAAAGTTAGATTAAATTTATTGATTGATTAAGAAATTTTGCCCCGACATTTTTGGGGTAAATCCAGCTTTTTCTAATGTTTCTAAAATGACTTTATTGGTTGCAAAATGGACTGGTGTGTAATCCAATGCGCTGCAGCAAGGACGTACGACTAAGACTGGACCTACTAAATTCAGATCTCCAATATCGATCACTACAGCTGGGTTAGGGAGTACACCCGGTATAGCGGCTACTTTTTCACGTAGCAAAGCAATTGCAGCTTGATAGTCTACCCCGCTAGTGAGCTGCACTTTAAGATTTAACCGCCTATACGAATTACTACTAAAGTTTTGAATTGTGTCGCCAAAAATTTTATTATTACCGATGATTGTTGCGACGTTATCCGAGGTGGTTATGGTTGTGGAGAAGAGGCCAATATAGCTAATATTGCCATTAATGCCGCCTGCAATTACATAGTCGCCCACTTTAAATGGCCGCAGGACAATGAGAAAAATACCAGCCGCTAAGTTTGCTAATAATCCGGCCCAGGCTGCGCCAATGGTAATGCCAAGGGTGGCAAATAGCGCGGCAAAGCTAGTCGTTTGGAGACCAAAATTGCCTAAGATGCCAATGATCAGCAGAATATTCAGAGTTACTGAAATTGCTGCGGAAACATAGTTTTCAACGGTTGGGTCTAAAACCCTTTTTTCCATCCATGCGCGTACTAACTTGACTGTAAAACGAATTAAAGCGCGCCCAATAAACCAAAATAAAATCGCTGCAACAATTTTTAAGCCAATATCCGTTAAGGCAGTGAGAATAATATTTTGTATACCAGCGAAATCGATGTCAGGTAGATTCATAATTAAAGTTTGTTGAGTTGCAGATCAAGACTGATTAAATTGACGGGCAAAACTTTGATAATGCCGTGGCGCGGGCCATCAATATCAGCAATCAGAAAAAATGAGGCTGAGAC
>Ga0194047_10000604_pt1 | contig 23862 bp, 21 predicted proteins | sample JunL225m_MetaG_2_FD_160070 | JGI IMG/M metagenome (GOLD analysis project Ga0194047, IMG submission 160070) | Anoxic zone freshwater microbial communities from boreal shield lake in IISD Experimental Lakes Area, Ontario, Canada - Jun2016-L221-5m | ecosystem: Environmental > Aquatic > Freshwater... | reverse complement strand
AAGGCTTTCCTTTTTTTAGACTTTCAATTGCTTCTGCTTCGAAGGATTTGAAATCAAATGTTGATTTTTTCTTTTTCATTTCGTGTCAAATTTAAGATTTTGACACAGTTTATTGAATAGACTCGAAATGGTAATGACATCACTCGGAAAGTATATACGTGTTTGATTATTAGGCTTATATTCAATAAAGCTAACTTGTTTTTATCAATATAAATGAAAAAAAACTGCTGTTGCGGGTGAAATTGGTTGTGGTTTTGGGTGAAAATCGCTTCTGAAACATAAAAAAAGCCCCTTGCGGGGCTTTTTACTCTTATTAAATGTATAACTTAATTATTGTTCGCCATTGGCGATTAACCAAAAACTAATACACCAATTGGGAAACTTCAACTGCGGCTTTTACAAAGTTTACGAATAGGGGATGAGGGTTGGCCACCGTGCTTTTGTACTCGGGATGAAACTGAACGCCAACAAACCAAGGATGGTTTTTTATCTCCACTATTTCTACCAATCCTCCATCGGGGTTGATACCTGAAGCAATCATGCCTGCTTTATGGAAATCGGTAAGGTATTCGTTGTTGAACTCGTAGCGGTGGCGGTGACGTTCGTTTATTTCTTTTTGCTTGTAAATTTCGAATGCTTTTGTTCCTGCCAATATGTTGCAAGGATATGAACCCAAACGCATGGTTCCTCCTTTTTTGGTTATCATTTTTTGTGTTTCGAGCAAATCAATCACAGGATTGGTGGTGCCTGGGTTCATTTCGGTGGAGTTGGCATCTTTAAATCCAAGTACATTTCTTGCAAATTCGATTACTGCACATTGCATCCCTAAACATACTCCGAAGAAAGGAATATTGTTTTCGCGCACATATTTAATGGCGGCTATCTTTCCTTCAATTCCTCGTTGACCAAATCCGGGAGCCACTAGCACACCTTTCAATCCTTTGAATTTGCTTGCTACGTTGTCTTCGGAAATGCTTTCGGAATGTATCCATTCGATGGTTACTTTGCAGTCGTTGGCCGCACCAGCGTGTATAAAGGCTTCGGATATGGATTTGTACGAATCTTTCAACTCTACATATTTTCCTACCAAACCTATCCTTACCTCGTGTTTAGGGTTTTTGTATTTATGCAAAAATTCTTTCCATTTGGTCAAATCCAAATTATCGGAAACAGGCATCCCCAGTTGAGTAAGCACCACCACATCGAGTTGTTCTTCTTCCATCAAGAGGGGCACTTCGTAAATGGTGGCTGCATCGCGTGCTTCGATAACCGCATTGGGCGCTACGTTGCAGAATAGTGCAATTTTGTTTCGTATGTCTTTATTAATAGCGTGTTCGGTACGGCACACAAGGATGTCGGGCTGAACTCCGTATTCTAAAAGCAGTTTCACCGAATGTTGTGTTGGTTTTGTTTTCAATTCGCCTGTAGCCGAAAGGTAAGGCAACAAGGTGAGGTGAATAACCATGGCATCTTTGCCAAGTTCCCATCTCAACTGACGCACGGCTTCGATGTAGGGCAATGATTCGATATCGCCCACGGTACCGCCAATTTCGGTTATTACAAATTGGTAGTTTCCGGTTTTTCCAAGCAGTTTTATTCTGTTTTTAATCTCATCCGTAATATGAGGAATTACCTGAACGGTTTTTCCAAGATAATCTCCATGACGCTCTTTTTCAATCACCGTTTGGTAAATTCTACCCGTGGTAACGTTGTTGGCTTGCGATGTAGGAATGTTCAGAAAACGTTCGTAATGCCCCAAATCTAGGTCGGTTTCGGCACCATCATCAGTCACAAAACACTCGCCATGTTCGTATGGGTTAAGCGTTCCAGGGTCGACATTAATATAAGGGTCGAGCTTTTGAATGGTTACTGAATAACCTCTAGCTTGAAGTAGTTTGGCCAATGATGCAGCAAGTATTCCTTTTCCGAGTGATGAAGTTACCCCACCGGTAACAAAGATGTATTTAGTATGTGCCATAGCCTATTTTGAAGTTCCGTATCGTTATGTGTTTATCTTTTTTTTCCTTCCGAAAAGGAAGTTTGTTGGGTTGGGCAAAACTAAGAATTATTATGGCTGTTAAAACCGTTTGTTAATAATTTAGGAATAAAAAAAGTCCCGATTTCTCAGGACTTTTTTTTGAATGAAGAAAAAACGGTGTTATTAAAAAGTCATTACTAAACTTGCAGTTGGCAAAAATGGTAATTGGTCAACACGCTTAGAAGGGTCGGTTCTAGGTACATAGAACACATTTTGACGATTGTAAACATTGGTTGCGCCCACAGCAGCTTCTATTTTGGTGTTCTCGAACAGTTGGAATGAACGTTTGATGTTGATGTCCAAACGGTGATACCAAGGAAGTTCTTTCACTTGACCGTTAGCTAAAAAATAATTCAAGTCGCCATTGGTGCTTGTGTAATTGGTGTTGATACCTCCTTGGAAATTCAAATCTTCGTAGAACCCACCAGTAGGATTATAAGGGAATCCCGAACCGATGTTCCAACGTGCATCCAATTCCCAATTCAAGTTTTTACCAAATGTGTACGAACCAACGATGTTGATGTTATGTCTTCTGTCGTAGTGAGTACGGTAGGTTTGCACTCCATCCCAGTGGTCGATAAATCCAAGCGAATACACCACCCAAACATAGATGTGTTTATAATCGTATTTCAACACCATGTCAAATCCTTGTGCCTTGCCCGTTTCGATGATGTAATCTTTTTTCAACAAATCAGGCTTCAAGCGATTGTCTGGCGTGTCGTCATACAATTTATAAGGATTAAGATTGGTAAGTTGAGTAAAATCTTTTCTATACACTTCCACATTTAAGTCGAGGTGTTTGGCCAAGTCGAACTCGAATCCAGCAACATAATGATTTGCTAATTGCAATTTACTTCTGTTGGGGAAACTTGATTTTACATTTACTTTTTCACCATTTTGATTGATGTAACTGGATGGTAAATTATCAGGCCCTGACAAAAAACCATAAAACAAATTCACTACATCTCTATCGGTATTAGTGGCCAACAAGTTTTGAGAGTACATACCGGTAGCAAATTTAAATCTGATTTTATGTGTGATGTTCCATTTGGCATTCAATCGTGGTTCGGGCGATATGTTGGCAAGCGATGCATAATACTGTAAACGGAAACTTGGCTCAAGCACTATTCGTTTGCGTTTCGAAACCCATTTGTATTTCAAGAAACCACCAATTTCGGTAGTGTAATCTTGTTGAGTAATGTGGCGTTTCACCGAATTGTAAAAATCAAAATCAGTACTGAAACCATCCACATCAAGTCCGTAGTTAATCTCGCTAAGACCCATGAAATAAGTAAATCCAACACCCATGTTGAAACCTCTGATTTCACTTTTTTGTTCCGATTCACCTTCGGGTTTCATTTTTATTCCATATTGCGAATAAGCAAAATTACCGTTTACAAGTATTGGCGAATTCTGCGGTACCAAAAGGAAATTACCACCACCACCGTAGGAAGTCCAGTTCATATCTTGCAACGATTTATAACTTACCTTGTCGCTAAAATCAAATCCAAACAAGTTCAATTTACTACCGTTGTTTGCATTGAACGATATTTTACCATAATAGTCGTTGAACGAAAAAGGTAAACCATCCTTGTCAACATAAGAATATAAGGCCTTCGAAGTAGTTGGCAAATAAGAAGTTTTTGCCGAAAGAATAAATGATGAAGTGCCACTGCTACCTTCTTTGTATCTTTTCAAAGGGCCTTCGGCCAATAGTTTCGCACCAAACGGACTAGCGGCTATTTTACCCGCTACTCTTTTTTTGTTACCATCTCTGGTGGTGATGTCCATGATAGAAGAAACACGTCCACCGTATTCAGCACCAAAGCCTCCGCTGTAAACATCAGCGTTTCGGATGATATCAGCATCGAACACCGAAAACAAACCAATGGAGTGAAACGGATTATAAACAATCATTCCATCTAAAAGCACTTTGTTTTGTATCGGTGAGCCTCCACGGATGTACAACTGACCACCTTGGTCGCCCGTAAAAATTACACCCGGTAATACTTGTAAATACTGTGCCAAATCAGGTTCGCCACCCACTGTTGGTAATTTCTTAATGGCAATAGGGTCAATTTTATTTACCGAAACTTGTGTCTCTGTTTCCTTTGCTTCTTGCGCTGCCGAAACTTCAATGGTTTTTAGTTTGATATTATTTTTTACAAGGAAAAGTCTTTTATTGATAATCTCGCCTGCTTTTACACTCACTTGTTCTTGCAAGGTGTCGTATCCCAAAACGGAAGATACCATCAAGGTATAGTTACCGGGAGGGATTTTCGAAATGGAAAAAAAGCCATTCACATCTGTTGCTATCCCCATGCTCGTTCCTTTCAAAACCACGTTGGTAAACAATACCGGCTCACCCGATTCTTTTACATACACAAAGCCACGTATGTTTCCAGTAGTTGTTTGTTGTGCACTACCAGTTGACGTGATAAAAAGCAGAAGCGCGAAAAGCGTTATTTTTGTTAATGTTTTGTGCAAATTCATTTTAATAGTTTGTTTTTTAAAAACGCGTAAAAGTAATAAATTAAAGTTTACTCCTTACCAATTCCTTTATATTGCGACTTAGCCCCAATATCTATGGGTGAACGAGTGGAATAGGTTATCACCTAAGCCTTATTTTGATTCGGAAATAGCAAGCACTCTGTCGAATTCGGCAGCTGTTACAGCCGAAACCGAAAGACGACTCAGCCGAATGATTTGCATGGCAGCTAATTGTTTGTCGGCTTTTATTTGTGCAAGGGTAACCGGTTTCTTTAGTTTTTTGAACGGTGCAATTTCAACCACACTCCATGCGGTGTCTTCCGTGGTAGGGTCTTGATAAGCTTCCTTCACCACTTTGGCAATGCCTACTATTTCAAGTCCTTCATTGCTATGATAAAAAAACAAAAGGTCGCCTTTTTTCATTGCCCGCATATTGTTTCGAGCTGCGTAGTTGCGCACTCCATCCCACACTGCTTTTTTATCTTTTACAAATTGATCCCAACTATATTTAAACGGTTCGGACTTTACTAACCAATGATTCATAACAAACGAAAATTATTTTTTAAAATGATGTAAATGAAAACGAAGGGCGAAAATAATCATTCTCTATTGGTTTTTCGCCATAAAGTTATTGAGCTTAAAATTCAATTCTTCCACTATCTCTTCAAATGTTCTTGATTTAACACCCAACGAATTTTTTTTAATAAGAAAAGGAAAAGGCTCATTGAGTTGATTGAAGTTTTTATCCTTGATGATAAACGCTTCGATATGCGTGGTCGAACTTTCATCCAGTTCGCCAATGAGCACGTTGTCACAATTCAGATGCGCAACGGGTTGACTATTCACATCGAAAATGAGGTCCTTGCACTTGCCATTTTTTATTTCATCGGAATGCGAAGAATAGAAAAAATATACCGAACTGAAATTGTAAGCATGCTTGAAAGCAGCCATTATTTCTTTGTTGTCTTGTTCTTGTTTCAAACGGGCTTCTTCGGCCTGCTTTGTTTTTCCTTGTTTTAAATATCCATTAATTATCAAGTCTGATGTTTTTAATCGAACCAACAAAGCTCCATTTTTCAATAGTTTAATATTGCCGTGCGAATCGAGCTTCGAAACCTGCCCCCAATAAGGAGCAATGTAAACGAAGGTAAGAAACAGAAATGAGAGAAGTTTAATTTTCATTTATTGTTTTACGAATTTAGCAAATGTTTTTTTAGCATTGCCATTGGCTTCAAGTTATCAAAATTAATTTTCTTCATTTCCTCCGAATTCAAACGTGGATGTGTTCTAGTGGTTGTTTTTGCCAATTGAACACCAACAAAACTGAAAGTAAAAATGAAGATGAGCAAAACCGATTTTCTTATTTTCATGGTCAGAGATTTTTAAAACACAAATATAAGAATCTTTATCTGTCTTCACCTCATGTCAATCAAGTTTGAATTTAGTTGACAAACATCAGTCGGCTCAGTTATTCATATTTTATTATCTTTGAAAAAAAATAGATAGATGAGAACACATTACACATCCTTTGTTTTTAGTTTCCTTTTGTTAGTATTGCTTACGAACACTTCCCGTTCGCAAACACTCGATTCTACCAATTTACCAATTATCCTTCTCGATACTTATGGACAAATCATACTCGACAATCCTCGAATCACGGCTACTATGAGCGTTATTGATAATGGATTTGGAAACACCAATCATATCACCGACCCATCAACCGACTACAACGGAAAAATCACAATCGAAATAAGAGGCTCCACCTCTCAGCAATATCCTAAAAAAGCGTATGGTTTTTCAACGGTCGATTCGTTGGGAACCAATCTCAATTATCCGTTGATGGGAATGCCAGCCGAACACGATTGGATTTTATATGCTCCTTATCCCGATAAGACCATGATGCGGAACACACTTACATACTACCTTGCCAATAACATGGGGCATTATGCATCGCGAACTAAATTTGCCGAACTAGTTATAAATGGCAATTACCGTGGGGTGTACGAGTTACAAGAAAAAATTAAGCGCGATAGTAATAGAGTGAGCATCGCTACATTGCTGCCTATTGATACACTTGGTGATGAATTAACAGGCGGATACATCATCAAGGTTGATAAAGTTACAGGGAGCAGTACCGAAACATTTACTTCGAATTTCGACCCTGAAGTTTATTTTCAATATCACGACCCACAAGATATTGACTTGATGCCATCTCAAAAAAATTACATAATGAGTTATGTCGATTCGTTCGAAACTGCCTTGAACTCTCCCAATTTTGCCGATACCTCCATCGGTTTCCGAAAATATGCTAGCGAGAAATCATTCATCGATTTCTTTCTTTTGCAAGAATTAGGTCGCACGGTCGATGGATATAGGTCGTCTTGTTTTCTGCATAAAAATAAGAACAGTAACGGTGGCAAACTTAAAATGGGCCCAATGTGGGATTTTAATCTTTCGTTCGGAAACGCTGATTATTGCAGCGCATACGACAGCACCGGTTGGCAATATCAATTCAATAATATTTGTACAGGCTTTGTTCCTCATGTGCCATTTTGGTGGGATAGACTTTTGCAAGATACCTTGTTTAGTAATCATGTAAGGTGTCGATGGAACGATTTAAGAAGCAATTTGCTTAGCACCACTCATATCAATCACTGGATAGACTCGGTTGCAAATCTCCTCGATCAGTCGCAACAGCGCAATTATGCACTCTGGCCTATATTGGGCGTCTATGTCAACTGGGAATATTATGTAGGTCTTACCTATCAAGACGAAATAGACTACCTTAAAATGTGGATTGAAAAACGTTCCATTTGGATGGACAATCATTTGCCTGTGAATCCCAATTGCAATCCACTACCAGTGCATGTGCCCGAAGCATTACACCTCTCCACCATGAGTGTTGTGCCTAATCCTTCTTCCGGAAATTTCACTGTCAAGTTCAATAAAAATATTTCAAAAGGACATTTACAAGTTTATAATCTACTTGGTGAAAAGGTTTTGGAAGAGCCCATTAATCAAACCTCTCAATTCAATCTCGTCCTCACCAACATGCCTACTGGTATCTATCTATTAAAAGTAATGGACGGAAGCAGCACGCTTTCTTCAAAACTCATCAACCAATAAAGATAAAATAAACATCTTTTTTCGTTTCAATTCGTTCATGGTTGGTTAGTTTTCATTCAAAAAGAGTTATACCAATTTTTGAATTCTGCAAAATAGTCACTTGTAGCCAAATCGTTTGGTCAAAAAGTCATGAAACAATACTATTTTCAGCCATTTTGGCGGGGTTTTACATGTTTTGACAATTGGTTCAAAATTTGACAGACAAAGGAAAAAAAACAACATGAACTTAAATAATTTTACAATCAAATCGCAGGAAGCAGTGCAAAAAGCAATGCAGATAGCAACCAACAATGGGCAACAATCCATTGAAATTGGACATTTACTAAAAGGAATACTCGAAGTTGACGAAAACGTTACTCCTTTTATTCTGAAAAAACTCAATGTCAACACCGTTATTTTTGCTAAAGCCTTAGATAAAATTGTGGAGAGTTTTCCGAAAGTTTCGGGAGGGCAGCCATTTTTATCTACCGCAGCAAATCAAGCCTTATCAAAGGCTCCAATGTATTTAAAGGAGTTTGGCGATGAGTACGTTTCCATCGAGCATCTTTTGTTGGCCATTCTAACCACCAAAGACACCATCTCGCAATTGTTGAAAGACAATGGCGTAAATGAAAAAGACTTGAAACTAGCCATCAACGAACTTCGCAAAGGTGCTAAGGTGACGAGTCAGAGTGCCGAAGAAACCTACAATTCCTTAAACAAGTATGCCATCAATCTCAACGAGCAAGCCAAAAAAGGAAAGCTCGATCCTGTGATTGGTCGTGATGAAGAAATACGCAGAGTACTGCAAATTTTATCGCGTAGAACCAAGAACAACCCTATTTTAGTGGGCGAGCCAGGTGTGGGTAAAACCGCTATTGCCGAAGGGTTAGCACACCGTATCATCAATGGAGATGTTCCCGAAAACTTAAAAACGAAACAGATTTATGCCTTAGACATGGGTGCTTTAATTGCTGGTGCAAAATTCAAAGGGGAGTTTGAAGAACGTTTGAAAGCAGTGGTAAAAGAAGTAACTTCTGCCGAAGGAGAAATCATTTTATTTATTGACGAAATCCACACACTCATTGGTGCAGGTGGAGGCGAAGGAGCAATGGACGCTGCTAATATTTTAAAACCAGCCTTAGCGCGAGGAGAACTTAGAGCCATTGGTGCCACCACCTTGAATGAATTTCAAAAATATTTCGAAAAAGATAAAGCACTAGAGAGACGTTTTCAGAAAGTAATGGTCGATGAGCCTTCTGCCGAAGATGCCATCTCCATACTCCGTGGTATAAAAGAAAAATACGAAACACATCACAAGGTTCGTATTAAAGATGAAGCTATCATTTCGGCTGTAGAGCTTTCACAACGCTACATCAACGATCGTTTTCTTCCTGATAAGGCCATCGACTTAATGGATGAAGCAGCTTCTAAATTGCGTATGCAAATCAACTCCATGCCTATTGAGTTGGACGAAGTGGAGCGCAAAACTCGACAATTAGAAATTGAAAGAGAAGCGATAAAGCGCGAAAACGACAAGAAGAAATTAGAAGACTTGAACAAAGAAATTGCCGAGCTTTCTGATAAACGTACTAACCTTAGAGCCAAATGGCAAGGTGAAAAGGAAGTGGTGGAAGGAATTCAGAAAATAAAAGAAGAAATCGAACACTTCAAATTCGAAGCTGATCAGGCCGAACGAAATGGTGATTATGGAAAGGTGGCCGAAATACGATACGGTAAAATTAAAGAGTCGGAACTGCAACTGAAATCATTCGAAACTAAACTTGCAGACATGCAACAAGACGGTTCGCAAATGATAAAAGAAGAAGTCGATAGCGAGGACATTGCCGAAGCAGTTGCATCTTGGACAGGCATACCTGTTTCACGTATGTTGCAAAGCGAACGCGAAAAATTATTACACCTCGAAGAAGAACTTCACAAACGTGTGGTTGGGCAAGAAGAAGCGATAGAAGCCATTAGCGATTCAGTACGCAGAAGTAGAGCAGGTTTGCAAGATTCAAAGCGTCCTATTGGTTCCTTCATTTTTCTGGGTACTACCGGTGTTGGAAAAACAGAACTTGCAAAAGCATTGGCCGAATTTTTATTCAACAACGAAAATAGCATGACACGTATTGATATGAGCGAATATCAAGAACGACATGCTGTAAGTCGTTTGGTGGGAGCTCCTCCGGGATATGTTGGGTACGAAGAAGGTGGACAATTAACCGAAGCTGTACGCAGAAAACCATACAGTGTCGTATTGCTCGATGAGATTGAAAAGGCTCACCCTGATGTATTCAACATCTTGCTACAAGTATTGGATGACGGCAGGTTAACCGATAACAAAGGACGTGTGGTGAATTTCAAAAACACCATCATCATCATGACTTCAAACATGGGCTCTCATCTCATTCAAGAGAATTTCGAAAAAATGAATGAGTCGAACAGAGAAGAAATCATTGCCAAAACCAAAGTTGAAGTTTTTGAATTATTGAAAAAGTCCATTCGTCCCGAATTCCTCAATCGTATTGATGAAACCATCATGTTCACTCCGCTCACACGCGAGAATGTACATCGCATTGTTGAGTTGCAATTCGTTGGAATTTCAAAAATGTTGGAAGAAAACAATATTCATCTTTCAGCAAGCAAAGATGCCATTGATTGGTTATCCCAACTTGGTTTCGACCCTCAATTCGGAGCTCGTCCCATCAAACGGGTTATTCAGAAAAGGGTACTTAACGAACTTTCGAAGCAAATTTTGGCAGGAAAAGTCGAAAAAGATGCTAACATCGTTTTGGATGTTTTTAACAATGAATTTGTCTTCCGAAACCCTATAAAAGAGGACAATACGCCCAAAAAGACAAAAAAGGAAAAGGTGTAATTTGGGGCGGTTGTTAATAAGATTGTGTTAATTTCTGTTAACCGAGTAACCATTGGTTGATTAATTGCATTACATTTATAAAAAAAATAAAAATGATATATAAGATGAGAACAAAGAAAGTTAAAATAGACCTTCGTCCAAAGATTAAAATAAAGATAGACAATAGAACCATCATCACCGTTCGTTCAATGGAAGCATTCAAAGCTTGGAAAGAACGTTTTCCTGAAGCCGTGATTATGGAATAATCAATGGTCAAAAAAAACTAAAGCGCAACACATAACAAAATGTTGCGCTTTTTTTATTTCTTAAAATTTGATTCAATCTCGCTTTCTGCTTATTTAAATGGAAGAGTCAGGATTATATATTTTAAAGCGATTTGGGTTGTTTAATGGTTTATTCAATTTCTTCACTAGTTTTATAATCACTATAGTTCTCAGGTGCATAAGTTACACGTGCAAAGTTCTTTGTTATTAAATCGGTACCTACAATTTTTCCATCATATTTTAAAATTTTATCACGCCATATTTCGTTCTTGCGATAAAATTCTCCTTCTATCTTTAAGAATTGATGGTCTTTTTCAATCACATGATATGAATAATCAAGTTCATTATTTATCCTTAATTCTCCTTCCAAACATTTATCTGTAAGCCACAGGTTTATTTGAAAAGTGTGTTCTGTGTTATTTGTAAATTGATAATCCCGATAATTATAAAAAACGGTCGCACCGCTACCAAACGGCAAAACACGTCCATCGTCAGGAAATGGGTCAAATGAATGGTGATAACGTTCGGTAACTGTCAATGGACTATGAATGATAAGCCAATGGATAAGATTTGAAATTTGGCAAATTCCCCCACCAACTCCTGCTCGTGCCTTTCCGAATGATAATTCCATACCAAGCAAATAACCTTTCTTTTCGGTTGGCAGACCCACAAGTTTACAAAAAGAAAATGTTTCTCCAGGTCTTATTAATATACCATCTATGTTACTAATTGCTATTCTTAGATTTGTAACTTTATTAACTTGTAATTGCCTATCACTCTCACCAAGTTTCTTCAACAATACGGATTGATGTTTTTTTATTCTGATAGCTAGCTTATCCGAAGTTTTTTTTCGAACATATTTTTTCTTGCCAAAATACCATTCCGCATAACGTCCAAATCTTCTTGTCCAAACGGCTATAAAATATAATGCAGGATGTCTTTGACTAATTAGTTTTCGCTGTATCACTGATGTTTTACTATTTTCTACTTTACAGGTGTTTTTCGCCTCCAAACATCCTTAAATTTCAATACTACTCCGTCACCCCTCTACTTTGGAGAGGGGCCGAGGGTGAGGTCAAATATACAATAAAAAATCTTGTGCCTTTTTAAAGAGCAGGATCTAATTGTAAGCAATATGTAGCTAGTTTCGAGTTCGAATCGGTTTCATTCGAGTTCGAATTGGTTTCATTCGAGTTCGAATCGGTTTCATTCGAGTTCGAATTGGTTTCATTCGAGTTCGAATTCGTTTCATTCGAGTTCGAATTCGTTTCATTCGAGTTCGAATTGGTTCCATTCGAGTTCGAATTGGTTTCATTCGAGTTCGAATTGGTTTCATTCGAGTTCGAATTGGTTTCATTCGAGTTCGAATTGGTTTCATTCGAGTTCGAATTTGTCTTACTCGAGTTCAAATCGGTTTCATTCGAGTTCGAATTGGTTTCATTCGAGTTCGAATTGGTTTCATTCGAGTTCGAATTGGTTTCATTCGAGTTCGAATTGGTTCCATTCGAGTTCGAATTCGTTTCATTCGAGTTCGAATCGGTTCCATTCGAGTTCGAATTGGTTTCATTCGAGTTCGAATTGGTTTCATTCGAGTTCGAATCGGTTCCATTCGAGTTCGAATCGGTTTTATTCGAGTTCGAATCGGTTCCATTCAAGTTCGATTTTGCCTTTGGCGAATAAGAATTCATTCATGACTAGTTCGCCAAGCTTATTTTTTGAAAGAACATGCTTGTTTGCCAATCTTCGCGAAAACAAAAAGAAGAGTTGGAGAACAAACGTCTGGCAAAAATAAATTGTGACCAAACTTTATTCTTTTTGGGGCAAGTCGATTTAAGGTGAAGACTTTTCGGGTATACTTATATATATAAGTATATGGTTAGGATTTGAATCTTTTGTCTATTCCGGTAAGCAAATTAGCTGATGGCAAAATACACACAAACGGTATTCCCGTTGTTCAAATATTCAAGCTTTGTAGCAAGTTTTTTCATTAAATATATTCCCCTTCCATTAGCTTCGTGAATCCGTTCGGGCGAAGTAGGGTCAGGAACATCTTCTAGTCGAAAGCCCTCGCCTTCGTCTTGTACCTTAAAACACAAATTCTTTTCGTCTACGACATCAAACGACAATCTCACTTTTTTATTACTATCTAACTTATTGCCATATTTTATGGCATTAGTCACTGCCTCGTTAAGCACCACCCATATATCATGCAATAGTTCGTCCGAAATTTGATATTCCAATTGCACTTTTCGTAACAATAAATCAACAGATTCAACGCTGTTAAGTTTTGAAGCCATTACTAATAACTGCGACTTGTACTCGATATCGATGTAGGTTGAGAGCATTCTAATTGGAAATATTCTGCTAAAGTAGATGGAAAAAAAGTCAAAAACAAATTAAACATTCAAATGTTTCTCGCCTATAATATTTTGTTTGCTTCTACCAACCACTATTGAGCAATTTATTAGTTTTGTAAAATGTTGTTCGAAGATTCATTTTTATCAATCGCTCATCCGTGCGAAGGGCTTTTTAAAGACAAGGGAAGTAAATTTATTTCGTATGCTTTTCCGGTGAACAACGAAATGGAAATAAAATCTCATTTAACACAATTACGAAAAGAGCATCATAGCGCGCGCCACCATTGTTATGCGTATCGCTTGGGTGCCGACAAGCTCACCGTTCGTTCTAATGACGATGGCGAACCATCGAATACAGCAGGCAAACCCATCCTAGGACAAATACAATCGAAAGATTTATCAGATATATTAATTGTGGTAGTTAGGTATTTTGGTGGCACTTTGCTTGGCGTGAGTGGTTTGATAAATGCATATAAACTAGCCGCTGCGGATGCGCTAAACAATGCCACCATTATCGAAAAAATCGTGAAAGAACTTTACGAAATAAAATTCGAGTATTTACAAATGAACGATGTGATGAAACTGATAAAGGATGAGCATTTGGAAATAAAATCGCAACAGCTCCAACTGAATTGTTGCCTCGTGTTTTCAGTTCGTAAAAACGAGGCCATCCGAATACAAGAATTATTTTCGAAAATAAATAACCTGAGTATTAAATACATTAATTCGAATACAAATTTGTAAGTCAACGGTTAATAAATGTAGATTTGCAATCATAAAAAATAAATAAAATGAAACTATTACAAGAAATGTGCGCCATTCATGCTCCATCGGGCAATGAGGTAGCAATGACCAATTTTTTATTGAAGTATATCGACAAGAATAAAAAGAAATGGAAACACAAACCAAAAGTGTTTTCGGGCGAAGGCTTTCAAGACTGTATTGTTATGGTGTTTGGCAAACCACGCACTGCTGTATTTGCTCATATCGACAGCATTGGATTTACGGTTCGATACGGAAAACAATTGGTAAAAATTGGCGGACCACGAACTGTTGATGGATTTCATTTGGTGGGTGCAGACGAGAAAGGACTTATTGATTGTACACTTAGTGTTGACAAAGAAAATGCAATCACCTATAAATACAAACGCGAATTGGCAAGAGGCACCGAACTTACTTTTAAACCAGAATGGCGCGAAACAAAAGATTATGTGCAATGCTGTTATATGGACAATCGTTTGGGTGTTTGGAATGCTCTAAAACTTGCGGAAACACTCAAAGATGGAATTATTGTATTTTCTTGTTGGGAAGAACACGGTGGAGGCTCGGTCTCCTACCTTCAAAAGTTTATTTACGATAAATATAAAGTAAAGCAAGCTCTTATATCTGACATCACTTGGGTTACAGAAGGTGTTCCTCATGGAAAAGGTGTGGTAGTGTCGTTACGCGATAGCTTAGTTCCTCGAAAGTCTTACATCAATAGAATTCTCGACATTGCAAACAAATCGAAAATCCCTTATCAAATGGAAGTAGAAGGCAGTGGAGGAAGTGATGCAAAAGAATTACAAATGTCGTCTAATCCATGGGATTGGTGCTTCGTAGGTGCTCCCGAAGACAATGTACATTCACCAAACGAAAAGGTATTCAAATCTGATATTGATTCGATGGTAAGACTTTATAAATTATTAATGGAGAAATTATAAAACTTTTAAGTGTTTTACTTCTTAACGGAAGTGTCGCGCGTAAACTCCTTCTCGGATATTGCTACACCATCTTTGAAATAAAAAACTGAGCCGAAATTGGTTTCACGTTTGGTATACAGCACTCCTTTGTTTCCAGTAACAACAATACGTCTGGTAACTTTAATATTATTCTCTGTTACTATTTCTTCGGTTACTCCCTTAGCATATTTTTTAGCCAACTCGTTTTTATTTTGATCATCTTTTAGTTTCAATGTCTCCGTATCAGCTATTCTTTTCTTTGGATAGAGTTCATTCTCCTTTACCTTGAGTGCCTCATTAAACGCTATTTTCGCAGCATCGTAATCTTGTTCATTGATAGCCGAATCACCCCTATCAATATATGTTTTGTATTTTTCTTCGAGTGCACTAACCAATCGTTCATTTTCTAAACGTGCCTTCTCTTCAGCAGCAGCTATAGCTCTTTCCTTTTCTTCTTCTATCTTTTGTTTCTCCCTTCTTTCTTTTTCAGCAGCATCAGCTATCGCTTTTTCTTTTGCTATCTTTTCTCGTTCTAGGGCTTCTGCAGCAGCCTTTTCGTTTGCTATTCTTAATGTTTCTGCTTTTTCTGCAGCAGCTATCCTTTGTTTTTCTGCAAGCTCAGTAGCTATTGCATCTGCTTTTTCTTTTGCTATTCTATCCGTTTCCGCTTTTTCTACAGCAGCTATTCGTTGCTTTTCGGCCAATTCTGCGGCAGTCGCGTCTGCTTTTTCTTTTGCAAGTCTTTCTGCTTCTGCTTTTTCAGCAGCAGCTATTCGTTGCTTTTCGGCTAGGTCAGCAGCTGTTGCGGCAGCTTTTTCTTTTGCCAATCTATCTGCTTCCGCCTTTTCTGCAGCAGCTATTCGTTGCTTTTCGGCAAGATCAGCCGCATCAGCCTCTGCCTTTTGTTGTGCAAGTCTCTTTTTCTCCGCTTCATAAGCCGCTGCAATTCTTTGTTTCTCTGCCAAAGCAGCAGCATCTGCAATCGCCTTTTCTTTAGCTAGCCTATCCTTTTCTGCCGATTCAGCCATTGCTTTCTCATTCGAAAGCTTTTCTTTCTCGGCTTCATCAAGCATAGCTTTCGATACATCGGCTAGTTTCGACTTTGCCAAGGCATCCTCTGGTTTGATAACCAAAGCTTCACTATATCCAGCTTTTGCTTGGTCATAGTTCTTACCAACAAGTGCCTTGTCCCCTTTCGAAATGGCAGCTTTATATTTTGATTCCGTCAATGCACCATTATTGTTTAGTTGGTCAGCCATCTTTTGATATTTCAAAAACTCCAAGCGCATACTTGAGCTTATATCGTCATCCGAAGTTAATTCTGTTTTACCCGAGCTGTAAAAATAGCTCATCAATGGACTCTCAAAAGCTTCGTTCATCTTTGCTGCCAGAATTGTATCAGCAGGAAGTTTGAAAAGTTCAATCTCTGGTTTCGAAACTCCTTTAAAATCTTTTTCTTCTTCGTCAGAAAAACCAATAGTAGAATACAATAACTTCACTTTTACATATCCTGTTCTTGTTGCGGTTAGCGAGTATTCTTCATTTGGCTTTAAACTAAACGAAAACGAGCCCGAAGAATTGGTAGTCGCCACTTTTTCTTGTCCCGATTCGTCATTCGAGAGAGTTAGTATTACACCTCCTAGTCCTTTTTCATTCTCTTTCACAACACCTTCAATCTTATAACTGAATTGGGCCAATACTGGTAGGACATCCAATAGGAATATAAATATAAGTAGGATCAATTTACCGAAACCACTCTTTATCCATATTTCTTTGCCAAAAATCATAATTTCATTTTTATATACTCTAACGAAAAACAAACAAACCTATTGTGTTTGCTTAGTAAAATTAATGTTAAACAAAACATTGGTTTGCATTTTAGGTCGACAAAAATAATAATAAACTCATTGGCAACAATAATAAAATAAATCATTCTTGATTTTCAATTCAAACAACAATTAATAGTAATCATTTAAGAATTATTATTTATTTAATAATTGATCAAAGAAATCATTTAATGTGTGGCTTAGCAACACAGATAGTTAGTAAATAAAGAAAACGTGATTGAAAGAGTCAAATGAATCTATTATTAAAAGGCTACGAAATAGAAATGAGGTTAAAAGTAGTTACGAATAATGTCATTAAGCACACGTTTAGTAAGGGGTTTCAATTCGAAATTAGAAATCTGGCTTATTTCAGGAGCTTTATTAATTGCATCAGGATTCGAAATGCCTGAAAGCACGATTAATACAATGTTTGCCTTTTTCACTCGATCAAGTTTTTTGTATTCAGCCAAAAAATCCCAACCATTCATTTCTGGCATATTAATATCAAGAAAAATCAAATCAGGTAATGTCTTACTTGAGTCCTTAATAAATGCCAATGCATCAGCACCGTTTTCCACCGAGTGAATTTGATTTGCAATTTTCATTTCTTCAATCAAAATCTTGTGCAAACGGTTGTCTCCTGAATTGTCATCGATCAATAATACACATTTCAATTTCTTCATGCTAATAAAAAACTTATGCTCTTAATTCGAAAACAAAGATATTTAATAAATTGATACCCAAAAGTGATTTGAATCACTCAATTGTTAAATTATACAATTGAAATCAAAAATTGTTTAATTCTTGACCCTATACAATTATCACATATATTTGTGAAGTAAATTCATTACTTAGACAGCAGTACAGAAGAATATGAGAATAATATTTATGGGAACCCCTGATTTTGCAGTACAATCGTTGGATCTACTTATAAAAAACAATAAGAACGTTGTGGCAGTGATTACTTCACCTGATAAACCAGCAGGAAGGGGACAACAAATTCAGCAGTCGGCTGTAAAAAAGTATGCATTAGAAAATGGATTAAATATTCTTCAACCAGATAAATTTAAAGATGAAAACTTTCTTACTCAATTACGAGAACTCCATGCCGACCTTCAAATAGTTGTCGCCTTTAGAATGTTGCCAGAAGTAGTTTGGAACATGCCACCCAAAGGAACAATCAATTTGCATGGATCATTGCTTCCCAACTATAGGGGAGCAGCTCCCATAAATTGGGCTATTATAAATGGAGAAAAAGAAACAGGTGTTACCACTTTCTTTTTACAACAAGAAATAGATACAGGTAAAATCATTTATCAGGAAAAGATTGCGATTGAACCAAATGATGATGCCGAATTAGTTCATGACAAACTAATGCATAAAGGTGCTCAGCTAATATTGAAAACAGTAGAATCAATTGAAACAAACATCTACCCTCAGATTAATCAATCATGTTTGATGCCCGAAAACCAGCAAATAAAATTTGCACCAAAGATTTTCAGGAAAGATTGCCAAATTAACTGGCAGCATTCACCATCTCAAATTCATAATTTTGTTCGAGGATTAAGTCCTTATCCAACTGCTTACACTATATTAATAAGTCCTAAAAATGAAGAATTTCCATTAAAGGTATTCAAAACAGAGTTAGAGAGTAAGCACCACGAACTGCCAATAGGTAGAATTAAGACTGATTCGAAAACTTATCTCAAGATATCTGTTTTAGGAGGATACCTATATATCAAAGATTTACAATTGTCTGGAAAGAAACGTATGGCTACAAGTGAATTTTTGAGAGGTTTTTCAGTGAATAACGAATGGAAAACAAAGAATGTTAACGATTGAATTTTTCAAAATTGTATAACACTAATAGATGGATGTACAAGAACAAGAAGAGTTGAATTAGTGCAACGAAAGCAGGTACACTACAAATATAATACCAAACCTTTTGATAGGTAGAGTTACAGAGCGAGTTATTAACAAAACATCGACTTATCAACAATTTTGCATTTTTTTGCCTCTGAACGTACCATTGTATATGAATTCTACTTACATTTGCTGTCGATAATCAATTATTAACTAATAAAAATAAAAAAAAATGAACAAAGCAGAATTAGTTGAAGCAATCGCTTCAGAAGCAAAATTAACAAAAGCTGATGCTACAAGAGCATTAGATGCATTCGTTAACGCTACAACAAAATCACTTAAAAAAGGTGACAGAGTTGCGTTAGTAGGATTTGGATCTTTCTCAGTTTCTAAAAGAGCTGCAAGAACAGGTCGTAACCCTCAAACAGGAAAAGCTATTAAAATTTCAGCAAAAAAAGTTGCTAAATTTAAAGCTGGTGCTGACTTAGCAAAAACTGTTAACAAATAAGAATTAATTTGTTTCAATAAAAAAGTCCTGCAATTAGCGGGACTTTTTTATTTGTGGTAATAGGATGTGCTTAAACTTTTGCTTTATAATAAAGAGTTGAGCAGTTCTCTTTTTTGAATATGACATTCGCTTGCTCCTTTATTTCAAGAGCGGTTACTTGAAGATACTTTTCAGTTTCTCTGTTCACAAGCTCCGCATCACCCATTAGTTCCGCAATAGCTAAATTTGTTGCCTTATTCAAAATATCAACCTCTCCGAACAAATGAGTAGATTCACTTTTGTTCTTAACCTTGGTAAGTTCGTCATCCAAGACCAATTCTTGTTTAAATTTATCAAGAATTGAAACAATTGCTTCATCTGCTTGTTCCATACTAACGCCTTTCGTCAATTTGCCTGCAACAACAAATAAACCTTTGTCAAAGTCGCCCATCACATAGGCGTTGATTTCACTAAATAACTTTTTCTTTTTTATTAATTCATTGTGTAATCGTGAAGAATTTCCTTGAGATAAAATATCAGACAGCAAATCAACTGTGTAATATTCATTATCGAATCGTGAACACATGTGATATACCTTATATATAGCGTCTTGTGGCACATCTCGTTCAACCGTCAAACTTCGAGATTCGTTTTGAGGTGGCTCTATTGGTAGATTCCTTTTTACAAAACTCCCTGTCGGAATAGAACAGAACCATTTCTCCACTAGGAGTTTAACATTTTTGAATTCCACATCTCCAGCTACCACCACGATAGCATTTTGAGGATTGTAGAATCGATTGAAAAAGTTTTTCACATCTTCTATTTTCGCATTTTCAATGTGCGAAATTTCTTTTCCTATGGTATCCCATTTATAGGGATGAACTTTATAGGCTAGTGGACGTAAGAGTAGCCAAACATCACCATAAGGTTGATTTAGATAACGCTGTTTGAATTCTTCTATCACCACGTTTCTTTGGACTTCCAAACTTTTTTCGGAAAAAGCCAAGCTTAACATACGATCACTCTCGATCCAAAAACCAGTTTCCAAATTCTCGGCAGGTAATGTTAAATAATAATTGGTAATATCATTTGTCGTAAAAGCATTATTTTCTCCTCCTACACGTTGCAATGGTTCATCATAGTTAGCAACATTAATACTTCCTCCAAACATGAGATGTTCGAAAAGGTGAGCAAATCCAGTTTGTTCAGGACTTTCATCGCGTGAACCCACATCATAAAGTATATTAATACACGCCAATGGAGTTGACTTATCTTGATGTACAATCACCCTTAATCCATTTTCTAATTTAAACCTTTCGAATTTTATCATCTATTTTAATATTGTTCTTTGTAATCGTTTATACTTTTAAAAATAAGATTTAAGAATTTCTTTTTTCGCTTCTTCATATTCTTTAATAATTTCTTCGATGATGGCCTTTGCAGGCTTTATTTCCTTCAAAATAGAAGCTATTTGACCAATTTCGAGCTCTCCGTTTTCCAAATCCCCTTCGAACATCCCTCTCTTTGCTCTACCTTTACCTAACAATAACGACAATTCTTCAATTGAAGCGCAACTGATTTCAGCCTTTTCAACTTCTTCAAAAAAATTATTCTTTAAAAGTCGAACTGGTGTAAGGCGTTTCAACATCAACCGAGTGTCGCCTTCATTAGCTTCAATAATTCTTTTTTTAAAATTAATATTTGCAGAAGACTCCTCAGAAGCCACGAATCGGCTGCCAATTTGCACAGCATCGGCACCTAAAGCCATCGCAGCGAGCATTCCCCTTCCAGTAGCTATTCCTCCAGCAGCAATTATAGGAATTGAAACTTTTTCTTTAATCATTGGTATTAAACAAAAGGTTGTTGTTTCCTCTCTACCATTGTGACCTCCCGCTTCAAAACCCTCGGCAACCACTGCATCAACACCGGCATCTTCCGCCTTTTTAGCGAATGAGGAATTAGCTATAACATGAACCACAGTAATACCATTATCATGAAGTCTCTTAGTCCATGTTTTTGGGTTACCTGCTGAAGTGAATACAATTTTCACACCTTCTGATATGATAGTTTCGATGTGCTTGTCCACATCAGGATAAATCATAGGAACATTCACTCCGAAAGGCTTATTCGTTGCATTTTTGCACTTTCTTATTTGTTCCCTTAGTATTTCTGGATACATACTTCCACTTCCAATTAAACCTAATCCTCCAGAATTACTGACTGAGGAGGCTAATTCCCATCCACTACACCAAATCATACCTGCTTGAATTAACGGAAATTTAATATTAAAAAGTTTTACTATTTTATTGTCCATTTGTTTTTTTTTACTATTTTTGTGCGAACGTTGCGAAGATAGATAATATTTTTGAGCACGTAGATTAATATAACAATTGAATTCTATGAGAAAACTACTTATTGCAATTATAATTCTCTCTTTCCCTGTTGTTGGCTTTGCTCAATACAATTGGGATATTGGGGTGCAAGCAGGTGCTGCTAACTATTTAGGTGAAATGGGAGGAAAAGGTTCAACTCGAAGAGATTTCGTGGCAGATATGAAATTCTCTAAAACTCAATTTACTGCTGGAGGATTCGCACGATACAAATTTTCATCCTTGATTTCTGCGCAAGTCGGATTGAATTGGGTGCGCGTGGAAGGTGCCGATAACACATCCACAAATCCCGGACGAGTTGGTAGAAATTTATCTTTCTCTGATGACATCATTGAATTATCGGTAACAGGCCAAGTGTTTTTTTATGAAATGCCCGATTTAGGTCATACCTACCGATATAGAAACGATTTTAAAATGTATGCATTTGGTGGCGTTGCTCCTTTCTACTATAGCCCCAAAACATATTATAATGGTGAATGGGTAAAATTAAGACCCTTGGCAACAGAAGGTAAAAATTATGGTCCTGTAAACATTGCTATTCCTATTGGACTTGGGATGTTATTTACTATTGATAAGCACCATCGAATTGGTTGGGAATTTAATTGGCGTACAACATTTACGGATTATATTGATGATGTAAGTGGCAATTATGTTGATCCAAAAACACAGAGTCCAGAATCTGCTGCTCTTGCGAATAGAAGAGGTGAGTTAGGAAATACAGACGGAATACCAGGTCTAATTCCTGCTTCTAACAATTACGGATGGGATGAGAAAAACCAAGTGGGATACAAGCGAGGTGACCCTTCACATAAGGATTCTTATCTTACAACTTCTGTTTATTATAGTTATGTTATTCGTGGAAAAAGTAGCTTATACAAATCTAAATATGGAAGTATATTTAGAAAAGCCAGAGGAAAGAAAAAGAAAATTCGTGCTAAGTTCTAGTTTTGAACTATAGCTCAAACAAAAGAAAAGCGAGGAAAATATTTCCTCGCTTTTCTTTTATAAACGAATTACAGCAAAAATAAACTAGAAGAACTGACCTAGTTTTGAAAGTGGTTTTAATATGAGGGTGAACATTCCCGGATTAAGTCCATTTATCTGCCAAGCCTTTTTATCTTCTCTGTTGGCTTTTATTCTATTCATTAATGAAATATTACTTTTACCACCTATTCTCATCTTTACAAGCACTTGAGGTATGTAATGAGTGGAACACTTGTGTTTCTCCAATAAACGCAACATCATTTCGTAATCTGCAGAAGATTTTAAATCGGTATTAAACAATCCGAATTTGCTGTAACAACGCCTCTTGACAAAAAATGCAGGATGTGGAGGCATCCAACCTTTGTAGAATAAATCAGAATTAAATGCTCCAGCAATCCAGTGACGAGTTACCTTATTCGTATCATTCCTGTCCACATATTGCAAATCTCCATACACGGTATCTGATTGTTTTCCTTCAAATATTTTTACAACGGAAGAAATAATTTGATTACTGCTGTAAAAATCATCGGCATGCAGAATGGCAATAATATCGCCTGTTGCAAGTGCTATACCTTTATTGATGGCGTAATATATTCCATCATCTTTTTCGGAAAGCAAGGTTGAGATATTTGCTTTGTATCGTTCAAGAATACTAAGTGTATAATCTGTAGATTTTCCATCTACAACGATGTATTCAATATTGCTGTAATCTTGTTCGATAACCGATTTTATTGTACTTTCAATGGTTTCAGCACTATTGAAACAAACAGTAATAATGGAAACTTTGAGCATGAATTAACGTGAAACGATAAAGTTTTCGAGAACGAGCATATCCATTTTGGTTCGTAAAAAACAATCCAAAGCATTTCCAGGCGAATTTACGATTGGTTCATTTTCATTGAATGAAGTATTGAGCAAAATAGGCACTCCTGTTTTTTTATTAAATGCCGATATCAAGGCATGGTATTTAGGTTCGAAATTTTTATCTACTGTTTGCAACCTTCCTGTGCCATCCACATGGGTTACGGCAGGTATTTTACTCCGCATATTTTCTTTAATCAAATACACTTTCTCCATAAACGGGACGTTATCGGCATGAGCAAAATAATCGGGAACAAACTCCTTAAGAATGGAAGGAGCAAATGGACGAAAAGACTCTCTTCGCTTAATTTTTAAGTTCAATATTTCTTTTGCATCTGCTCTTCTCGGGTCGGCAATTATGGAACGATGCCCTAAAGCACGAGGACCAAACTCTGCTCTACCTTGAAACCACCCCACAACTCCACCGTTAATAATGCAATCAGTAACTTTATCATACAGCACTTCATCTGAATATTTTTCGAACTTCATGTTCTGCGATTTTAAATAACTTTCAATTTCAGATTCGGTATAATGACTTCCTAAAGAACCCGAATAAGTTGGTAAGGCCCTCTTCTGCTTTAAAATTTGATTATATA
>Ga0194047_10000603_pt1 | contig 23871 bp, 20 predicted proteins | sample JunL225m_MetaG_2_FD_160070 | JGI IMG/M metagenome (GOLD analysis project Ga0194047, IMG submission 160070) | Anoxic zone freshwater microbial communities from boreal shield lake in IISD Experimental Lakes Area, Ontario, Canada - Jun2016-L221-5m | ecosystem: Environmental > Aquatic > Freshwater... | reverse complement strand
TATTCATAATTAAAATTATTAAAATCTAATTATGTAATATTACTTTGTTGTATAGGTATTCTTTGTGAAGTTGTGGGTAAGGTGTAGTAGCAAGAGGGGATTCGGAGAGGGAAAATGAACACACCCCGCCTTTGGCGCCCCTCTTCACAGAGGGGATTCGGAGAGGGAAAATGAACACACCCCGCCTTTGGCACCCCTCTTGCTAGAGGGGATTGGAAAACACAAGCCCCTTCTGTCATTCCTGCGAAAGCAGGAATCCATGTAGCCTCTTATCCCTTTCTATGTCATCCCGAGTGAAATGAGGGATCTCGTCGGAATATTTCAAAACAAAGAATGGGAATGAACACACCCCGCCTTCGGCACCCCTCTTCCCAGAGGGGAATTTTGAAAAAATGAAACTAAAAAATATGTCACCCTGAGCTTGTCGAAGGGCGACTGTAGGAAAACTTGAATGCAAAGGAAAAAATTCAATAACCTCTCTGTCCTAACGGACATCTCTCCTTATGTATAAGGAGAGAATATAAAAACAAAACTAGCTCCTCCCGAGGGAGGGATTTTTAGAAGACAAGTCTGTCAGCCTACTTTATTGAAGAATAATTACTTCCACTGCTTTTCGTGGGCTTTGCTGTGTAGTTTAGCTTTTTTGTCTTGGATCATCCCCTTACTTCGTAAACTTCTATGATATGTAATGGCGAATCTATGCGCTTCGTCACGTATTCTTTGGATTAGAAATTTAGCTTCAGAATTATCTTTGAAAATAATCGGTTTATTTTCTCCAGGTAAGAAAATTTCTTCCATTCTTTTTGCTAATCCAACACATAAAATATTCAACTTCATTTCATCAATTATTCTTTGTGCAGATGATAACTGTCCTTTTCCTCCGTCTATGATTATTATATCTGGAGTCTGTATAAACGAATCATCTTGTTTAAATTCGATATTGTTTTCATTTTTATATTCTGGTAAATATTTTAATCTTCTACCTAGAACTTCCATCATCATTTTGTAGTCATTAGGCGTTTCCAAAGTTTTTATTTTGAACTTTCTGTAATCAGATTTTTTTACAATTCCATTTTCAAAAACTACCATCGAACCTACTGCATAAACTCCTGAAATATTTGAAATGTCATAACATTCGATTCTAAAATTATTTTTCGGTTGAAGTTGTTTATTTAATAAACGTAAATCGGATTCTTTCTGAATTTCGGAAGTTAAATTATGATGTGAAGAAATAAGAAATTCGATTCTTTTGTTAATTATTGTAATTAATTCGGATAAACCTTCTGTTGATCTTTCTTTATTTAATTCTTTTACCATAAATTCATCATCACCGTATTCGACTCTTATTTTCTGCATGAAATAACCTAAATTTTGCATTTGATCACGTAATTTTGCTGCTAATTCAAAATGTTCAGATTTAGCAGCTTTATTCATATCTTTTTTAATATTTTCATAAATATCTTTTTTATTTCCTGACAGAAATCTGGAGATATTATTAATATTTTTTCTATATTCCTTTTTTTTCACTAATCCGTCACATGGACCTGAACAAAGACCTAAATGGTAAAACATACATAGTCTTGATTTTGGCAATTTACCTCCATTTTCTATTGCTGTTTTTCTTTGTTCTATAAATTTATTATTACCTTCTTCTGTGATAGTCAAATAACATGTTCTGTATGGAAATTGTTTTCTCAAAAATTTTAATAAACTATCTCTCATTACACCTGATGGATATGGACCAAAGTATTTATTACCATCATTTTTTAATTCTCTTGTTTTGAAAACTGCTGGAAATTCATCCTTATTCGTTATTTTTATCCATGCGTATTTTTTATCATCTTTTAAATCCGAGTTATATTGAGGTTTATATTTTCTAATAAGATTTGCCTCAAGTATTAATGCTTCAATTTCAGACTCAACCGTTAATGTCTCAATTGATCTAGCTTTGTCGATCATAATCTGAATTTTGGCTTCAAGATTTGCATAATTAGCAAAGTATGATTTGACTCTATTTTTTAGATTTTTTGCTTTACCAATGTAAAGAATATTATTGTTTTCATCACGGTAAATGTAGCAACCAGGTAGTGATGGAATGTTTATCAATTTTGATATTAAAGGATGCGAAATCATTGTTTATTACCAAATATTTGGAATTATACTTAGATTGTATTTTATCATATGGTAAAGGAAAAAAATTCCCTGCTGGAGGTTGGGGTTTGCTTAAGAAGAACTTGTCTTTTAAAAATCCCTCCCTCGGGAGGAGCTAGTTATGTTTTTATATTCTCTCCTTATACATAAGGAGAGATGTCCGTTAGGACAGAGAGGTTATTGAATTTTTTCCTTTGCATTCAAGTTTTCCTACAGTCGCCCTTCGACAAGCTCAGGGTGACATTCCCTTCGGCAAAGCAGAAACTTCGTACAAGGGACATGGATTCCTGCTTTCGCAGGAATGACAGATTCGCGGGAGGGTGGCACGAAGTGACGGAAGGGGTTTGTGTAGGAACAGGCGGGGTGTTCATATTCCCTCTCCCAGTCCCCTCTATTAAGAGGGGTGCCGAAGGCGGGGTGTGTTCATTTCCGTTCTTTGTTTTGAAATATTCCGACGAGATGCCGCTGAGCGGCATGACATAGAAAGTGATAAGAAGCTACATAGATTCCTGCTTTCGCAGGAATGACAGATACGGCGGAAGGGTGGCATGACATAGAAAGGAAGGGCGAGATCCTTCGCTTAGCATCTTGACAACACCATAGGAGGGATTTTTGAACCAAAACGCTAACTTGACATAACTATGATAAAGATTTAAACATAGTTTTTATTAATAAAAAATTTTTAATTAATATGAAACCTTCAGAAGATCAGCAAATTCAACACAATTGTGGTGTAGCTGGAATTTATTCGCATAATCATGATGTAACTGGTTTGATGCTATCTTTACTATATTCACTTCAGCATCGAGGTCAGGAAGGCGCTGGAATGTGGGTTACAAATGGCAAAGAAGGGATATCGTATCGTGGTGCTGGTTGGGCTAAGCAGGTCTTTACTACTGAAGTTCTTGATGATTTATCCTCAATAGAACCGTATATTGCTATTGGTCAAGATAGATATTCTACATCAGGAAATTTAGACGCATGGCAACCTTTCATTACCGATGAATTTGCATTAGTTCATAATGGAAATATTACAAACGCTAAAGATTTATTAAAAATGTTACCAAAAAGTATACAAAATGAGGCAAAAAGTGATACATGGATTGCTCATCAATTTATATTGAATTCCAAAGGAGATACTATTGAAGAAAAATTAGTAAATGCTTTGCCTCAAATTGAAGGTTCTTATAATTTCGTCATGGAGTATAAGGGCAAGATGTATGCTTGTCGAGATCCATGGGGATTTCGTCCTTTGGTAATTGGAATTTTGAATGATGATAACGGTTATGTTATTGCTTCGGAAAGTGCGGCTTTTGGACCTATAGGAGCTAAATTTCTACGCGAAGTTCGCGAAGGCGAAGCTGTTGTCATCAGCGATAAAGGGATAAAAGCTATATTCATGGATAATAGGTTGAAAAAAATTAAGACTTCTCATTGCATTTTTGAATATATATATTTAGCTGCACCAGATAGTATTATTTTTGGTAAACATGTTACGGAAGTCAGATATGAGTGTGGTCGTAAGTTAGCTATAGCTGATGTAAAAGAAGGCTTTCTACCTGACATTATCATTCCAATTATGGGATCTGGTGGAGCCTACGGTCAGGGATATGCTGAGGAAATGATAAGACAGGTCTGTAAAAATCCAGAAAAATTTAATTTATCGTCAGAAGATATTCCAGAAACAGCAGCTACTTTAGTTCCGAAAACAGGCTTAGTAACAAATTATTATTCTGGTCGTGTCTTTATTTCTCCCAAGTTTAGAGAAAATGCATCCATACTTAAACACCGTGTGAATGAAATAGATATTCGTGGGAAAAAAGTTGTAATTGTTGATGATTCTTTAGTCCGAGGAACAACAGCAAAAAAAATCACTGAAATTCTGAAAAATTCAGGTGCTGCTGAAATTCATTGGCGTATTGCCTCACCTCAAATCCTTCATCCGTGTTTCATGGGAGTAGATTTCGCTACTCATGATGAATTAATAGCTGCACAATCAGATGGTAATATCGAAAAAATACAGGAGGCGATTGGCAATGCCGATAGTTTGCGTTATTTAAAAAATGAAGAACTTGTCGATGCTGTATCTGGAAAAAACGGTAATATTAAAGATTTGGATGGAATAGATATATTTGAAAAGACTAAACATTGTGGTGCATGTTTTACTGGTCGTTATCCAGTAAATACCAAGGGAATATTTAGCAAATAGCTTATTTAATCTTACTTTTTGCAAATAATGGTATAAGGGTAGGGGAGTAGTAAAATTTTTAATTATACTTTATAATCTTAGGCGTAAATTAAGCATTTGTTACTATGGCAGCTAAAAAAGGTGGAAAGAAAAAGAAAGTAATGGAAAATATTAAACTTGTTAATCCAATTACAGGTTTCATTTACTATAAGAAGAAAAATAAGAAACTAGAAGGAAAACTATCATTAAAAAAGTACGATCCAGTATCTAGAAAACATGAAGTTTTTTCTGAAAAGAAATTCTAAGCTTTAATAGCAATGCAGGAGTATTTCTGCATTGTGGTTATTGCGGGGGTAATTCAGTGGTAGAATGTCTCCTTGCCAAGGAGAATGTCGTGGGTTCGAGTCCCATTCCCCGCTCCAATATAATAATAAATTTTCAAATAATTATTCTTGTTATCAAATTAATTCAATTGCAATATTCTAATGGAATTGATTTACGTTACTCAAAATAAAAACAAAGTTGAGGTAGCAAAAAACTTATTAAATGAATTTGATATCAGTAATACAGATTTCGCAGTTCCAGAAATCCAAAGTTTAGATCCCCATGAAATTGTAAAATATAAGTTGCAGTATGCTTACGATATTGTGAAAAAGCCATGTTTGGTTACAGATGATTCTTTATATATAGAAGCATTGAATGGTTTTCCTGGGCCATTTATCAAATGGTATTATGATAAAACTGTAGGAGCAGAAAAAACATGTCAAATTGCAAATTTATTCAATCAGCACGGTATTAAATCCCTAACTATATTAGGGTATTATGATGGTCAAGAAACTCATTATTTTGAAGAATCTGTAGAAGGAATTATTCCTTCAGAACCAAGGGGGGATAATGGTTTTTCATGGGATCCGATTTTCATTCCTGAAGGTGATTTTAGAACTTATGCAGAAATGACATTTGAAGAAAAGCATAGTTATACAGTTACAGGAAAAGTCTTTAAAAGATTACGAGCATTTCTTGACACTAAATAAAGTTTTCCTCTTTTTTTCTCAATAAAAATATATAATAATGTAAAAGTCGTAAGTGTATTTCTGTCAGGATATTTAGGGTTAGAATTTTATTAACTCTTTTTTCACATTTATTAAATATTATGAAAAACAAAATATTAAAAGTTTTAAAATATAGTTTAATAGCTATAGTTGTACTTATCATTTTAGCTATAATTTTTGTTTCAATTTTACTATTTACTAGGACAGTGAATATTACTTCAACTGAACGAGCAAAGGCTGGTTCCGGAACATACCCTATTGTCGATACTGGCCAAAGTACTTTTTGGAATAGTAAAGGGGCTGAAATTAAAGCTCCGAAAGTTAGTGACGCTTTTTACGGTCAAGATGCTCAATTTAGCACTAATGAACCTAAGTATAAAGATAATGGTGATGGTACTATTTCTGATTTAGTAACTGGTTTAATGTGGACTCAAACACTTGATATTAATGGCGATGGAATAATAAATTATTCGGATAAAATGACTCTCAGTGATGCTAATAAATTTGCTGGTAATGTCAAAACTGGCAATTATTCTGATTGGCGACTACCAACGATAAAAGAATTATATTCTTTGATAAATTTCAGTGGTGTTGATGTTAAACCTGATGCAACAGAATCTTCAAACTTGAGGCCGTTTATTGATACTAATTATTTCAAATTTGCTTATGGTAATTTAGATTCAGGAGAGAGAATTATTGATGCTCAAGTGGCTACTTCTACGATTTATTCTGGTAAGACTTTCTTAATTTTTCAGACAATGTTTGGTGTAAATTTCGCCGATGGTCGTATAAAAGGATATCCGTCTTCTGTTAGTATGAATGGCTTGGATGAAAAAAAATTCTATGCGTATTATGTCCGAGGAAATCTAGCTTATGGTGTAAATAAATTTAAAGATAATGGTGATGGAACGATCACAGATGAGGCTACGAAATTAATGTGGTCGCAAAACGATAGTGGAGCGGGCATGGATTGGGAGAAGGCTTTGGCTTGGGTTCAGAAAAAAAATAGTGAAAATTATTTAGGTCATAATGATTGGAAACTTCCAGATATTAAAGAGTTGCAAAGTATTGTTGATTATACTCGTTCACCGGAAGCTACAAATACTGCAGCTATAGACCCATTATTCCGGACTATGAAAATTAAAAATGAGGCTGGGCAAGATGATTATGGTTGTTATTGGTCATCAACTACTCATATAAATTCATCAAAATCTCCTGGCGAAAAAGCAACATATATTTCATTTGGTAGATCAATGGGGAAAATGTTTTCGCAATGGTTGGATGTTCACGGTGCAGGTTCACAAAGAAGTGATCCCAAAGTAGGTAAGGCAACTGATTATCCTGATGGATTTGGTCCACAAGGTGATGCAATTAGAATTGAAAATTATGTGAGACTTGTAAGGGCATTATAATATTCTCCGATTACCACATATCATTATAAGTATGCTATAATTAGTCGTTTGAATTGTCTTAAGAGATTGGAGTTTTTGTAATATTAAATTTCCTCGAATTTCTTTGCAATTTCGATTTTAATTTTATATTACAAAACAATGTACAATAATAATGGTGCTGGACGCACTAATGGCGGATATTCCCGCAATAATCCAAGAAATAATTCCAATAATGGCGGTCAATATCGCTCAAACCGAAGTAGAACAGATAATGTTTCTTATAGAGGTAAAGCAGGCCAATCAGACAATGACTCCGATGGATTGAGTGATCGTCAGCCATATTCTGTCAACGAAAGACCTTCGTATAACAGAAGACCAGATGATGATAATCAATCTGGAGAAAGAAAATTTTATAATAACAGATCTAATAACCAAGGCGGAGATAGACCTTCTTATAATCGAAGACCAGAAGGTAATAGCTTCGGAGAAAGAAGATTCCAAGGTGGCAGACCAAATTTCAGAAGAAATTCTGGAGGCAATGGTGGCAAGAAAGGTAGATTTAATGTAGAAAATATTGACGTATCACTTTTTGTAAATAAAGCAGTTTTCAAAGAAGAGGAAAAATATGTTCCACAACATAAATTTGCAGATTTCAATATTGAACAGTCTTTGAAAAACAACATTATTGAAAAAGGTTATGAATTTCCAACACCAATTCAAGATCAAGCCATTGAACCAATTTTATCGGGTGCTGATGTAATTGGTATTGCAAATACAGGTACAGGTAAAACTGCTGCTTTTTTGATACCTCTTATAAATAAGGTCTTACAGAATAGATATCAAAAAGTTTTGATAGTTGTTCCTACTCGAGAATTAGCAATGCAGATAAAAGATGAATATAACTCATTTGTTCGCAATATTGATGTTAATTCAGTACTTTGTATCGGTGGTGCCGATATGCGAAGACAGATTGAAAATTTGAAGAAAAGACACAATTTCGTAATTGGTACTCCAGGAAGACTGAAGGATTTAATTATGAGAAAGGTATTGAATATTTCTCAGTTTAACAACATCGTTTTGGATGAAGTCGATAGAATGTTGGATATGGGGTTCATGGAAGATGTAAAATTCTTAATTGAACATTTATCACCAGAAAGACAATCCCTATTCTTCTCAGCTACAATGAAGCCAAAACTAGAGGTCATTGCAAAAAGCTTTTTGAAAGATCCAATATCGATTAGTGTAAAAACAAGAGCTACTTCATCTCATGTTAATCAAGAAGTAATCAGAGTAAATAGACAGAATAAGATTAATATTCTTCATGATCTTTTGATCAAAGAAGAATTTACAAAAGTTCTAATATTTGGACGAACCAAACACGGAGTTGATAAAATTTACGAGGAATTAATAAAACGTGGTCATAGAGTCGATTCTATTCATGGTGATAAATCACAAATGAAGAGACAAAAGGCCATCACTGCTTTTAAAAGAGACTTAGTGAATATTCTTATTGCGACTGATGTTGCAGCAAGAGGACTGGATATTCCAAATGTATCACATGTAATTAACTTTGATATTCCTGGAACCTTCGATGACTATGCTCATAGAATTGGAAGAACAGGTAGAGGCTCAAATGTTGGTTCTGCAATAACATTTGTTGACTAATTCTTTTACAATTATTAAGGGAAGGCTTATGCCTTCCTTTTTTTTTACATTCAAAATCTAAATTTACTTTTAACTTTTCATAATTGAATGTATAGTGTTATTATAAATTTCTGATTTTAAAAAATTATCATATGGAGGTTAAGTCAAAACACAAAAAGGCAAAAAAAGTATCATCAATTGATGAATTAGAATTTTCAAATGCTGCTTTCCCTAGGCATATAAAGGTAGCTATATTAATTGCTTATGCAGCAGTCATTGGGGCAATAATCATAACTATATTAATATTGATTAATATGATTGTTAATCCTCCATCATCGAAAAATACAAGTCCAAATGTTACGAATACTCCAGCGGTAACGATAACTGTTGATCCAACAACAGCGCCATAAAATTTCAATGTCGCCCAGAGCCATTCGATAAACTCAGGGCAGGCTTTGTCGAAGGGAATGTCACCCTAATGTCATTCCTGCGAAAGCAGGAATCCATGTAGTCTTATTGTCACCCTGAGCACTTCGGCAAGCTCAGTACAGGCTTTGTTGAAGGGCGACTGTAGGAATTTTCCTCTTCCTTCCCGAGGAGGGGATCAAGGGATGGTGCAAACCCCTTCCGTCACTTCGTGCCACCCTCCCGAGGGAGGGTATTAATACAGAACACACCCCGCCTTCGGCACCCCTCTTCCCAGAGGGGAATGAAAAACACAAGCCCCTTCTGTTATTCCTGCGAAAGCAGGAATCCATGTAATCTTATTGTCACCCTGAGCTAGTCGAAGGGCGACTGTAGGAAAATTTCCTCCTCCTAACTTCTAACTAATCCTTACTCTTCAGGTATATCACCACCGCCGATTGCCCATTCACTAACCAAAACTTTTCTTGGTTTGCTGCCATCTGGTGCGGATATTATGCCTTTATCTTCCATTTCTTGGATTAATCTAGCAGCTCTATTATATCCAATATTTAATTTAGTTTGTAATAATGAGGCTGAGGCTTTTTGTGCAGTAATAACTATTTCTACGCATTTATCAAATAAATCATCAGTAGATTTTCCACCAGATGCTTTGGCACCGGCTTCAGCTTCTTGTGATTCTGTAATTGATTCGTCATAAATAACTTCTCCTGCTTGATCTTTTATAAAATCAATAACTTTTTCAAATTCTCTATCACTTAAATAAAGACCTTGAACTCTAGCTAAACCGAATTTATCAGTCGTTTTCACGAGCATATCTCCTTTTCCAAGAAGAGTTTCAGCACCATTGCTGTCCAAAACAACTCTCGAATCCACAGCAGATGAAACTCTCAATCCAATTCTAGCTGGAATATTAGCTTTCATTAAGCCTGTGATGACATCTACGGACGGTCTCTGCGTTGCGAGCATTAGATGCATGCCAGCAGCTCTGGCTAGCTGTGCAAGTCTTATAATTGGTCCTTGAACAGTAGCACCGTGTGTAATTATCAAATCTGCCATTTCATCTATAACTATGACAATATATGGCAAAGCCTGATATCCCATTAGACTATTGTATTGCTTAATATCCCTGACTTTTTTCTCGGTAAACATTTTATACCTATTATTCATCTCAACTAATGCCCACTTCAGTGCATTTACAGCCTTATCCATATCTGTTATCGGAGGGGTTATTAAATGAGGAATGCCGTTATACCCCGTCATTTCCACCATTTTTGGATCTATCATTATTAACTTTAAATCATCAGGACTATATCTGAAAAGCATAGTCATAATACATGCATTTTCAAGAACTGATTTACCTGAACCAGTTGCACCAGCTATAAGCATATGAGGCATTGTTGCCAAATCTTTCATAATAGCCTTACCAGAAATATCTTTTCCTAAAGATAAAGGTAATGCATAATTCGAAATATTTTCACCTTCCAAAACTTCTCTCATTGTCACAGGTTCAACTTTTTCATTTGGAACTTCTATACCGATAAATGATGTGTTAGGAATTGGAGCTATACGTAAATCTGATGATGCGGCAAGAGCTAATCCTAAATCGCGAGATAAACTTTCTATTTTTGAAAATTTAATTCCTGGAGCTAGATCCAAATTATATCTTGTAACAGAAGGACCGTGACTATAACCTTTAATTTTGCAACCTACAATTCCAAAGGTTACTAGGGTTCTTTCGATTGCACTCGAATATTTTAATATTGAAGCCGTTGCATCAAAGTTTAACCTTTTTGGTTCATCAAGCAATGTTGTTGAAGGCAAAATCCAATTAGGATACTTTTTTATCTGTTCCACACTACTATCGTGAGGTCTCAATGCACTAACAGGAGTTGTTGAAATATTACTTGATGTTAATGCTTGATTTGGTTTATCTTGTTTTTCATCATCTCTTTTCAACACTTCCTCTTCACCACCATTCATAATTTCCGTTACGAAATGAGGTTTCTTACTATCGTCCTCTGCAATAATTTTATTATCTTTCTTATCCTTTTTCTTCTTATTATCTTCCATTTTTATTTCCACATCTGAATTGTCATTTTTTGATATAAATACTTGAACTAGCCATTTTAAAGCTATGAAAATTTTATTTATGACTTTAACTACGAAAACCCAAAACTCTTTGGGAGAAATATATAAAGATGTTAAAAGTGCTGTGATCATAATAGGTGTAAGTACTCCAAATGCTCCAGCTTGACCAAAGATATTAAAAAACAAATCTCTAATAGCTAAGCCAACCAAACCACCATTCTTACCTAGCTCTGCAACTTTTAGTGCTTCTGCGTCAGGAACGAATAAATGTATCCAACCTAGGAATGAAAAAAAGAATATTAATAAACTAACTATTACTCTTACGGTATTATATTTATTCGACATTCCCATTAATCGGAAGCCTACTGCAAAACCAACAACAGCCATTACTACTACGCCGTAACCTAATTGTTTTCTAAATAATGTAAATAAGTTTCCATCAAAAAACATACTTAATAATAATAGTACCGAAATAACCATTAAAATCGTTCCCAATACTGCTAATGTTTCTGGATCCTTAATTGTAATTTGTTTTTTTCTTTTTCCTTTCTTCCTTCCCATATTAATTTATCTATTTAATCACAAGATAACACATATAATGCTTGAGTTAAATATAGACAAAAGCTATGCCTTTACAGTATATGTCTATATTTAAATATAAAGTTGTAAATATATATTTAATTTTATTTCACATAACATTAATAATAACAATAATAATGAAATAGATTAGAATAATATACGTTATTGTTTGCGGTAGAATATTGAATTAAAGTCAAAAACGACTTGAAATTTGAAAAATTGTCTTAATATAATATATTTCGGCACTTGACTTATACCCTCCAGCGATTTATTCTACCGTCAGTTATTTTAAATTATAACTATGTCAAAAAAGCAAAAAACAAATACTGAAGAAAAAGTAGACGAAAAGGAAACAATGATTGATGATGATGATGCTGATGTCGAGGAGGATTTAACTGAGGATGAAGAACAAGCCGAATTGGCACAAATGTTATCAGATCCAGCAAAAGCTGTTAAAATGGTTCAGGAAGAACCAGAAGAAAATGAAGAGGTTTTGTATTGTCCAAATTGTGGAGTTACAGGATTATTTGTCGATAATGTTTGCATGAACTGTGGGCAAAAGAAATCAAAGAAATTAGTAAGGTCGGTTGATGAATCCGAAGATGATGATTTATCTGCTTTTGATGATGAATCTTCTATTTCATTGGATGAATATTAAGTATGCAAAAAATTTATAAAACAAAAAGAGTCCTCGTGCTGTTGTTGGTATTTATATCAGCATTTATATTTGTTACTCCTGTTGTAAACGCACAAGTTAATGGTGCTGATTATGCAGTTGTTGTTGATGCCTCTTTATCTACTGATGATCCATCAGGTATACAGAAGGTTAAACTTGAAATTAAAAGTGGTATCAATACTAACAGTATTTTTGAAACATCGTTCAAACAGCCAACAGCAAATATTAAAAGAGATCTACAAAAAGGAGATATTGTGTTGGTTCGTTTCAATCTAAATCCAATTGATAACAAAATTCAATCAGTACAAATACAGGAATTTTATCGTGTTCCTAATGTCTTTTGGGCTCCTTTGTTTTTTATAATGCTGCTCTTAATTATTGCTGTTGTGAAGTATAGGCGAAAGGTACTAATGTTTTTAGGAATTTCTTCAGCAGTCGCAATATCATCATTATTAATAGTATTTTTAAAATTTAATGCACCTTTTGCAATCATAGCTAGTTTTTCAATAATGTATTTTATACTTTTATATGTTTTGTATAAAAAGATAAGTATTTCTTTTGTAGGATTTTTATTACCTATTGTATTGGGTATTTCTGCAATGTTATTTACATTTATCACTCTTCAGCTTGCTCAATTGCAGCTTACTTATTTAGCAGTTACAACATCATTTTATTCTATTCAGAATAATGATTATTATGAAGCTTTTTATTCAGCTGTTTTATTCGCATCACTGATTGGAGCTGTTTATATTGCATATCAGCAGATCTTGGATAGTATCAAAATCAAAATCACTAATACTGGCGTAACAAAGAGAGAATTAACATTAAGAAGTTTCAAAAATATGATAAAGAATTTTGATAGTATTATTTTTCCATGTCTTGGTTTCTTAGTTGGAATAATGTTTTCATTATTTTTATTTTTACAAAGATCAGTGGGTTTGGAAGCCGCATTGAATAATGATTACTGGGTTTCTATCTCAATATTATCATTTATATCTCTCATCGTTTGGATAGCTACAGTCCCTCTTTGTGCATTATTATGTGGTATGATTCTTGGTAGATTGGAACAACACAAAGTTGTTACTGATAAAACAATTAGTATACTAGACTGAGTTATTCATGATAAAAAAACTTATCCAAAACAAAGCTTTTTCGTATTCTATTACATCCGCTGCACTCGTAATGATGATTGCAATATTAGGTGTAAAGGTTACAGGTTTTCTTAGACAAGCTTTATATTCTCAATCTTTTGGTTCACAATTAGATGTTTTCTATGCAGCAAATCTTATTCCCGAAGTTATATTTAATATTATTGCATTAGGAAGTATTAATGCCGTTTTAATTCCTGTTATGACGAAGGCGATTGCTAAAGAAGGGAATGTCAAAGCCAGTCATATTTTTTCATCAATTATAAATGTAGGAATTCTTGTCTTAACAATTTCTTCAATATTGATGGCGATATTCACACCAGCATTAGTTGATTACGCACAGCAGTTAAAATTAATTGCTAAATTTAATGGAGTACAACTGGATCAATTAGTTATAATGATGAGATTGTTGCTAATAAGCCCAGCAATATTAGGTATGAGCAGTGTTATTTCTGCGATGCTTCATATCAAAAGACATTTCTTAATTACTCAACTTTCACCACTTGTTTATAATTTGTCTGGAATATTCGCACTATTTACATTTGTACCATTTTTCGGAATTTATGGTTTAGCATATGGTGTTATATTAGGTTCAGTCCTGCATTTAGTTATACAGATACCATCATTTAAATCTATAAATATTAATTATTCCTTTAAGGCCTTTGATTTAAAAAATAAATATACGAAGGACACTGGAAGACTTATGGCACCTAGGTTATTCAGCCTTGCAGGTGAACAAATTGTTTTTATTGTGCAAACAATTATAGCCCTATTCTTTCCACTGGGGGCCGCTTTGTATACATTCAGAAATGCTATGCTAATTAGAGATATTCCAATATCTCTTTTCGGAGTTACTTTGGCACAAGCTGCATTTCCAACACTATCCGCAGCAGCAACTGATAATGATATTACAAACTTTAAAAAATATTTTATTAGAACCTTCCAGCAAATTGTATTTTTTGTAGCTCCATTTACAGCCTTCATTTTAGTACTTAGACTTCCTATTGCTCGTATGGCATTTGGTGTTGGTGATGGGCAGGTATCTTGGGACGATACGAAAGTTACGGCGATGATAATATTCTTTATGGCGTTGGGAATATTATGGATGGCTCTTGTAAATTTAATGGTACGAGCATTTTATTCATTATCTAACACTATAATTCCAGTCGTGGTTTCACTCGTTTGTGTGACTATAGAAATCGTACTTAGTCTAGGTTTTGCGAATATGTTTAGTTATTTATCGGATACTGAGCTAAGTCATTTTTTCAACATATTCAAAGATCATAATCTGTGGGAACTTCTAACATCTCCAAATATCAATGGTAAAGGTGCAATAATAGGAGTTGCATTGGCCTCTGCAATTGGCTCGTTTATTCAAATTGTAATTTTAAGCTATTTCTTATCAAAAAAAATTAGAGTATTCAAAAAAGATTTCTTTATCGCTCTAGGAAAAAAACTTGCCAGTGCTATTTTGCTTGGTATCAGTGCATATATTACTATGCTAGTGACGGAAAGATTCCTTCCAACCAATAAGACATTTAATGTTTTAATAGTGTTGTGTGCCTCATTTATAGTCAGTTTCTCAGTATATTTATTTAGCGAATTCTTATTGTCAGATGATGAATTTAGCTTAATTCGCAAGATGTACAAGAAAATCAAAGGTGTTATAATGAGAAATCGAAAAATCCTTAACCAGGTATATAAAAGCTTTATTATATCTCAAGAAAAGAAACAATGACCGAAGAATCAATCAAAAAAATAGCATGGTTATGTAAATTAACTCTTACTGACGAAGAAATCGCAATATACAAAGGTCAGTTTGAAAAAATTTTAAAATATATTGAACAACTCGATGAAGTTGATGTAACAGGCTTCGATGCATATATGACTCCTGTCACAAATCAGCTTAGAACCGATGAAATTAGATATGATCGACTTCTAGAAAAACAAATTGCACTAAATAATGCAGATAAACACGACGATAATTATGTAAAAGTCTCAGTCGTTTCAGTGAAGTAATTCTTTTTCATAAAAGACTTTTAATATTAGCCATTCATTACTTAATGGAATCTTACCCGCACACTCCAGGGGCCTTCATCAAATGCATGTAAACTATTTTTAAATTCTTTGACGGAATATAGAGCCTTGCTATGTAATAATCATCTCTTCTGTAACCTGGCCGTTGATAAAATGAACAATAATAATTCACTAATCCATCGCCTACAGCATATATTGGTGTACCGCAACCACCATCCAGATCTAAACCAGGATGTCCTCCGGTACTTGGATAAATGTATGCATTTTCACCGTAATATTGTGTAATGTAATAACTTTTCATCGGCTGAGAAATAGTTCCGTTTTGTATATATGGAAGCGGATTTGTTCTATATCCCCCTTCACCATTAGAATTAACATCTTTCCAAACTTCAAAGTGAAGATGAGCACCACCGCATGGTTCTGTGTCAGGATCTGGATATGACCAATCATTATTGGCTACCCAACCAGATCTGCCTTCCTTACCTATTGGATCTCCTGTATGAACAACTCTAGAGCTACCATTTCCCGCTCCATACATAATACTGAAAAGATAATCATCCAGTTCTTTTTCTTCTTTTTGTATTGTTTTTACCAATTCATCTTTTTGAGAATTTAATGATTGAGAATTTTTCTTGGATTGATTTAACATAGCTTCTTTCTGATTCTTTTGGTATGCAATTCCTTGTTGCTGTAGATCCAAATCTGTAGCTTCAGCTTTTAATTGGTCGTGAAGGGTATTCTGCTGAGCTAAATTTTCGCTTAATTGTTTCTTTGTATCTTCTAATTCTGTTTTACTTACTGCTAATTCATCGGCTACCAACTGGTTTTCTTGTGAAATTGTTGAAGCAAATTCTTTCAAAGCTATGTAGTTATCAAAGCTATCGATTTCAAGCATTGAATCTAATGTTGTACGAAATGAATTTTGAAAATTATTTTTTACTCTATTTTCATATGTATTTTTCAGATCAGCTAATTTACCCTCTAATACTGTTATTTTTGCTTGCGTTTCATCCATTTGTTTTTGTAAAAGCTGTATCTGGGTTTCCATAGCTTCAATAGTTTTTTTCTTCTCTTGAATTGCCAAATCTAGTGATTGAATTCTTTGTTCATATGTCGAAATTTGATTTGCATAAGAATCCTGATTATGGTTTTCTGCATTTAATTGATTATCTATTTGCTGTTTTTTAGCTCTTAGTTCATCTAATTGTTTATTTATATCTGCAAGTTTATTAGTTAAATCACTGGAGGATTGAGCGTCTACTGTTGGTGTTAGATTCGAAGTTGGCTGGACTACGAGCATGAAAACACACGAGAATAGCACTAAAATCTTAATAAATGTTTTTATAAATTTTATTTTGGGCATGAATGAGTGCGATTCAATTATTAAATTATAGCATAAACGAATATTTTCTGATAAAATACGCGGGTTGATGTCAATCGTGAATTATTATTGCTGTATTGCAAAAATTTGATCTTTTAGATATCATTTGTTTGCAGATTTTGAAGAGTATTTTATCTTTATTATTCTCAATTCTGTAGCTGAAAAATGGCGATGGCCTCGTGGTGTAGTGGTCTAACATGCTTCCCTGTCACGGAAGAGATCGTCGGTTCGAATCCGATCGAGGTCGCCATTTGATATTCCCCGCAGAATACTAAATTCTAGTATACCCCGGGTGGGTATTTGTATTTAGTCGCTAATCTGCCGATTATCAGTCATTTCTTCTCAGTAAAGTTACAGGACTGGTAGCATCTAATGCCCCATTTTCATGAATAATACTATGTCCTGAAGCAGCAAGTGTATTAAGTGCCTGTTTTATTGGCGAAATCTTAGAATGTTCTGGATTCGTAACTTGTAATTCATATCTTGAAACTCCTAATTTTTTTACAAAATTCCACTCAGCTATACATCCACAAGATGAATCGGGAGCGAATAAAGAAACCATTCTATCAACTGGATTTGTTGGATATTGTGAAAGTTCTTTTAAAAATATTTCATTCAGAGCTTTATATGCTAAGTTTCGAAGATCATCTGGTGTTCTCCTATCTTGAAGTCTTGACATTTCATAATCTGGATATCGTTGTAAGACATTACGTGCTAATTCAGCTATATTATCAGGTAATAATCCTGCAATAATTGCATAAAAAACTGTTATATATTCAAAATTGCTTCCTCCTTCTATAAACGTATTTGCGGGAACAACTATTGTTGCATCAGATATAACATGTCTTGATGCCAAACCTGTTAAATAAAGAGCTAAACGTTTATTAGAATCCATGTCACCTAGTCCACCAGTTGTGACAGGATGTTGTGCATAAATAACTTTTGTAGGACTTCCTGAGTGTGTCTCATCGTATAATGTATTATAAGCTCTTTCAATTAATCCAATAGTATCCGCTGACATATTAGAATTGTTAATTTTTATGATGCTCATAATACAACAGCTTATTCGTCTAAGCAAAAATATTCACTTTGAATATCCTTCTTTCGAAGTTATAATTGAGTATAAAAAATTTATTATGGAACAAATTGAGCTTATTAATAAATTTTATCTTTATAATAAAGCACTTTACGAATCGGCAAATAATCCATTGCGAAGTTATGGACCCGAACATCATATGCGAGTTTGTCAAAATGCATTGAAATTATCCAAACTTCTATCAGCTAAAGATAAAGCAATAGATTACGAAATATTAATACCAGCTTGTTTATTGCATGATTTGGCAGCTTATTATCCAGAAGAAAGTGGTGAAAATTACCATGATTTGGATCATGTTAAAGCTAACGAAGTTTTAGTAAAAGACGGATACGATACAGAAAAAGTTAAGAAAATCTTACACGTTATTGCAAGTCATGGTTCGGATCCCAAATATAAGGACGAGAAGGAGGATATTGAAGTTACTATCCTACGTGATGCTGATAAATTGGATGTTTTTGGTGCTCTTGGTATAGCTAGAGTTATAATGGTGAGAACTTTGAAGGGCGACACTATTCCTCAAATAGTAGACGATTTCTATACTAAAGGTCATCTTAAAAGAAAGTGGGATTCAATAACTACAGACGAAGCTAGAGAAATGTGCCTCGCAGACTATGAATACTCGATGGATTACTTTTCTAGACTGGATAAGGAGTTAAAGAGCATATAACTTTTACAAAGTCAGGATTAAGTCAGGAATAAGTCAAACACAGCGCTCATATATTTAATATACTTCTGTGTAAATTTAATTAACTCTGTTAATTAAAGATAGCCGCCGATGTCATGCGGGTAAGTCTACGCAGCAGGTAGGATACTTCTGGGTTGCTTGCCCGTAATACACCGGCGGTTATTGCTTATTATATGGATTTTCAAAATCTTTAATACCTAATACTTCAGCAATAAGCACTTCAGCATTACCTTTTACGTAGTCGCTTCCTTTAACCGCTTTCCCTGTATTATCTACCGATGTTTTATTCATATTATCATCTGCAACAATTTGAAAAATTTGATCAAATTTTTCTGCTAAACCATAATCTTCGATAAGATTCCAAGTCGATGCAAGCATTTCTGCTAATTTCAGATTTAGTTTCTTTACATTTCTTCTTTCGTATATTACCCTTTTTAATGATTTAAATCTTTTCTCCATATTTGTTTTATGCCTCAATACCAGTTGTTCGTTGGAAAGAAATTTTTTTCGAGGAAAAATATTGTGAATTATGATGGGATAAAATTCATTAATTATTCTATTGTGTAATCCATATGTATTTACTGCTCCAATTATGGTATACCAAATATCAGCTAATTCCTTTGCAACACATGGTACAGGTTTATTGAATTCTAATTCTATAAATGTTTCATTGATTTCGTCTATAATTAATCTAGCGCTTTTTTTCTTATCCTTATTTGGAATATCTATTCTTGGGCTTTTTTCAGTGTGTAATTTTAATTGTGACAAAAAAGTTTCAAGTCTTGGAATAGAATTTTCTATTGATTTGATCATTAAACTTGATGCGGGAATTCTTAAGTGCTTATCAATATTAGTAAGTTCAAGTAGTGCTGGATTTTCTCTATAATGTTGATCCTTCCTCGTATAACTTATGCCACTTTCATGAGTTGAAACTATGGATGGTCCCTCTAATAACTGTGCCATAAGAAAAGAATAAGAATAAAACGCCGAATTATAGCAGAGGTTGGTAAAAAAATAACTATATTTATTCGTTCATTTTTCGAGACCAAATTAAAAAAAATACTGTATAATTTTCATATACAATAATTGAAAATAATATGAAAAAAGAATTTAATTTATTGAAAAAATTTCATATTTGTTTTGGAATATTCCGTCAAGATATTCCAAATATGAATATTCCTCAAAATATTATTGAAGGTCGAATTTCTATGATGACAGAAGAGCTAAAAGAAGTTGTTGACGCTATGAATGATAACAATGATATTGTGCATTTAGCAAAAGAGCTCGGCGATTTACTATATTTAACATTAGGTACGATTGATACTTACGGATTATCTGACAAATTTCCAGATATTTTTAAAGCGGTACACGAAAGTAATATGAGTAAATTAGATTACAATAATAAACCAATAAAAAGGGAGGATGGTAAAATATTAAAGTCAGCAAATTATAAAAATGCTGAACCAGCTATAAATAAAATACTATTTCATTAATTATAATATTATTTAGACTGTGAGAGTAGAAAAAAAATAGTTATTGCCACTGACGCAATTAATCCAATAATAGTATATATGGAATGATATGTTGTCTTTATCTTTGCATTTTTGCTGTATTGAATTACTAATTCTATGATTGTGAATGCCATTATAAATCCAAAACTTAATAATCCTAGCTTACTTATTTCTCCTTCGAAGGCTAGTGATGCCACTATGCTGTGAACGAGTACGACAGGTATTATTATCCATAGTGTTTTATGCAATTCCTTCCACCATTTCCCCAAAAATTTCATTGAGAAAAGATTGGATGTTACTAATAATAATAAGAAAACAATTAGTGCTGTTGTGCCTAAAAATATTTCTTTTGAAAATAAAAAATCTAGAGAGAATCCATAAAAATATACGATGCTCATTATTGAATGTGTTGCAAAAAGGAAGCCACAGATTATGCCGGCATCTCTTCTAAATCTTACTCCAGTAATAATTATGTTTTTGTAATTTGATAAAAATGATAAATTTAGTTTCAAAATATTTGTAGGAAGCATTGTTAAAACTAGAAATATTACGCCTAAATACACGCTAACTTTAATTGCAAAAGTAGCATTTACTAAATATGTCAGCACGGATATACAGATAAAAATAGAAGAAAGACTCGCCCAAACGTAATTTCTGTTGATAAAATTCTGCATAATAATGAAATTTATATAATCATTCTAAACTAATAATTTATTAATGTTAAGCTAGTAGTGTGAATATTTCATGAATTAGAATTAAGAATAACGTATTTATTTAATTGCCCAGATTTACCATCTGCATAAAATGAATAATTAATATTTGTAAATAATTCATTTTCTTCATCGTCGGAAACAAAATGGCAATATCTATACGAGATTTTTCCTCTTTCCCAAGATAGTAAATAGTCATCTTTTTCTAATTCACGATCTTTTATATCAAATTGAGACCAATCATTTTTTTTATCCTTTATTTTTTCATCATCCATGAATTTCCAAATAGAAATAATTGCTATACCATTATTGTTTAACAAAGCTCTAATCTTATTTACAAATTGAAGCCTTTTTTCCTTCGATGGAATATGATGTACAACGCCAAAAGATACTATGAGGTCAAATTTTTCCTCTTGTAAATTCCAATCATTAACAATATCTGAATTAATAAATGTAGCTTCAGAATGCTCTGTTATTGCTTTATTTAACAGATATTCATTATTATCTATGCCAGTGTATGTGAAATTAATTATGATTCCTTCCTTCTCTAAAGCCACTTTTTTATCTTTCAAGAATTTCAAAAATCTGCCATTTCCACAGCCTATATCTAATATTGATGTAATTGAAATTTTATTAGTAATAATGTAATCCCATAATTTATCCCAGCCCTGCCACGAATATTGGCGTGAATTATCGAAATATTCACCTATAGAATTATAAAAATCGGAATTGATTTTATTCAGTTTAATTATGGTATCTTCAGTCATCAAAAGTTCTTAATGTCAGATATTATATTTTATCTGGTACAATAATGCATTATTATTACTGTATTGGACAAATATTATTTTAATCCACAATTATATAAGGAACAGCTGAAGTCTATATTGAATGAGATAGAAGGCGAAAAAGTATGGATCGAAAGGTCACTTAGACCAATTCTTGTTAAATACCCCAAAGATGGTAATGGTTTGTTTTCTAATGATCAATTGGTAGCGGGTTACCAATTGTTAGTTTCTGAAGGTACTATTTTACAAAATTCTTTGGTTGAAGAAAGAATCAAAATGAAGCCAACTCGTACTATTTCTGGAGTGGCTACAGTAACAGTACTGACAAAACCCTTTCCATGTCCAGGCAAATGCATATTTTGTCCAAATGATGTCAGAATGCCCAAAAGTTATCTCCGTGACGAACCTGGTGCACAAAGAGCCGAAAAAAATAGGTTTGATCCTTATATGCAGACTTATAACAGACTTTTGGCACTTCAGAAAACAGGTCATAATATAGAAAAAATTGAGCTAATTGTACTTGGTGGCACGTGGTCTTTTTACCCAGAGGATTACCAAATTTGGTTTATTAAGCGATGTTTCGAAGCCATGAATGATTTTGACGCCAATAATGGATATGCAAAAGAATTCACAGGAGAAGAACCAGCTATTGAACCAGGTTACGATAATTTGAAAGCTGTAAATTATAATTTAGAAATATCAAAGATTAAAAACAATTCTGAATTTGAAAAAACTGGATGGAAAGATCTTTTTTCCCAACATAAGATAAATGAGACTGCTTACTGTAAATGTGTAGGTTTAGTAGTCGAAACTAGACCAGATTATATAAACGAAGCTGAAGTTATTTGTATTAGGAAACTTGGTGCTACCAAAGTACAAATTGGGATACAGAGTTTAAATGATGAAATTTTGGTTCTTAATAAAAGAGGGCATGATGTTGATACTACAAAGAATGCGATTCGATTGCTTCGTCTAGCAGGTTTCAAAATTCATGCTCACTGGATGCCAAATTTATATGGTTCTGATGTAAAGAAAGATATAATAGATTATATGAAGTTATGGTCAGAAGATTTTTCTCCGGACGAGTTGAAAATATATCCAACCTCGATTATTGCCAATACCGAATTATATGAAAGATACCTAGAGGGGGTATATCAACCTTATTCGTATGATGAACTATTAGAAGTGTTGGTGAATACTATACCGCTTACTCCCAGATATTGCCGATTAACACGAATTATTAGGGATATACCATCAACAGATATTATTGCTGGAAATATGAAAACTAATTTCCGTCAAATTGCTGAAGAAGAAATAACGAAAAAAGGTGGAAAATGCCAGTGTATACGATGCCGTGAGATTAAAGGAAAAATTGTCACATTTGAAGATTTAGAACTTGAGGTTTCGCAATATGAAACTAATATTGGATTACAATATTTTATCTCTTTTAAAACAAAAACTGATGATAATATTGCTGGTTTTTTACGATTAAGTCTTCCAAAAGTTGAAAACTATATTGATGAGCTGAAAGGGAAAGCAATGATTCGAGAAATACATGTATATGGTCAAGTTGTAGGCATCGGTAAGGAATTTGATGGTAAATCTCAGCATATTGGGCTAGGGACAAAGCTTATCGAAATAGCAAAACAAATAGCATTGGAAAATAAATATCAAGAATTATCAGTAATATCTGCGATTGGAACTAGGGGATATTATCGCAAGAAGGGTTTTGTTGCTGATGGTCTGTATATGAAAACTACTACTTTTAAATAAAAATATTTAGAAAGGTGTATTATAATATTATATTAAGGTAAGACAATGAAGAAAAAACACATTGTAAAACTTTTGATATTTATGCTTGTCGTTATTATCTTATTGATAATGGTGATAGCTGTTTTGTGGATGAAGAAAAATTCAGCGTAATTATTCCTTGTGTGTATTTTGTAATCCTAAGTACTTCGGCAGGTTCAGTACATGCTTTGAAAGATTGTCATTCTAATGTCATTCCTGCGAAAGCAGGAATCCATGTATCCTCTTATCCCTTTCTATGTCATGCCGTTTAGCGGCATCTATGTATTCTTGTTGTCACCCTGAGCTTGTCGAAGGGCGACTGTCGGAAAACTTGACATGCAAAGGGAATAAATGAATATATAACCTCTCTGTCACGCTGAGCGTGACATCTCCCCTTTTTTAAAACTACACCTTACCCACAACTTCACAAAGAATACCTATACAACAAAGTAATATTACATAATTAGATTTTAATAATTTTAATTATGAATAATTATCTAAAACCACCATTAGCAGATATAAGATTAAATAA
>Ga0194047_10000600_pt1 | contig 23889 bp, 25 predicted proteins | sample JunL225m_MetaG_2_FD_160070 | JGI IMG/M metagenome (GOLD analysis project Ga0194047, IMG submission 160070) | Anoxic zone freshwater microbial communities from boreal shield lake in IISD Experimental Lakes Area, Ontario, Canada - Jun2016-L221-5m | ecosystem: Environmental > Aquatic > Freshwater... | reverse complement strand
GAGCGTCGGTCTTTTTTTTCTCGGCGCATGCGGTCTTGAGAAACCACCTGCATCACTCAAATTTCCTGATGACAAGAAAGAAGTGGCAGCACCTGCACCTGTTGCTGCACCAGCCGCTGCTCCCGCTGCAACTGAAGCTCCGGCAGACCCTAAACTGGCAGCAGGCAAAACGGTGTATGATGCCAGTTGTGCGGGATGTCACGAGGCTGGCATGATGGGCGCGCCGAAACCTGGCGACAAAGCGGCATGGAGCGCACGCATACCCCAGGGCCTGGAGGTAATGACAAAAAAATCACTTGAGGGATTTCAGGGTAAAGCGGGCATGATGCCGGCGAAAGGTGGAAATGCGAGCTTGACCAACGAACAGGTGAGCAGCGCCGTTGCATTCATGGTTGAGAAATCAAAGTAAAAAGGAATGCGGGGAGCAGGAGCACTTTCACTCCCCGCTTTTATTTTGCCCACACGGCTGAAAAAAATTTGGATACAGAGCGACGACAATAAACATCTGAGCGTGAAGATTGTTTCATGATTGTTATGTCGATCACCTGCTTTTCTTCTCTCAACACACTTCTCACCCCAATTTTTTTACCATAATGACCCATCTTCATATTGGCTTTGTCGGAACAGGTAGAATTGCTCGCGCCCTTATAGGAGGTCTCAGCAAAAGAGAAAACACTGTTATTTCTGGCTTTGACAAGGATTCTGCTGCGCTGGACTCCATTTGCGCCGATTACCTCGTTCAGCCCTGTCTGTCGATTGAAGAGGTTGCCGGTAAGGCGCAAGTCATCATTCTTGCGGTCAAACCATACCAGATTGCTGAAGTCCTTGGCGAACTGAAGCCCTCATTCTCCGCCAATCATTTGCTGATCAGCGTTGCTGCGGGTATCTCCTCGGAGTTTATCAGAACAAATGCAATGGAAGAGCTGAAAGTCATCAGAGTTATGCCCAATACTCCAGCTTTCGTTGGCGAAGGCATGACCGCTCTCTGTCGTGGAAAAATGGCAACGGATAAGGATCTCGCCCTTGCCAGTGAGCTCTTCAGTTCGATAGGCAAGGTGCTCATTCTTGATGAATCGCAGATGGATGCAGCAACCGCGATTTCCGGCAGTGGACCAGCCTATATGTTCTCTATTCTTGACTCGCTGGCAAAAGGGGGACGTTTGTGCGGCCTCTCATACGATGACGCGCTCCTTCTTGCTGCGCAAACCATGATCGGGGCGGCAAAAATGGTGCTTTCAGGCACAAAAAATCCTGATGAACTCAAACGGGATGTCACTACTCCGGGCGGCACAACAGAAGCCGGACTGAAGGTCATGGATGAAAAAAATATCGGACAGATTCTGGTAGAAACAGTGGCTGCCGCTGCGGCCCGTTCCAGAGAACTCATGAAATAATTACTATGGCCAACGGCTTTGCTCTTAACCGGTACTGCACTTTTTTCTGGCTTGTCATTGCGTACCTTTGCGCTCCAGCAATTGCAGGGGCATCCGGAAATCTGGATAAACCATTCCTTATTTCTTCAATAAGCAGTACAAGCCCTTATGTTGGCCAGGAAATTCTCTTGACGTACACACTCTATTTCAAGAAGGTTGCACCAAAAATATCCTCAGAAACCAACCCTTCGCTGCAAGGTTTATGGGCAAAAGAGAGCGTGCCTGACCACTTTATCAAAAGTATTCCAACAGCGATTCAAGGAGAAAGCTTCAGAAGCGCTATTGTCAAGCAGTTCAGACTGGTGCCCATCCAAAGCGGCACGTTCACAGTATCAGGCTACAACATGCAGTGCGTTCTGCCGCAGCAACAGGTTACGGCTAATGGAAATGAGTTGCCCGATACCCGTATAAAAATCACAGCGCCTGCCATTATCATATCCGCACGTGCTCTTCCCGAACCAGTACCAGAAGGATTTTCAGGAGCAGTCGGTGATTTTTCGCTTACTGTCCTCACCGATAAACAGAATTTCAGGATTGGAGAACCATTATCGGTGAAACTAACGCTCACGGGAACAGGCAGCCTGATGACTCTTGAACTTCCAGCGCTTCATCTCCCCGAAAGTTTTCGACAAAACCCGCCCGACAGAACAACAACCCTCAATAAAGAGTCATCGCTCAGCTCTGGCTCCATAACATCAACAATAATTGCCTGGCCTCAATTGGAAGGTGATTTTAACATTCCGTCGTTGTCTCTTGTGGTTTTCAATCCTGAAACCGGGCAATACAGTACACTGCTTTCAAATCCACTTGCCATAACAGTGTCAGGGACAATGCAAGGTGCCATGACGAACGAAAAAGAGCCTTCGGATACGACCCGGGGAACGAAGAGAGGCTTCTCCCTGTTGCCGACAACTACAGCAATCATTATAGTATTGCTGCTCTTTGGTATTGCAATAGTAATAGTAAGAAAAAAACAACTCCAAAAGAGAGCCTGGGCACAACTTGATCCGGAAGAAGCGGTCAAGCCTTATAGTAGCAACTCTGCCGGAAAAATGAAGCAGCAGCTTTTCACTGTGCTTGAAGAGACGGGAATAAAAAGTCCGGGAGGTTTGACACGGAGGGAGCTGAAACAGGCGCTTCTGGAGATCGCGATTACCGATGAAACCCGAAAAGAGATCCCGACTGTGCTTGACGCATTAGACATGATCATCTACTGTCCCGCCGGAAAAAAAGAGGCCGAAATCCCTGAATCGGTTCCAGCAAGAGTTAATGTTCTGCTGAATGAATTGAAAAAGGCGGGAGTGACTCGCTGAAAAGAGCAATGGCTCGTTCAGGGTAATCAGTGATAATTCCATCGGCACCAAGGTGTTTCATGGCCAGCATCTCTTCGGCATCATTCACCGTCCAGGGAATCACCAACATGCACTGGTTATGGAGATCTTCCATCACTTCCCGGTTAACAAGAGAAAAATGGGGATTAACATATTGAGGCACAAAGCCAAGTGCTTGCAAAGATTTCGGGATATGTTCCCCCTCATCAATCAGCAGGCCATAGCATAACCGGGAGTTCAACTTCCATGCCTCCCGAATCACCCGACTGTCGAAAGACTGTATCCTTACCCGGGATGACACCCCCGCTGCCTGAACAAGCTGGAGAACAAGCGCTGCATACTTGTTCGGGCGTGGATGAAAAACAGCGTCCTTATCGGGCCATGACTTTATTTCGAGGTTATAAATCATAGGTTCCTTCATCCCTGAAGAAGCCATAAAGGTGTCGACCTCCCTGAATACGGTGGCAAGGAGCGGTTTGCACACGGTAATCCGTACCTGATCGGGGAAAGAGGGATGAGGCAGACCACAGTCAAAAGAAGCAATATCGGCATACTGCATATCGTACATGATATAGCGCCATCGGTCTTCCATGCTCAGCGGATGCCCTTGCGGATCAGAACAAAGTGGCGCAGAAAGCCAGGGATCATGAGAAACAACAAGCTCATGATCTCTCGATACCACAAGATCAAGCTCCAGAACCCTTATACCAAGAGCGACCGCATGACAGAATGCCTGAAGAGTATTTTCGGGGAAAAACGATCTCGCGCCCCGATGTGCCTGTATCTCAAAAGCCATAGTTTCAAACTCCCACGCCGCAGGATCGCTTATGGGTTACGTTTGCCGGAAGCAGGACGCGATACTTTTGAAAAAGTCTTCTTTTTCGGCTTTCTTTTCTGAGGCTTGTTTCCGTCCGCATTTTTCGAAACCGGATGCGCTCCACCACCACTCACACTGAAATAGTCTGAAGGGCTTTTGGCTTTACTTTTGTTAAAGCGGTTTTTGCGGTACTTTTTTTCAAGGTCAGCATAAGGGCTGGGCGGGTCTGGAGAGGTATTGTGATTATTAAAATTCGGTTCGTCAATGACCTCATCAACATCATCCAAAACCACGTCGGGATGAACTTTAGTAAGCAAGTTATTTCAATTTATGTTCAACAAATCAAGAGCACTCTTTTTACTCCGTGATTATTTTCTGAAGGGAGTTCAATTTACAATTTTAGAATCAAAATCCAAGCAATACCATAACTCTCTGCTTGTAAATGCCTGCATAAAGCGTTTTGCATTGCTTGTTGTTGGTATAAGTCGTAAATTCTGAATTATTTCACCCAAAAAGGAGATTGGACAATGGATATTCGCAGATGGATTCTGGCCGTTATTCTTCCCCCTGCCGCAGTAACGAACAAAGAGGCTGGCACCATTATGCTGACCGGGCTTTTGACGGCTTTCGGCTGGTTGCCCGGTGTAGCTTTTGCAGTTTTCATGATGCTCCAGGAGAAACGCCAGGAAAGCGCCTGACACTCTTCCATGAAGCTTCTGGTTGTCGTTGACTTCCCGGTACTTGCCGGGCTGGTTGGATGTTGTGGTATCTTCAAAAACGCAGTAAACATCCAGCCGCAGCATGCCTGGCATGTTGCGGCTGGACATCTTGGCTCGCGCCGCCGGAAGAGCTGCGGTTACGGGAGCCTGTTCAGGGCACTGACCGTCGCCTTGATTGATGCAAGGCTGATATTCGAATCAATACCTGCACCATAAGAGAGACTTCCATCAGCACAAACAATCTTGATGTAGGCAACGGCAAGGGCTCCGGCGCTTCGCCCGATAGCATGTTCGGCATACTCGTCAACGCTGAAATCCAGTCCGCTTTCCCTGATATATCCCTTGACAAAGGCATCAAGAGGGCCATTTCCCTGAGCCTCAAAGCTGAACTCCCGATCTTTGGTCTGCACGACACAACTGATGGTGGTATCCTCTTCATCCTGACGGCGCGGTTCCTCATCATCCCAGGTGATATGACACTTTTTGAGAGTAACCGGTTCCCTGAGTTTCACATACTCCGTATGAAACAGGTCGTGAATCTGATCCGGCGTCAACTCAGCGCCTGTTGTATCAGCAACCCCCTGAACCGCCTCGGCAAAATCAGGCTGCATCCATTTCGGAATCTGAATACCGTAATCTTTTTCAAGAACATAAGCGACGCCTCCCTTTCCGGACTGACTGTTGATTCGTACTATGGCCTCATAGGTGCAGCCAACGTCCTGAGGGTCGATGGGCAAATAGGGCACTGCCCATAAGCCACCGGGAGATGACGGTTGCGCTTTCATCCCTTTGCTGATAGCATCCTGGTGCGAACCGGAAAACGCCGTATAGACAAGATCACCGGAATATGGCTGGCGGGCATGAATATCCATACGGGTACAACGCCGGTAAACATCCCGAATACGGGGCAGATCAGAAAAATCAAGTTCAGGATCAACTCCCTGGGTAAAGAGGTTCAGCGCCATGGTGACAATATCCATGTTGCCACACCTCTCACCATTGCCGAACAAAGCCCCCTCAACACGGTCAGCGCCAGCCAACAAGGCCAATTCAGCCGTGGCAACCGCAGTGCCGCGATCATTGTGGGCATGAACACTGATCAGGACAGCATCTCTCGCCTTGATGTTGCGACAAAACCACTCAATCCGGTCAGCATAAATATTCGGCTGCGACATCTCAACCGTGGAGGGAAGGTTCAGGATAATTTTTTCATCCGCAGAAGCTCCCCAGGTATCCATAACTGCATGACAGACATCAAGCGCATAATCAAGCTCCGTGCCGGTAAAGCTTTCAGGACTGTACTCCATGCGGATGCCCGCATTGCCACTCTCATCCTTCAGACGGCGAACAAGCGCTGTCCCCTCAATCGCAATTGCCTTGATCTCCTCCCTGTTTTTGCGGAACACCACATCCCGCTGCAAGGTCGATGTCGAGTTATAAAGATGCACAATGGCATGTTTCGCGCCGCTGATGGCATCGAATGTTTTACGAATCAGATGTTCCCGCGCCTGGGTCAACACCTGAATGGTGACGTCGTCAGGAATCAGGTTGCCATCAATCAGCCGCCGGGCAAAAGCATACTCCGTTGCCGATGCTGAAGGAAAGCCAACCTCAATCTCCTTGAAACCAATTGAAACCAGAAGCTGGAACATGGCGACCTTTTCATCCACGCTCATCGGCACCGGTAGCGCCTGATTGCCGTCACGAAGATCAACACTGCTCCATATCGGGGCTTTTGTAATTGTCTTGTCTGGCCAACTTCTATCGGCAAGAGCAACCTGTGGATATGGCGCATACTTTTTATAATTCATCATGGTCATCGCTCCCTTTTCTTCTTTTATGAATGGATATATAAATGGATAAAGCCACCAATCCCGGAGGGACTGGTGGCTTTCACAATGTTCTCACTGACGGCAAAAACGAACTAAAAAGCACCTCCCCCACAAACGCGAATACCTGCCAGAAGCAGGTTCAGAATAAGCAGAAGGTTGTTTTTGTTCGTTATACGCATCGTTATCACCAAAAGAATCAACAGATGAAGTGAGTATCCTACTTTCTCTAAAGATAAAAAAATAACCACTGCCTGCAAATCTCCCCTGAACATTTCTCTGGTTGCCATGATTACTCTTCCATAATCCCAAAAGACTTCGCAAGTCCTGCAACACGCCATAAAGCAAAATTCAATGACACATCAATGACACGCCGCGTTTTCCATCCTATTAGCCAATAGATCAACATGGAACAGAACTATCGCAACCAGCTCCGTAGAATCCGGATAATCTCCTTTTTGCTGCGAGAGTCAAGCATCATATTCCGCCAATGGCTGTCTGCGGCCATCTTGCTGATGGCGCCAAGAAGTCGAATGTGACTATCAGGATCTGAATTCGGGGAGAGCATCAAAAACATAATCCTGGCTGTTTTACCTGATTCCGCATCATAAATGCCTACCCGATTGACACCGATAGCCAGAACCGGTTTGTTGAGATTATTGAGTCTGGCATGAGGAATAGCGATATCCGCACCAACAAAGGTACCGCCCTGCAGCTCCCGGTCAAGGATGCTCTTGAACGCACTCACTTCGTCAATACCCGGATTGGCAAGACAGCATTCGTGCAGCAACTGGCGAAAAGCCTCTTCCTTTTCAAGAACATTTTCCCAGAGTACAACCATGGCGCTTCTGATCACTCCTTTCCACCCATAATGCGACAGGCTTACCGCCGTAAGGCTCCCTTTAAAGCCGGAAAAGAGTTTTGCCTTTTGTTCAACACCCTCTTCCCTGGTATCGACGACGATCACGTTGACACCCCGGCATTCGCTGATCAAACGCTCAATAATGGTCTGCCGGCCCTGAAGACGTTGCCATATCGAAAGTTTTCTTCCTGAATTGCCGATGATAATATGTCCAACACGATATTCCCTCGCAAACTGCAGAATGGTTTTAACCACATCGTCACCTTTATAGGTAAAGACGGTAGCGCCAAGTTGTTGGGCAAGAGCAAGTGTATTTGAAAGCAAGCGTTGTACTCTTGCATCAATATTGGTTGGACTGTCGGAAAGTGTCTGCACATAGACCGCATACCAGTCTCTGTTCAGCCTTCCTGCTATACGTGATGCGTAGCGGAGAATGGTTTCACAGTTCCGGGTTTTTGAACTGAGGCAAACCATAAGCTGATCGGGATTGGAAACCGACTCATCATGAAAGTGGTTGCGCCGCTTCGAATCAAGCTGTGCTGCAAGCTCTCGCAGGGTCAGCTCCCTGAGCTGCTCAAGATTTTCAGATTGAAAAAAGTTGGACAGTGCCGCCTCCAAACGACCGGGAACATACACTTTTCCTTCGGAGAGGCGCTGACGCAGATCATCGGTTGTAATATCAACGTTGACAAGCTGATCGGCCAGCACCAGAATACGGTCAGGCACCCGTTCCTTCACCTTCACTCCAGTGGCATGTTCTACCATTTCATAAAGGCTTTCGATATGCTGAATGTTCAGGGTGGAAATAACATGAATACCGGCAGCAAGAATCTCTTCAACATCTTCATATCTCCTGGAATTTCTGTTTCCCGGTACATTGGTATGGGCAAGTTCATCCACAAGCACAACGGCGGGATGACGTTGGAGCACAGCATCAACATCCATTTCGGTAATTTCTATACCCCGATAGAGCAGGCTTTTTCGGGGTATAATCTCCAGCCCTGACAGCAGCGCTTCTGTCTCCTTCCTGTTATGAGTTTCTACAAGACCAACAACAGCATCAATCCCTTTGTCTTTAAGACGTCTTGCCTCTTGCAGCATTTGCCAGGTTTTGCCGACTCCGGCGCAATAACCGAGATAGATCTTGAGTTTACCGCGTTGTGAACGCTGAATCAGATGCAAAAAGCTGTCGGCTCTGGTGCTCTCTATCGTTTTCTCTTCCCTTGATTCCATCTTTTTGCAGATCTATTGTTGCATTCGGTCAAGCGACCTGTTGAGTTGCAGAACGTTAACCAGTGACTCATTCAAGAATGGAATGGTGGTTGTTCCACTTGCTGGATTATTGATGACACGCATCACCTGATCGCGGGAGATACCTCGTGCACGGGCCACTCTCGGCACCTGAAATATTGCCGCCTCAAGCGAAATATGAGGATCAAGACCACTGCCTGAAGCCGTAACAAGATCGGTTGGAACCTTTTCCCCTTTTTTGGGTGCAAGCACACCAAGCAGTTTTTCTGTCCTTTGGCGCATTGCAAGAGATGCAGGCGACAGGTTGCTGCCTCCGGATCCTGAGGGATTCCATGAGACTGCCGAAGGTCGGGGCCAGAAATATTCTGGACGGATAAACTGCTGGGCAAGAAGTTTACTGCCGATAACCTCTCCGTTGTCGTCACGGACAAGGGAGCCGGATGAAGAGTATGGTATTGCTTGAGCAGCAAGAAGAATAATTCCGACATATAATCCACTGCAGGTTAACACGGTTAATGGAAGAAGACGTAATGAGACGGCGAATTGCCGAGTCAGAGCCCTGAACGATAGTGTCGTTTTCATGTTTGCAATACGTTGGTTTATACAAGACCGGTTAATGCGATAACCATATCAATCAGTTTAATTCCGACAAAAGGCACCATGACGCCACCCAGACCATAGATGATCAGATTTTTCCTGAGCAGGGCATCAGCTCCCATCGGACGGTATTTAACTCCCCTGATAGCAACAGGTATCAACAGAGGAATGATGATGGCATTAAAAATCAATGAGGAGAGAATGGCGCTTTCGGGTGTCGCCAGATGCATGATATTGAGCACCTGCAAACCCGGCATGGCCAACACAAACATGGCAGGAATAATGGCAAAGTATTTTGCGACATCGTTGGCGATAGAAAATGTCGTCAGCGCACCGCGTGTCATAAGCAACTGTTTACCGATCTCTATGATCTCTATGAGTTTTGTCGGGTCACTGTCGAGATCAACCATATTACCAGCCTCTTTTGCTGCCTGGGTACCGGAGTTCATGGCGACACCGATATCGGCCTGGGCAAGCGCTGGCGCATCATTGGTGCCATCCCCCATCATGGCAAGAAGTCTTCCGCTCTGCTGCTCTTTTCTGATATACTGCAGTTTGTCTTCAGGTCGCGCTTCAGCAATGTAATCATCGACTCCTGCCTGGGCGGCAATTGCGGCTGCTGTAAGTGGATTATCACCCGTCACCATAACCACACGCAGACCCATTGCTCGCAGACGGGCAAATCGATCAGAAATTCCTGGTTTGAGAATATCGGCAAGTGCAATGACACCAAGAAGCTCATTGCCTTCTGCAACAACAATTGGTGTCATACCTTTGCGGGCAACGTCGTCAACCAGCACCTGCAACTTTTCCGAAACACTCCCGCCCTGTTTTTCACAAAAACTGATGAGGGTATCCGGCGCACCCTTGCGAAGACTTTGTCCATCAGGGAGATCAATACCGCTCATTCGGGATTGGGCAGAAAAGGGTACTACTTTTCCCTCAACTTCGTCAGGAGCCTTTATGCCCAGCATCTTTTCAGCGAGGGTAATAATTGATTTTCCTTCAGGAGTCTGATCACCGAATGATGCCTTCATGGCGGCCGAAGCAAGCCGCTCTTTCTGGATACCCGGCAGCGGAAAATAGTCGGTTGCCTGACGGTTGCCTATGGTGATCGTGCCGGTCTTGTCAAGCAAGAGTGTGTCAATATCGCCTGCAAGCTCCACGGCTTTGCCGCTCTTTGCCAGCACATTGGCTGAAAGTGCCCGATCCATACCAGCAAGCCCTATAGCAGAGAGCAAGGCACCGATAGTGGTTGGAATAAGGCAAACAAGAAGAGCAACCAGCGTCGGTACAGGCAGCGTTATCCCGAAATATCTGCCGATGGGCCAGAGCGTCCCTGTTACCAGCAAAAATGCCAAGGTAAGACCGGCAAGAGTCACGGTCAGGGCAAGCTCATTCGGGGTTTTCTGTCGAACGGCCCCTTCTACGAGAGCAATCATTTTATCAAGAAAGGAGTGCCCTGCCGAAACAGAGATGCGGACAACGATAGAGTCAGAGATGACTCTTGTTCCACCAACGACACCCGATCGATCGCCGCCAGCCTCTCTCACGACCGGGGCTGATTCACCAGTAATAGCCGATTCATCGACCATGGCAGCACCATCGACAACCTCTCCGTCTCCAGGAATAATTTCGCCCGTCAAAACAATGACCAGATCACTCTCTTGCAGATCGTCAGAACTTACAGACTCTTCCTTGCCGTTTGTTACTCTTCGGGCGATGGTATTCTGTCGTGACCGCTTGAGAGCATCAGTCTGTGCTTTGCCACGAGCTTCCGCCAGGGCTTCAGCAAAATTGGAAAACATCACCGTAAGCCACAGGACAAGCATGACTGCAACGGTATAAAGCTGGTGCCCGGCTCCGGTAAGTGAATTTGAAACAGCGATAAGGGTTGTCAGCAAAGCCCCGGCTTCAGTGACGAACATAACCGGATTTTTTACCATTGCCCTCGGATCAAGCATCATTATTGATCGACTGAGAGCATTCAACACAAGCTTTTTTTCAAAAATAGATGCTTTTCTCGCCTGACGGTGCCCGGATTTTGCCTGATCATAGTCGTCCGGAATGGAATTACTGTTCATCATGATGTTATGATTAATGCGTTCATAAATTTCACTCTGATTCAATGCCTTAGTGCGGCAAGATGATCAGCTACCGGACCAAGCACAGCTACCGGCAAAAAAAGCAGTGCACCTATAAAAACAACGCTGCCGAAAATAATGAAGGTAAAAAGCAGGGTATCGGTGCGGAGAGTACCGGCAGTTTCCGGAACCGGTTTTTTTGCAGCCAGAGAACCGGCAATGGCAAGAGGCAGAATGATCGGAATATAACGACCAAGGAGCATCACGATTCCAGTTGCGATGTTCCAGGGAACCGTGTTATCTCCCAGCCCTTCGAAGCCTGAACCGTTGTTGGCTGCGGCCGATGTAAACTCATAGAGAATTTCAGTAAACCCATGAGCCCCGGTGTTGAGTACGGTCGCTGCACCTGCGGGAGTCGCCGCAAAAAGTGCCGTACCGCCGAGAATCAGTGCAGGATGCACCAGTAGCGCAAGCAGAGCAAGCGTCATTTCACGGGTTTCAACTTTACGCCCAAAATATTCCGGGGTACGACCAACCATCATGCCAGAGATAAAAACGCCGACAATAATAAAAATAAACATGTTGATGAGACCCACACCAACGCCGCCAAAAACGACATTCATCCACATGCCGGCAAGAGGAACAAGTCCGGTCAGCGGATTAAGGCTATCGTGCATACAGTTAACAGAGCCATTACTGGTAGCTGTCGTCACAGCGGCCCAAAGTGCGCTGGCCCCAGAACCGAAACGCAACTCCTTGCCTTCAAGATTCGATGATATCTCAACAGGTAGTCCTGAAAATGCGGCTGTTGGATCACCTTCAAGCCACACAGCCGCAGCTCCTTTCAACAGAAGCAGCGACATCATAACCGCAAAAATAACCGCTGCATCACGCATTCGTCCCGTTATCCGCCCGAACATCCATACTGCAGCCATTGGAAGCAAAACAATACTGAAACACTCGACGATATTGGTATTGAACGAAGGATTCTCAAACGGATGAGCTGAATTGCCAGCAAAAAAACCTCCGCCGTTTGTGCCAAGCTGCTTGATCGCTACCATGGCAGCTACGGGCCCGCGGGCTATGGTTTGTGTTGCATGTTCAAGAGTATGGACAATTACTGCACCATCAAGGGTCATAGGAACTCCTCCGGCCAGAAGAAGAATGGCAACAAGCAGAGCAAGCGGCAGGAGAATAAAAAGAGTGGTTCGCATCAGATCACTGTAAAAGTTACCAACCGTCTGTCTCCCTCCCAGAGCTCTGGCAAGAGCCGCAAGGCAGGCAATTCCTGTACCGGCCGAAACAAACTGCAGCCACATCAAACCGAAAAGCTGAGAAAAATAGCTCATGGATGCCTCTCCAGAGTAGTGCTGGAGATTGGTGTTTGTGACAAAGGATGCTGCAGTATTAAAAATAAGGCTTGCCTCAAGCGCCCCCTTTCCGTCGGGATTGAGGGGCAGCCATTGCTGCAGGGCAAGGACAATCGTTACAAAAGCAAACATGACAACATTGAATATCAGCATAGAAAACAGATAGCCCTTCCAGTCCTGTTCTTCAACGGCAGCAACCCCACCTGTTTTGCTGAAGATACGCGAAGTCCAGCGACCATAGTTCGATGGTTGAGCAGGGTCTATCAAAAGTGCCATTGCACGACCGAGAGACCACGACAACAGTGCTGGACCAATAAGCACCAATAAAAACAGCAGTATCATGAGTTGATAATTTTAAAATTTCTCAGGATTGACAATGGCATAGACCAGATAAACCATGCAACCAAAAAATGTGAGCAAGACAACGAAATCCATGTTAACCTCCGATATGAAAAATGAAGCCAATCAATCCAGCCACTCCAACAAGCATCAGAAAAATGAGTATTCCGGGATACTGGTGATGGTACACATTCGTGACAGTCCCCCTTCTTCTGTTGAATACCCCTTTTATGATGATTGGTTGTTCTGTCGAACGGGCAGAGTAAAATAAAATACCGACCCCTTTCCTGAGACATTTTCGGCACCAACCGTTCCGCCGTGAGCTTCAACAATCTCCTTCACAATCGAAAGTCCGAGGCCGATACCGCTGCTTGCTTTTTGGCCCGGAACCCGGTAAAACCTTTCGAAGAGATGCTCAAGATGTTCAGATGCAATACCGTTCCCGGTATCTTCAACGGAGAATCTGATTTTCTCATCCTCTTCAGCAGCACTGACGGTTACTTTTCCGCCCGGCGCGGTAAACCGCAAGGCATTCGAAAGAAGGTTCGCAAAAACATGCTTGATGCGTTCCGGATCTGCTATCACGTCAGGCAATCCCTCATGAACAGTATTGACAATAGCCACCCCCTGATCAGTAGCATGAACCATGAACGGCTCAAGACCTTCGCTACTGAGACGAAAAGGAGAAACAGGAACAATGTTCATGGGGGCCTTTCCCGATTCAATCCGGTTAAGCTCCAGAAGATCATCAAGCATACGTGCAAGCCGCTCACTCTCATCACGTGCAGACAACAACAGATCTGCCTGCTGTTCGTTGAGATGACCTATGCGTTCTTCAAGCAGAAGATGAACAGACATTCGAAACGAGGTTAGAGGGGTTCTCAACTGATGGGATACCGTAGCAATAACACTGCGCTTGAGTTCAAGCTGTTCGTGAAGCTGTGTCACATCCCTGAAGATCAGCGCTGTTCCGGCAAATTCCTCACGCTCAGCGCTAAAAGGGACGGGTACTGCCACAGGTTGAAAAAAGTACTCACTCCTCCCGTCAAAATGCTGAATGTAGTCATGACCCTCTTCCAAGTCAGTTGCGGAACCCTGTCGAACCGCTTTCTGCCACACTCCCTTCAGCCAGTCATGACCGATATCCTGAACAAAAACACCCGTTTTCAAACCAAAATATCGTTCCGCAGTTTCAGTGGATACTTCAACTTGTCCATTCGCATCCAGCACCGCAATTGGCAAAGGTAGAACCTTGAACACCTCCTGCGTTACCCGCCGACTACGATAAAGCTTCTCCAGATCGCTTTTGCGCATTTTTCGGAGAGTTGCTGTCATATCGTTAAATGATTGTGAAAGCTGCCCGATTTCATCCTTTGATGTGGTATCAAGAACAAGATCAAGATTGCCATTCCGAATCTCTTCGACTGACGCGCTCAACTTTTTGATCGGCATGAGAATCCAGCGATGAGATCGAAAGCTGAACAAGAGAGCAATAATTGCACTGGCAAAAATAGCCGACAACATGGTATTGTGCGCCGATGCCGCCATCTGGCGAGCATTATCGTTTGCTGCCTGCATGTTCGCCTGGTTCATCTCCAGAACCTGGGCTGAGAGTAGCTTAATTTGCTGAGAAAGCGGAAGCAGGTCAGTAAAATATCGCCGCTGGCGTTCGGGCAAAGAGGTAGATTGATTTGTAACCTGTTTAATAATTAGATAGTATCTAAAAAAAAGAGTATTGATTTGCATGGCTTTCTGATGTTCACCGGGAAGGGTGATATTGCCAAGCTCCACCTGCAGTGCATGACGAAAGTTTTGTTCATTTTCCCGAATAGTGCTCATTCCTTCATCGTAATGGCCTGCAAAGGTAAACAAGGCGCCACTGTCAATGCGATCAAGAGACTCAGTCATTTTCTGGCAGGCCACCACACTGCGATAGTTTTGCCTGAGAATAACATCAATAGCTCCGCCAAGGGCATCAATGTGGCGTATTGTAAGCACGCCTATTGCAACAACAATGATGAGCAGACCACCGAATCCCAAAACAAGCTTTTGTCGTATACCAATCATCTATAACCTCCTGAGAAGTTCATATTTAAACATTAAAGCAAAAAGTGTACCAATAAATTTAATCCCTTATAAATTAACAGAAAAGCCGGGCAGAGTAGCGGCTATCCCTTGAAATAATCAAGGGCGCACAAATTGATAGCTTGCATTTTTCAAGCTGTCAGGGGTGGGAATATTCGGTGCTTATATTTCGTACTGTTTCCGTTTTCTCCAGAGAGTGGCCTGATCAATACCAAGAAGGTCTGCTGCCTCCTGAAGAGATTTTGTTGAAGCAAGAATAAGACGTATGTGATTTTCCTCAATTACAGCGAGGGTTAAGGGGTCACCAAGACGAGCAGGATGTCTTTTGGACACAATGCTTTCAGGAAGAAGTTCAAGACCAATACTATCTGTTTTGCTCAAAATAACAGCTCGTTCGATAACATTGCGCAATTCACGAATATTGCCCGGCCACGAGTAGGTTCTGAGTGCTTGCATAGCCGTATCCGTAAACCCTTCAAGTTTTTTGTGATTCTGGGCCGCAAAAAACTTCAGCATACTCACTGCAAGCTGCTCAACATCATCAGGACGGGCTGCAAGAGGTGGCAAATCAATCTGGATAACATTCAACCGATAAAAAAGGTCTTCACGAAAACGTCCCTCTTTTACCTCTTTTTCAAGCTCTTTATTGGTTGCGGCAATAATCCTGACATTGGCTTTGCGTGTTTGATGATCACCTATCCTTTCATACTCCCGATCCTGAATAAAGCGAAGAAGTTTTGGCTGAATTGAAAGAGGCAGGTCTCCGATTTCATCAAGAAACAGGGAACCCCCTTCACAGGAAAAGACTCGTCCCGGATTATCCCTGACAGCTCCGGTAAATGAGCCCTTCACATGCCCAAAAAGCTCACTTTCAAGCAGCTCATTGCTTAATGAAGGACAAGAGATAACACCGAATGGTTTGTCAGCTCTGCTGCTCCAGTTATGAAGGGTACGCGCAAGCACCGTTTTGCCGGTGCCGCTCGGGCCACATAAAAGAACAACAGCTTCAGACGAGGCAACCTGACGAGCCAACTCAACAAGCCGTTGCATAGAGGGATAACGGGTTGTAAACGTAATTTCAGGATGAATGCTGCTCAAATCTTCCTTCAAAGTCACAATTCGCCGCTCCATCTTACTCACTTCAGCAATACGTCTTATAACAAGATCAAGTTGATCTGGTGTAAACGGCTTGGCAATAAAGTCAGAGGCACCCCGCTTGATAGCTTCGACAGCGCTCTCAATCGAAGCATAGGCAGTAATCACCACAACCTTGATCCATGGATAAGTATGAAGCATCAACTGCACCAGATCAAGCCCGTTAGCTGTTCCCAAACGCAAGTCAATAAAGACAAGATCAAACACATGACGATCAGCCTCTGCCATAGCATCCCTGGAATTGCTGACCGCTTTCACAAAATGGCCACGCGATTCCATAAAAACCATAAGAGTTTTGCGAATGTTAATTTCATCATCAACAATGAGGACATTAAGCATAGTGCAAGAGATTTATTGTTAACTATTTACAATTCATCCAATCGGGCTCTTACAATAAAGATGACGCATAGTTGGTATAAAAACAAAAAAGGCAGCACACCGAATAATGTGTGCTGCCTTTTTTCTGGCTCCGCGGGCAGGACTCGAACCTGCAACCCTGCGATTAACAGTCGCATGCTCTACCATTGAGCTACCGCGGAATATTTTGTCGGCTAATATACACCTGTTTTTACAAAAAGCAAACCCCCACAAGCATTTTTTATGCGTTTTGGCGAAACTTGTACTGCTGACGGCTTTCATTTTCCGTATTAATTTTTGTACATTGATTCTCTTTTATCGAAAAGATGGTCTATGCATAAAGAGAAATCGCTGATAGAGATTCGAACCAGTACTCTTTCAGAAGGAATCAACAGGCTTGATTTTACCTGTCAAGCAAGGGATTTCGAAGGAAGACGGTTAGCTGAGGCAGGTTTTACGGGAGCAATTACCGTTACTGTCACTGCCAAAAAGAGTGACGACGAAATAGCGGTCACCATCAACACATCAGCAGTCGCCGATTCTGCCTGCGACCGATGTCTTGCTCCGATAGCAAAGGTTCTGACCGGCACTCTTGATCTTTTTTATACCTTTGGAACATCTCTTGAAAGGGAACATGACAAGAATGACGAGTATCGTCACATTGAGAAGAGTACCGAATATATTGACATTACTGAAGATGTTTGTGACACGTTAATCCTCTCGGTGCCAATGAAGATGACCTGCACAAACAACCCTGACTGTCGGCTGTTCAGCAGCCATGAACTCTCAGGAAGCAGAGAAGAAAATGAAGCGCCTCAGGCCGGACAGCAGACCTCATGGCAGGAGTCACTTGAAAAGCTGAAAAAAAGTATCGTTAACTGATTTATAAATAAAGAGCAGCACCATGGCCAATCCTAAAGCCAAAATGTCGAAATCCCGCAGGGATAAAAGACGCGCCCAATTCAACGCCCGCACAAAACCGGCAACAACGGTCAATTGCCCTCACTGCGGAGAACCAACCCTTCCGCACCGTGCGTGCCGCCATTGCGGATTTTATCGCGGCAGAAGCGTCGTCAATAAATTAGCAAAGAGCTGATCAACCAAAACAAGACAAAAACCCGATCATGTTGACCATTGTTGTTGACGCCATGGGTGGGGATAATGCCCCTTCCTGTGTGATAGAGGGAACTGTTCAGGCATTGCAGGAAAGCGGCAACAGGTTTGAAATTGTGCTTATCGGCCAGTCGGACAAGGTAGAACCCCTGCTTTCGACTTATGACACAAGCGCGCTTAACCTGAGATTTCTGCACGCTCCCGAAGTGGTGACCATGGAGGATATTCCGGCCACCGCCGTCAAAACAAAACAGGAGTCATCCCTTGTCAAGGGTTTGCAACTTTGCAAGGCAAAACAGGCAGATGCCTTCGTCAGCGCAGGCAATACCGGCGCACAAATGGCGGCTTCTCTCTTTGTGCTTGGCCGACTTCCCGGTGTGCTTCGTCCGACAATCTATGCCTACTTTCCGCGCCTGGAGGAGGGACTGACCAATATTGTAGATGTCGGAGCAAACGTTGACTGCAAGCCTGATAACCTTGTGCAGTTCGCTGAAATGCTTACCATCTATCAGCGCTATGGTGCGGGTATAGAAAAACCGGTTACCGGCCTGCTCAATATCGGAGAAGAGGAGGGCAAGGGATCAGAGGTACTCAAGCAGACATACCGTCTTCTGAAAGAGGCTGACAGCAAGGGAAAAATAACGTTCATCGGCAACATAGAAGGACATGATATTCTGAAGGGAGAGGCCACAATCGTCGTTTGCGACGGGCTTGTGGGCAACACCATTCTGAAATTTGGTGAAAGCATTCCTGAATTTCTTGGCAAACTGTTCAGGCGATCACTGGAAAAACTTGTCATATCCGGTCAGTTCAGCCCGGATATTGCTGCGTTGACGACAGGCATGTTCAAGGGAATGTTTGAGCCCTTTGATGTTGAAATATTTGGTGGCGTACCATTCCTTGGGGTTGACGGCATCTCCATCGTCGGCCACGGACGCTCTTCTTCAAGAGCAATAAAGAACATGATCTATATGGCTGAACACATGATTGAAAAAAGAGTTAATGAGCATATCGCGGAAGTCCTGTCCGAACCATAGAAAAACTGCATACCACGAATGAAAGCTGCAATTACGGCCACGGCCAACTATTTACCTCCCGATATTCTGAGCAATCATGACCTTGAGCTCGTGCTCGAGACCAACGACGAATGGATTCGTTCAAGAACAGGCATCAGCGAACGCAGAATACTCAAGGATCCCGAAAAAGCAACCTCCTTCATGTGCGGTGAGGTTGGCAAGCAGCTTCTTGAAAAAAGGCAGATTGCGGCAGATGAAATAGAATTGATCATTGTTGCCACCATGACTCCCGACATGCTCTTCCCTTCCACAGCATGTTTTACACAAAGCATTATCGGAGCAACAAAAGCGTGGGCATTTGATCTCAACGCAGCATGTTCCGGATTTCTTTACGCACTCAACACAGGCGCCCGCTTTATCGAAAGTGGCGCTCACAAAAAGGTGATGGTTATTGGCGCCGACAAGATGTCTGCCGTCACTGACCCAACTGACCGGTCAACTGCCATTCTTTTTGGAGACGGAGCGGGCGGAGTAATCCTTGAACCAGCAAAAGAGGAGGGGTACGGAGTTCTTGATGCTCGCATGTACGCCGACGGAGCAAACGGCACTGATCATCTTCTCATGTCTGGCGGCGGCAGTCGACATCCGGCAACTTATGAGACCATCGACAAAAGAATGCACTACATCCGCCAGGATGGGCGACAGGTTTTCAAGGCCGCTGTCACTTCCATGGCAGAGGTTGCCCAAGAGATCATGAATCGCAATAACCTCAAAGCTGAGGATGTTGATTATCTCGTGCCCCACCAGGCCAATCAACGCATTATTGATGCAACGGCAGAGCGAATGGGTGTTGACAAGAGTAAAGTTGTTTCAAACGTCGCCATGTACGGCAACACGACGGCAGGAACCATACCAATATGTCTGGCTGAACTTGATGAACAGCAGAAACTGCACACTGGTTCCAACCTGGTTCTTGTCAGTTTTGGCGCAGGATATACCTGGGGTGGCATCTACATAAAATGGCAATAAAAACTTCATGAAAGCTTTTGTTTTTCCGGGACAGGGTTCCCAGTACTGCGGCATGGGCCATGACATTTTCGACAACTTCCCCGCTGCCCGCGCCATGATGGAGAGGGCCAACGGGATCCTGGGCTATTCCATAACCGATATCATGTTTTCGGGCAGCGAAGAGGAGTTACGTCAGACAAAATATACGCAACCGGCTATCTTTCTTCATAGTATTGCTGTGGCAACTCTCATCGGAAAACAGGATATTGCCATGACTGCGGGCCACAGCCTCGGTGAATATACCGCGCTCTGTTTTGCCGGGTCGCTCAGTTTTGACGATGCCATGCGCATTGTGGCAAAACGGGGGGAGCTGATGCAGAATGCCGGCCAGCAAAACCCTGGAACCATGGCCGCCATTATCGGTATGCCCGACAGCGCACTTGAAGGGCTTCTTGAAGAGGCTGGCTCAGAAGGCATTGTTCAGGCCGCAAACTTCAACTCTCCCGGCCAGGTTGTCCTTTCCGGGGATATTGCTGCCGTCAAAAAAGCGGTTGCGCTTGCCCCCTCCAAAGGGGCCCGCATGGCAAAAGAGCTTGTGGTTTCAGGCGCATTTCACTCCCCTCTCATGAAACCTGCCGAAAAAGAGCTTTCTGTGGCGCTTGATGATATTGAGATAAAGAATGCCGTGATTCCGGTCTGCATGAATGCCGTAGCCCGTCCGATAACTGATGCCGCAGAGATTCGCCAGAATTTGATTCTCCAACTGACCAGCTCCGTACTGTGGTCGCAGTCAATCGAGGCAATGGTGCAAAGCGGCATGACCGAATTTATAGAAGTCGGCCCGCAGAAAGTGTTGCAGGGTCTGATCAAAAGAATTGACAAAAGTGTGGCTATCCGTGGCATTGATACCGCAGCGGATATTCAGGCACCGGTGTAGGTGCCATTAATGGCTGTGAGATAATGATCTCTCTGAGGAGAAGCCCTGTCGGGGCGACCTGCCGGAGCACACGACGCATGAGAAAAGAGGTATGTTGGCACCCTTACTATTTAATATCAAACGACTGAAACTATGTTTGAAGGAAAAATCGCTGTTGTCACCGGATCAGCCAGAGGAATCGGGCAGGCTATTGCCTATAACCTTGCCGCCAGAGGCGCCGATATTGTACTGTGCGACATCAAGGCTGAATGGTTGTCGGAGAGTGCAGAAGGGGTTAAAAAGCTTGGCAGAAAGGCTTACTGTTTTGAACTCGACGTCACCAACGCAACAGCCGTACAGAATGCCTTTAATGACATTGCAGCCGAGACTGGTCGAATTGATATTCTCGTCAACAATGCCGGCATTACCAAGGATGGCCTGCTGATGAGAATGAGCGAAGAGGATTGGGATGCTGTGCTTACCGTCAATCTGAAAGGCACTTTTGCCTGCACCAAAGCCGTCAGCCGCATCATGATGAAGCAGCGTTCCGGCTCAATCATCAACATCGCGTCCGTCGTCGGACTCATGGGCAATGCCGGTCAGGCAAACTATGCCGCATCGAAAGGGGGCGTGATTGCCTTCACCAAATCTGTTGCAAAGGAGTTCGCCTCCCGCAACATCAGGGCAAACGCTGTCGCTCCGGGCTTTATCTCCTCGAAAATGACCGACGCACTCTCCGATGAAGTTCGTCAGAAAATGCTCGAAGCTATCCCGCTTGCCAGCTTTGGCACTCCGGAGGATGTAGCCAACGCCGTGACATTTTTGGCCAGCGACCAATCCTCATACATCACTGGTCAGGTCATCAGCGTCAATGGCGGTATGGTTATGTGATTTGGGTAAGCATGTTTTCTTTGTATATTGACTGACTTTTTTAAAATTTTTCATTCTAACAACCAACTCTTAATCGGGAGAACACACTATGACTCAGGCAGAAATTAAAGATAAAGTATACGATATTATCGTCAGCAAGATGGGCGTCAACAAAGATCAGATCAAGATGGAATCGAAGTTTTCTGATGACCTCGGTGCTGATTCGCTCGATACTGTGGAGTTGATCATGGAACTCGAAAACGAGTTTGGAGTACAGATTCCTGATGAAGATGCAGAGAAGATCGGCACCGTGCAGCAGGCAATCGACTACATCGTCAACAAGAAGTAACCTGCATACCTGTAAAAAACAAACGGCAACTAGTTAAAATCAGAAGCAATGGCTCAGGAGCGCAAAAGAATCGTTATTACCGGAATAGGTGTCTTGACTCCCGTAGGTCTTTCCAAGGAGGAGTTCTGGAACTCACTCTCTCAAGGAAAGAGCGGTGCTGCACCGATCACCTATTTCGATGCGTCTGATTTTGCCACAACCTTTGCCTGCGAGCTGAAAGGATTTACGGCTGCAGACCATATCGACAGAAAATCCGCCGACCGGATGGATCCCTACTGTCAGTATGCTGTTATCGCAGCAGATCAGGCGCTGAAAGATTCAGGACTTGATCTGAAGGAGATTGACCCGCTCAGAATCGGTGTGGTGCATGGCTCGGGCATAGGCGGCATGACCACGTATGAACAGCAGTTCAAGACTTTCCTGGAAAAAGGGCCGAGACGCATCAGCCCCTTCTTTATTCCCATGCTTATTCCAGACATCGCAGCCGGACAGATCTCTATCCGGCATGGGCTCATGGGACCAAACTATGCAACCTCTTCCGCATGCGCAACATCACTTCATGCCATTATGGATGCCTACTTGCTGATTCAGGCAGGTATGGCTGATTATATGGTGTGCGGCGGTTCAGAGGCACCAATAACACAGATGAGTGTTGGTGGTTTTAACTCAGCCAGAGCGCTCTCGACGGCCAACGACCGGCCACAGCAGGCTTCGCGCCCTTACGACCGCGATCGTGACGGCTTTGTGATGGGCGAAGGAGGGGGATCGCTGATTCTTGAATCTCTTGAGTCAGCAAAGGCTCGTGGTGCAAAAATTTATGCCGAAATCGTTGGAGTGGGTGCAACCGCCGATGCCTATCACCTGACAGCTCCACACCCTGAAGGACTCGGTGCAGTCAATGCCATGAGAACCGCCATAACGATGGCTGGTATTGCGCCCGAACAGATCGACTACATCAATACCCACGGCACCTCGACACCGCTCGGTGACCTTGCCGAAATTGCTGCCATCAAAACGCTTTTTGGCGAGCACGCCTACAATCTCAGTATCAGCGCAACCAAGTCAATGACGGGGCACCTGTTGGGCGCTGCCGGAGTTGTTGAGTCTATTGCCTGTCTTCTTGCCTTGCAGCACCAGACGGTTCCACCTACCATCAACCTCGACAATCTTGACCCGATGGTTGACCTGGATGTGACGCCGAACACGCCGAAACAACGGACCATAGAGTATGCACTGAACAATGGGTTCGGGTTTGGCGGGCACAATGGCTCTATCATTTTCAGAAACGGCGCTTCGCTCTGAGGAAGACAATTGCCCGTTTTGGATCAGTTGTGGCAAAAGCTGATGGCTTTTGGGAGTTCCGGAAGTTTTGGGGGAAGTCCTGAGAGAATTGATGGTGCTTACGGTACAAATTGCACCCTTTCAGCCGACACTGTTGCCTATGTGACCAATCTTCTGGGAGAGGCTGGCAACAACTTGCAGCTCTACCAGACCGCGTTAACTCACCGCTCTTATGTGCATAACCCTGCCACACAAGAGCCGTTGGAATCAAACCAGCGTCTCGAGTTTCTTGGCGACTCGGTGCTTGGGCTCCTGATCTCCGACTATCTCTTCAGAAACTTTCCGGCGAGCGCTGAAGGTGAGCTTTCGAGTACCCGTGCAAAAATTGTCAACAGCCGCTCTCTTGCAGGATTTGCCCGTGCCCTTGCACTTGGCAACCACATTATCCTTGGCGATTCGCCCGATCACCAGAACATCAGGGGTAGCGAATCAGCCCTTGCTGATGCTTTTGAATCGCTCATTGGCGCCATTTACCTCGACAAGGGTCTCCAAAAGTCTTATGATTTTGTTATCCGGCACATCATTGAACATGCCAACTTCAACTCCATTGTAGCCGCTGAGTACAACTACAAAAGCCGCCTCGTTGAGTATACACAATCGCTTCATCTGCCGCCCCCACTCTATGTTGTTCTTGCCGAAGCCGGGGAAGAACATGCAAAAACCTTTACGGTGACGGTAACCTGCAATGAACAGCTCCTTGGAACAGGGACTGCAAGACGCAAAAAGGATGCGGAGCAGCTTGCCGCCAAGGAGGCTATGGAGAAAATTGGCGAACAACGTGTGTCAGAGGAAAATGCTTGAGCCTTGACGCCTGGGAACGCTGAGCTGGAACTCGGCATTCCCGGGATAGATACCCCAGAGAAAAATAATTTCTGATTGTCTTGAGCTTCTCTTTCCCATCTTCTATATTGAAGAATAGTATATAAATTCAACCGCACTCCTGAAGCCGCACAAGCACCATGAGAGAAAAACTTATTTTTGATCTTTCCCGCGAGGGACGCAAGGGATACAGCCTCTCCGGAAACGATTGTCCTGAACTCCCTCTTG
>Ga0194047_10000599_pt1 | contig 23909 bp, 19 predicted proteins | sample JunL225m_MetaG_2_FD_160070 | JGI IMG/M metagenome (GOLD analysis project Ga0194047, IMG submission 160070) | Anoxic zone freshwater microbial communities from boreal shield lake in IISD Experimental Lakes Area, Ontario, Canada - Jun2016-L221-5m | ecosystem: Environmental > Aquatic > Freshwater... | reverse complement strand
AGGTTCCCACGTGTTACTCACCCGTTTGCCACTTGAGTATTGCTACTCCCGTTCGACTTGCATGCATTAGGCACGCCGCCAGCGTTTATCCTGAGCCAGGATCAAACTCTTCACACCTTCTCTTTTTAGCTCCGACCTAGATCGGGCTTCAATAGAAAAGCGTTAAATTGACGATTTCTCCGTCACGTTCCTGAATTCTCTTGGTTTACCTATTCAATATTTTAGAGTGATCTCTATTTTTCTCTATCACTCCTCGACTGTTAAAGTGCTCTCGCGAGTATTAGCTCGCCGCCAAAACGCATTTGTAATACTTATCCAGTCTTACCTTTGTTTTTGCGCCGCCCTGTTTTTTTGGGGCGAGTGCTAATATACTACTTCTTGCAAGGCATGTCAAGCCCTTTTAAGCCCAATTTCTTGAATTTACCAAATTTTAATGTGAATTCGCCAGATTCGGCTTAAACCAAGGTTTTTTAGCTGCCCAAACGTATGGCGCGGCGCATTATTCGCCCATTCACCAAACGCGGCAAGTAATCTGCGAGGTAAATTCTCTGCGGCATATGCTTGGCTGGTAACGAATTTCGCAAATACTCTATCAATTCGGTTTCCCGTATATTCTGCTGATAACTGTCCAAAACTACCACTGCTTGAAAATGTGGCTCAGTACCCGGCAACCGTACCGGAATTGCTGCCGCCTCTGCCACCGCCGGATGCTGGATTAATGCTTCCTCAATCTCTCGCGGAAAAACCATCTCCCCGTCAATAAACATCATATCCTCACGGCGATCTATCAGGTAGAGATTAAAATCAGGATCCATCCAACCCATATCGCCGGTATGCAGCCATAAAGGCGCATCAGAAGAAACAGGCGGTTCCACCGAAGAATCAGAATTGTAAGTTGCCTCAAATTTGCGTAGATTAAAATAATCTTGCATCAAGTTAGCACCCGACACCACCACTTCCCCGATTGTACCGGGGCGCAGGTCATTATCGTTGGCATCCACCATTCGTATCTTCACCCCCGGCAAGGGCTGTCCAACCGAACCGGGGCGAAAACTGTTGGAGGTTGCCGCGCAAGCTACTACGGGACCTGCCTCAGTCAACCCGTAACATTCCATGATTTGCAGCCGAGTACGGCGCAAGAATGCTGAAGCTACATCATCGGAGAGGGCTGCGCCATAACAAAAGGCATACCGAAGGCTGGTTAAATCAACTTGTGATAAATCAGGAGAATTAACCAAATCGCGATAAATAGAAGGAGTTCCGTGTATGACGGTGCAGCTGTGTGTCTGGATTAACTCCAGAGCGTGAACAGCATCGAACCGCTCCATTAAAACTAACATCCCGCCCATCATAAGAGTATGGTTAAGTCCGATATTAAGCCCATAAAGGTTGAATAAGGGTATCGGCAATAACACCACATCAGGCCCGATATTTCCAAAATCTACTTGCTGCATCGTGCTAAACTGTCGGCAATTTGTTAATAAACTATTGTGCGTATGCAACACCCCTTTAGGAGGCCCGCTAGTTCCAGAAGTATAAGCCACTAAGTTTATAGCATCCGGCTCAGCAAAAGAATCCAGTCGCCCCGGTAGCGCTTCCCCAATTAAATCTTCCCACGCCATAGTATTGGGCGGTTGGGGCGCGTTTCCTCGAATAGACACTACCCATTTCAGCCGCACCAGCGTATCACGCACCTCTTTAATTCGGGGATAATAAGGCGCAATCGTAATAATACCCACTGCCCCACAATTTGCCAGCAAATATTCGAGGTCGCGCCCTTCGTGAAGCACATTTAGCGGCACAACAATTGCGCCTATCCGCGTTATAGCCATATAGCTTTCAATGAACTGCGGAATATTATGCATGTAAAGGACGACTCGACTTCCCGCAGTTACGCCCATGCGTAACAAACCATAAGCAACCCGATCAATCCGCGCATCGAGTGTCAGATAACTGGTACTCTGGTCTCGCCATACCAGCGCAGTCCGGGAAGCCTCCCGGTCAGCCATACGCCGAACCAAATCATCAAGGGGAATAGTGTTAGTCATCAATATAGCCTTATTCAAGTTTATTATTCGATGTATTTATTTTACCTTAATTTGTCAAGTTATGTAAATATACTTTTCGTTCCCGGCATGGGTTTTTTATCCGGCTACTCTGTGTAAAAATAGAAAAATATTGTTGGAAATTTGAACGTTTTGATGTTATCATAAAGCATATAAGTGTGAGTAAATGCAGTTAAAAATGGAGAAGGATATGACCGCTGCCAAACCCGATGAATGGCTTAGTCTTACCGAAATCCAAGAAAGCTACTACAACAAGTTTATGGAACAGGTTTCCCACGGGGAACGTAAGCTCCTGAACGCGCTTGAGCTAACTGAAAAAATTAATTCTGTACAGGTTGGAACCACACCACGAGAAAGAGTCTGGTTTCGCAATAAAGCTTCTTTGTATCGCTATCATCTGGCTAAAGATAGTGGAACATTGGGGCAAACGCGCCCCAGAATCCCTCTCTTGATTATTTACGCGCTGATTAACAAGCCTTACATCCTAGATTTGCGACCCAATAGCAGCTTCATAAGCTACATGTTACAGCGCGGCTTTGATGTTTTCTTGCTAGATTGGGGAACGCCCGGCGTTGAAGATGGCGAAATGAATCTTGAAAACTATCTGCTGGAATATATCCCCCGCGCCATTGGCAAAATGCGCCAAATTACCGGGCAAAATGAGTTCTCCATGCTCGGATATTGTATGGGCGGTACAATGAGCGTTATTTATGCTGCCGCTCACCACAACGACCAACCAAAAAACCTGATTTTGCTGGCTGCCCCCATTGACTTTGAAAAATCCAATACCTTCTCACTATGGCTACAAGAACAATATTTCAATGTGGATTTGCTGGTGGATGGGCTTGGCATCATTCCAGCCGATTTAATAGATTACGGCACTAAGATGCTTAAACCCTTCCAGAATTATGTTCAAAACTATCTCGATTTGCATGGGAAATTGTGGGATGACCACTATGTAGAATCTTGGGTGGCGATGAACAAATGGGTAAACGATGGTATCCCAATGGCAGGTGAAATTTTTCGTCGCTGGGTCAAAGATTTTTACCAAAATAACAAACTGGTAAAGGGTAAGCTTACCCTTGGCAATAAGCATGTCAGTTTGAGTAACCTAAACTGTTCCTTACTGAGTATTATCGCCGATAGAGACCACCTTGTGCCGCCGGATATGACTAAAACTCTGGTGAACATGGTAAGCAGCGAGGATAAAACTCAGCACATCATTTCAGCAGGGCATGTGGGTATGGTAGCAGGGCGGGGCGCAGTAACGCAGCTTTGGCCCCTTATCGCAAATTGGTTGGAACAACGCAGTGCTTGATATTTCCAGAAATTTGCCGCAAATCGAATATACCCCGCCCGATTGGGAGCGTATTTATCCCGAATCTCATCCTTCTGACGAAGAGCGCGGTGAATTTGAGGTTGATCGTTCCCGTGTGATTCATAGTTCTGCTTTCCGCCGCTTGCAAGGCAAAACACAGGTATTCATGCGTGGTAGCGGTGATTTTTATCGAACTCGCCTAACTCATTCCCTCGAAGCCGCCCAAATTGCCAAAGGGTTGGCGCTTCGCTTAGGCGCAAACCCTGATTTACTCGAAGCAGTAAGCCTGACCCACGACCTCGGTCATCCCCCTTTTGGGCATGCCGGAGAAGCAGCATTAAATCGGTGCATGCAAGAGCATGGCGGTTTCGAGGGTAATGCTCAAAACTTGCGCCTAGTCAGCCGTTTATCTATTAAAGCTCTTAACTATGATGGCTTAAATCTCTCCCGCGCCACGCTAGATGGCGTACTTAAATATAAGTATCCCTACTCCCCAAATCGTCAGAAATTCTATTACACGGAAGAGCAACCTCTAGTAGAGTGGGCATGTATTGGCGGAAGTTTGACAGAACGTAGCTTCGATTGCCAACTGATGGATTGGGCAGACGAAATTGCTTACAGCGTGCATGATTTCGAGGATGGCATCAAAAGTGGCATGATAACCTCCGCCCGTCTCAAAGCGGCTACCGCCTTTATTGATGATAATTTGCTAAAATGGGCGCTGGAACAGATGCACTTAATCGAGAATCAACCTAGCGAACGCAGCCGCAAAGCCGCTCGCAAGCAACACACCAGCCACCTTATTCACGAATTTATCACTTCCAGCGAACGGTTAGAAATAAACGGGGCGGATTTACCAGCCGGAATAAGCAACCGTTATCGCTACAAGCTGATGATTGACCCGATACAAAAAGCGCGTAGCAAGACGCTCATGGAAGTGATGCTGCATCTTATGGTGCAGGATGAGCGAATCGCCACCCTAGAGAATAAAGCAGCGCGTATTATAGAAGGGCTGTTTTCAATCTTCAGTAACCCGGAAGAACGTACCGCCTATCTGTTTCCCAACGATTTCAGAGACCTTTGGAATGAAGCTGATAACGAGGGCAAACTCCGTATCGCTTGCGATTATATCGCCGGAATGACCGATGAATACGCTGAAAAAGTTTACGCGCGGCTATTTTTACCCAATACTGGTAGCATCTATAATATATGAGAAAAGACCCTTTGCATCGCCTTGATACTGCTCCCGAAATCCATCAAAAACTCCTTGAGTTTTGCCGTTTGAAGCCCGGCGAAATATGGCACGACCCTTTGAAAGGGCATCGGGTAGGCTGCCTAGACGCGACAGACCGCCACCAGATAAATCGCCTTTGCGAAGATTTACCAGCCGCCACCCTTGCCATTCAAGACCCCCCCTATAACCTTGTCGCATTTGAAACTAGGTCGGTGGAAAAATACATTGAATGGTGTCTTCGCTGGGTAGATATTAGCCAAGCGCATCTTTGTGAAAATAGCAGCTTCTATGCTTGGCTTGGCGCAGACCAAAATAACGGCTTCCAACCCCTACCCGAATTTATGCTAATGATGCGCCAAACTCCTTTTGCGAGCCGTAGCTTTATCACCCTACGTAATCAGCGTGGCTACGGCACTCAAAAAAACTGGATGTCGGTTCGGCAGGAATTGCTTTTCTATACTTTAGGCAATCCATTCTTCCAGCCCCAATATACCGAAATCCCCAAATCGCTTAAAGGCTATTACAAAGAGATTGATGGAACTTTCCGTGAGAACCTTGAGCGAGGACGTAGCCCAAATATCAGAGCAGGTAACGTTTGGTTCGATGTCCAACAGGTGTTTTACCGAATGAAGGAAAACGTGAACGGCTGTTACGCCCAAAAGCCCTTACGCGCCATTGACCGCATACTTCAGGCAAGCAGCCAACCCGGCGATATTGTACTGGATTTCTTCGCGCACGCCGGAACTACCTTGCTAGCAGCCGAGATGAGCGAGCGTATCTGCCTGACCAGTGACATTGACCCGGTTTTCTGTGAAATTACTATTCGCCGCCTAGAGCGTTATCGCAAAGATAACCTGACCGGATGGCAAAACAGCAACCCCTTTGCTGAGGAGCTTCAAGATTCTGCCGAAACAAACGAATCAGTATTTTCACCTGAACCATTAAAAATTAACCCAGAATAAAAACAAGGAGCTTACGCCCCTTGCCTGAGTTCATATCTCTCTGAAAAATCTTTTACATGCTGCCGGTGATAACCAGAATTAAAGTATCCTTCTGAGTAACATTTGTGAAACCAAACGCCACACCCAACGAACCGGGCAAAGACATAATCGCCACCGCGCTCGTGCCTTTCTGATAACCCAGCACAAATGCGCCCATACTCTCAAGTGTGGTCACTGAGGAGTCCATATTCATTTGATCGGTTTGATCTTGCCAACCGCCTTTAGAAAGGCTATTCACATAGTAATCCTTAATCTTGCTGGCATCATCCAGAGTTTTATAGGCTTCCACTTTTCCATTTTGAAGTTGAGCAAAAGAATCGCTTAACTGCGCTTGTAATATATCTGGAATATCCAGAGCGTCAGCGCCGGGGTAAGCCAAAACAACCGTCCCGTTTTGGGTCGCGCTGGTAGTAGTATTCGGACGAACCGTAGTAGTAGCGGCTTTGGTAGTAGTTACTTTTGCAGTAGTAGTAACCGCTATAGTAGTTACAGCCTTAGTAGTGGCTGAAGTTGTACTAGAAGTTGTACTAATCGTAGTTGTAGGCACAATCGTTGAGGTAATTGCCGCCTGCGCGGTAGGAGTCGCTTTCTTATCACCACCCGTCGCCACCAACACTACCAGCGCTACCACTGCCACCACCGCCAGCACGCCTACTATTCCCAGCACTATTGGCAACGAACTACCCGATTTTGGCGGAGAATTTGGTGCAAGCGATGGTGGCGTTTGAGCGCCATAATACTGTCCTGACCCCGGTGTATATGAACCTGAAGACTGATAACCTGTACCGCTTGGAACCTGATTCGACCATGCCACGCTTTGACCTGTCCCATAACCCATCAATTGATACCGCTGTAGTATATTAGGTACATCACGATAACCGGGAAAGCGGCTATTTAACCGATTGAAAGCATCATAAGAGCCGTAAAAATTGTTTTGCTGTTCCAAACGGCGAGCTTCTGCATACAATTGCTCTGCTTCGGGGTTAGTTACAGTCTGGTAAGAACCGCTACCGGGGCGCGGTTGCCCATAACTCTGCAATTGAGTTGCGCCCGAAGTTGAAACCGGAGGCGCGACTTCACCATCTTTATTTTTTATTGCCTCGACCAAAGTATCATTAAAGACTTCGCAATCCTTATAGCGATCCTCCGCCTTCTTTGATAACGCCTTGCTAATCACGCGCTCAACTGAAAGCGGAATATCGGGATTATATTGGCGAGGGGAGGGCAACGGTTTGCTAACATGCCCCATCACCACCGCAATCGGCGTATCCCCCGTAAAGGGAGGTCGTCCCGTCAACATCTCATATAACATCACCCCCAGCGAATACTCATCGCTGCGAGCGTCCAATTCCTCACCCATCGCCTGTTCGGGACTCATATAATCAGGTGTACCCACGCCCGTTCCGGTGCTGGTCAATTGCGTCTTGGCTTCTGCCATTTTTGCAATGCCAAAATCGCTCAAAACCGCGCGTCCGGTTTTGTCAATTAGCACGTTTGAAGGCTTAACATCGCGGTGAATAATCCCGGAATTATTGGCATAATGCAGCGCACCGCTGATTTGTTGCATGACTTTGGTAGTTTTATCCAACGAAAGCGGCTTCCCCTGAATCTCATCTTTCAGAGTAGGTCCTTCTATTAGCTCCATTACCATATACAACAAGCCGTGATCTTCTCCAGCATCATAAACGGTCAAAATATTGGGGTGGCGCAACTTGGCAATAGAACGCGCCTCTCGCCGAAAGCGTTCTACGAATGACGGGTCTGTCGCGTACTGCTCCGCCATAATTTTAATCGCCACATCCCGCTCTAGGCTAGGCTGATGAGCGCGATAGACCGAAGCCATACCGCCCTTCCCAAGTGGTTCAATAATTTCGTATTGTCCAAGTTTATAACCCTTTTCGAGCTGCCCGCTCATTCGTTTTCTCCTATATAAAAAGGTTTAGACGATATTATGTTATGACATGTTATAATAACGCTGGAAAAAGTATTATGTTACATTGCAATTTATCCGAATTAGGGCTATTGCAAAGTAGGAAAGGGGAACGCCTCCACTTGTTCTCTGTGGTAAGTGCAACGAGTTACCCCCTAAAAATGTTTCTTGCAACCGCTCTATTTATTATCCTAATTAATTAGGCGAATTCGTATAAATTATATCACAATAATTTTACACCAAATGGATTAAATTAAAGCTATACTATCAGATAAATGAAACCTCAGCAGTCATAATCCGTCTTATATTACGAAGCATAGTCGGAATGACAGGAGGTTGGGACTTTTGGTCGCACAATTAAGTTATGGGCTGTTTGGTAGTATCGGGCTATCAACCGCGCGAATTCTAAGATACACGCCCGTAAAATCTGCTACAACGGGGCGTAGCTGGGAAGAGGGAAGCAAAACATTGTTAGATGATGCCTCACTCATAGAGCAGGCTCGTCAGGGCGATGAGGTAGCTTTTGCTGCCATATATGACCATTTTCAAAAACCCATCTATGCCTTCATATATCGGCTGATGGGCAATTCCGAAGATGCTTATGATATTACTCAGGATGTCTTTGTGAAAGCCTACCGGGCGTTACCCAAAACAACTCCTGATTTAAATTTATCTGCTTGGTTACATCGCATTGCCTCTAACGCCTGTATGGATATTTTGCGAAGGCGCAAAATTGTACGCTGGTTGCCGTGGGATCCAGCCGTACATGCCAATATTACCCCTGCCTTAAATACCGATGAGCCTGAATATAATGCAGAATTACACGAAACCCGACAACAGGTGCAATTGGTGTTGAGTCGTATGAGCGAAAAATACCGCCTTTGTCTGGTCCTACGCGAATATCAAGATATGAGTTGCGATGAAATCGCCGTTGTAATCGGTACTTCACGCGCCGCCGTCAAATCACTTCTATTCCGGGCGCGAGAACAATTTCGTGAAATCTATACCGAATTTGACAGCGCAGGCTGGAAAGCTGGGATTATCATTAAAGCCAAAGGACGGCAAGGGGATAAAAGCTAATGGACGCGAATTGCCTACGCTGTCAACCGTTGCTCTCTGCCTACATTGATAAAGAGACTTCAGCGCAAGAAGAAGAATTTATCCGACAACATCTGCTAACCTGTGTTGATTGCCGAGCAGCCTTAGAATCTTATCGGGGTATTCGGGTACAATTAAAGCGTGTGCCTGACCCTTTGCCCACTCCCAAACTCCGCCGCGCCGTCTTGAACCGCGTGCATCTGGCGCGAATAAAGGACTCACAACCCGCGTTGCTTTCGGCAAATGGGCTGAAAATTCTGTCCTTGTCATTGATGGCTGTTATTATAGTCATGATTGCCGCCGTCCTGATTATATTTTTTACAAATCGCAATTCCGCCTTTGATATTGCCGATATTGCCGCCAATAGTCAGGAAATTACAATCCACTTTAATCAAGCGGTGGACGAAGCCCTAATCCGAGATAAGGGGCAGTTGTTTTTCAACGTTCAAGACAATAGCGGTAAAAAAATAGAGTACGATATAAAGATTACCGATAGCCATACAGTAGTGCTTGAACCGAAACAAACTTTGGTAGCAGGGCAGCAAGTTAATGTTGAGACTAATACCAATGTCTTGAATAAAAGCGGGGAGAATTTAGCGCAAAAGCATGTTGAGGTTAAAATAGTTTCGCCTGCCACTGCTACTACCCGTCAAACCACTAACACAACCCAACCTCGAACAACCGTAGTAGCACAGGTAGCCACCGTTACGCCCAATATTATCACTACCACCATAACCGCTACACCTATCATCACTACTACCGCGCCGATAACCGCTACTACCGTTTTCACAACTGTAGCCACTCCAATTCTAACCAGCACAACGGTTATAAGCCCTACCGGAGTTGTTACTACCACCAGCAGTATAACCGCAACTACCTTTACAACTATCCCGCTAACTACTACCGTCTCTACCACCCTGCCTGTAACGGTCACAACCGATATTACGGCTACTACCGTTCCCGTAACTCCCTCACCCACTCCTAGCTGTAACGTTGCTTTATCTACCTCCTTCACCAAATTACTGGCGGATAATCCAGATATTGCCACGAAATTGGGCTGTCCTTCAGCCGCAGAAAATACGGTGACATTGGCATATCAGGTGTACGAAAAGGGCTTTATGCTGGCGAGTAACGGGCAAATATATGCCTTTTCCACCCTCAACGGTAGCTGGCATTCTTACGCCGATATTCCCGCTATACCTATGCCGACTCCAACCGCAACTACCAACGCTGTCACTATTCAAGCAACAGGTACAATAACTAGCGTAGTGGCGCAACTTACTACCCCAACGCCAACCGCAACACCCGGTAATTTCGGCTGTAGCATCAGCCCTGCGACAGCCTTTACGAACGTTTGGCGAGCCAATATTGAGGTGAGAAATCTGGTAGGATGTCCCGGTGTGCTTGATACCAGTTCCAGGACGGGCATAACCCAACTTTTCGCAGGCGGCAGATTATTCTTGAATCCGGTAGATATGGTCGGTCGTCGCATCTACATCATGTTCAATAGCGGTACTCTGCTGGTGTTGCCCGATACTTCAGGGGCTTAAAAGTTGCAAAGTCCGCCCCAACGCGGGCGTGGCTCGACACGCCCCTATGAACTACGGCGGCGTTCTCGGTCGAGGTAAGTTTGTAAAATCAGGGCAGCAGCGGTGGCGTCAATATTATCTTTTATCTTCTGACCTCGCTTACCCGAATCAATCAAACGGCGTTCCGCTTCAACACTGCTCAAGCGTTCATCCATAAAATCTACAGGTACTGAAATACGCCCCGCCAGTTCGGAGGCAAACACACGGGCGCGTTCGGCTTCTATCCCTTCGCGCCCATTTAACTGAATGGGCAAGCCTATCACAAGCTTGCCCACTTCATTTTGTTTCACCAATGCTACAATTTCTGTAAATACCTGCTCAGGATTTCTTACCTGAATAACACCCGCAGGGGATGAAATCAAACCAGTTTCATCACTGAGCGCAAGCCCGATTCGCTTGCGACCCAAATCAAGAGCAAGGTATCTCATTTTGCCTCAATAAACATCAAGCCTTTGGCGTTGGTTGCGCTAACTGACCACTGGTAGAAACGGCTTGATAATCAAAAACTGGTTTCAAATCAAGCTTGCCGGCAGCAGGTAAAGTGCCGGTGAAGCCGCTAAAATTCACATCAAACAGGTACTGATTATATTTTTGCAAAATTGCGGCGCGTGCCTCCTCCGGCGATTTCCCGGCTCCAAGCGTTGCAATATCCTTCTTCATATCATCGGTCAAAGGGCTGTACAAGGTGGCAGTAACCGATACAACATACATGAGCCTACCGTTTTCTTGGCTAACCTGACCATCACCCACGAGTTTAAAGCTGTCAATTTGCTGGCGGGGGTCTTTCACCAGCGCACTCCGCACCGCATCAGCTAACGAAGTTTGGTTATAGATATAGGCTTTTTGTGAGACAGAACAAGTTCCGCTGAATTCTGCGGCTTCATCTCCCACGTTCTTAGAAAATTGGCATTGATTATCGCCAACGTTCAAGAACTGGATGCCCTGCGTATTCGGGTCGTAGCGACCTTGCAACTCCTGCTTTGCCTGAGCGCGAGCATCTTCAACCAACTTTTGCTCTAAAGCTGCTCTATCCTCTTTGGAAACCACTTGCACTTTGCGCTCGGAACCGCCTGTAACGGGCCCGATAGATACGCCTAGCGAATCGGTCAAGAAAACTTGAGAAACCCCCTCAAAATTACCAGAAGAACCCGCCACACCAGCTTGAATTTGCCCAGTAGCCTTGCCAACCGCGGTGGTAAAAGGATTTCCTGCCGGAATGGTCACAGCGCTTATCAAACGATACTGTACCCCAGTGCGCTGATTGGTGTATATAACCGCCCCTGCGCCATAAGATTTGGGACTTGCACCGCCGTTCACAAAACTAGCTTGTCCCTGCGCTACTCCATCGGCTTTGAAAACCGAGCCGAAGGCGGGATATGTGCCGGTTTTAGTAATTTTCCCGGTGGTTACTTCCGTTACATTCAACCTGCCGGAAGTCGCGCTTTGGATCGGGTTAGAGGTTGAGCTACTACCGCTCACTACAGTTGGAACCGTGCTATTACTGCTGGTATCTAGCAAAATCGGCACTGTATTTGTAACCTGTGAGGTAGCCAGTATCAGATTAACCCGTTGTAAATTTCCGGTTGATGCATTGCTATTACCCTGATTCTGCCCCCCCCCTAGCGTTATTAATAACAAACCGATCAGGATTATAAATGCCCCTGCTACTCCCACCAAGGCGAACAAACCGAATCTATTTTTGTCACGGGCGCGTTGGCTTTGAACATCGGGGGGTAACGGAGTACGCCCCATAGATATAGAAGCAACCGCTTCTTTTGGGGCGCGGTTGCGAGGTAATAGACGGCTCAAATTAGCGGTTAAGCCGGTAGCCATTGCCGCCAAACCTGTCCCCTTACGAACGCGCCCATCCGTATCGGCTGTTTTCTTCCTGCCGCGTCCACTATCCGCGCTTCTGCGAACCCCACTGCGTTGTTTGAAATCGGCAGCAGCATTATCCGAAGTAGAGCCAAGTATCGAAGGCACATCATCATCCTGCTCATCAGTCAGGTCAAAGGGGAACTGAGCAGTATTGCTTTCGTTGCCAATGGGCGCATCATCCCCGAAATAGCCGAATTGTGCCGCTTCTTCATAGGTCATGGTTCTTGCGCCACCGCCATCAAAGTCGGTTGAAGGGACTAGTTTAGGTGGCGGAGAGTCTAACTCTAGAAACGAACCCAACGTCTCGCGTGGGGTGTCATTGACATCCTGTTGCAAAAAATTCCCCGGAGGTGGTGGAACAGGGCGAGACATCATATCCGGCACTTGAAGGTTGGGTATCTGGCTGAAAAATTCCTGAGAGGGACGGCGCAAGGGTTGAGTAGATTCTAACGGTGGGTTAGACTGCTGGGGCTGAACTACAAAGCCCTGCGGCACTTCGCTAAAAACACGGGTAGATTGCTGAGAAGGAGTCTCACCGAAATTCGCAAACAAATTATCATCTTCAGATTCAGCAGAAGAAACTGACTGACTGGTTATACCATCACTCCTATCAGTCTGAAAGCCCAACAACTTTGCGAGACCTTGCGAAGTTTTGCTACCACCTGAAAATGTTAAATTGATGCTTTCCTCGCGAACCACTCGCCGAAGCATATTGAACTGGTCGAGCGTTTCGAGCGCACGGGTTTTTCCGGGCAGCATAATCAACACTTCTTTTGTGCGTGATTGCCGCAACCGATTAATTACCGAATCTAAATCTTCTTCAACGCCAACCGTTATTGTTTCCTGGGCCATGGCTCAGAATCCTCCTGCCCCAATCTAAAAAGCCTTAAAACGAAAGCTATAGATGTTTATAATTTCGGGATTATCCATATAAGGCTTCTGCCAACCCCAACAAAATTTTATTTAATAGCTCCCCGAACTAACCCTACCGTGAGCGACAGAGCTTCATCGAGTTTCTCCGGGTCGTTTCCGCCACCTTGCGCCATATTAGGGCGACCTCCAGCACGACCGCCAACTTTCTCCGCTATTGGCGCAATAATCTTTCCAGCGTTTAAACCTCGCTCCACCAAATCAGGCGTTACCATCACTAGCAAAGAAGGTTTTTCCTTGATAACCGCCCCAATAGCCACAACTCCGCTCTTTAGGCTATCGCGCAGTTTATCGCCGATACTTCGCAACACGTCAGCATTGGGCGCATTTACCTTAGCCGACAATACTCTGACACCTTCAACCTCAACCACACTCCTCAAAAGCTCGCCGGACTCTGCCAGCGCTTGCTTTTGTTGGAGCAATGCCAATTCGCGTTCGGTGTCGCGTAATTTTCGTTTAAGCTCGATTGCTTCATCAACCAGTTGTTCCGGGCGAGTTTGCAATACGCTCGCTAACTTGTTTACCAGTTGCAACCGTTCCTCAATATATTTTTCCGCGCCTCTACCAGTAACAGCCTCAATTCTCCGCAAACCGCTTCCAACGCTTCCTTCGCTAGTAACGAGTAGCAAACCGATTTGACCGCTATTCTGAAGATGCGTACCGCCACAAAATTCCTTGCTGTAATCCCCGATGCCAAGCACGCGCACCACCTCGCCGTACTTTTCACCGAACATCATTACGGCACCGCTCTTTTTAGCTTCATCAATCGGTAGCACATTAACCGTTACGGGCAAACTTGCGCGGATTTTATCATTTACAATTTGCTCAACCTCTATCAGTTGCTCGGCAGTTACCTGATTTGGGAAGGTAAAGTCAAAGCGCAATCGCTCCGGTGAAACCAACGAACCGGCTTGCCCTACATTATTTCCAAGTACATCCTTCAAAGCTTGATGCAGTATATGAGTACCGGTGTGGTTGCGAGCAGTATCTAGGCGACGCGCTTCATCCACTACAGCGCGAGCCTTTTGCCCCTCACCGATAAAGCCCTCCACTACCTTACCCTGATGCGCTATCACATCACCAACTGGCTTGTAGGTATTTTCAATCTCTATTCGCCCAAACTCAGTCTCGATATAGCCCGTGTCGCTTATCTGACCGCCGCTTTCTACATAAAAGGGCGTTTGCGCCAGCACAATTTCAGCGTCCTGCCCTGCGTCCGCGCTCTTAACACGCTTTCCATTGACCAATACCGCCAGCGCTTCAGTTTCAAGGCTGTTAGTTTCATAGCCCTTGAAAGGAGTTTTCTGCAAACCTAGCGCTTTATAATCCTCTAGGTCAACCCGCGCTACTTTCCAGCGGTCGGGGTTGGTACTAGCTTCGGAATGTTTTTGCTTCGCCCGTTCAAAACCTTCCCAGTCAATTTCAAAACCACGTTCTTCAGCAAGTTCGCGCGTTAGGTCAGGCGGGAAGCCATGCGTTGCCAACAGGTCGAAAACATCCTCACCGCTGACAATTTTGGTATCAAGCGGGTTATTTTCGATAAGTATCTCAAAGCGGTTCAAGCCCATTTGTAGGGTATGCCCGAATTTTTCTTCCTCATCCGCCAATACTGCGAATACATGGTTTTTGCGCTCGATAATATCAGGATAAATATCACCCAGCATATCCATTACAACTTGGCTGGTATGGTGCATAAAAGGTGTATCCAGACCTAGCAACCGCCCGTATCGAATAGCGCGGCGCAAAATCCGGCGCAGGATATAGCCTTTGTCCACGTTACCGGGCAGCACCCCATCGGTAATCAGCATGGTGGCGGCGCGGCTATGGTCGGCAATAACCCGGAGGCTAATATCATCTTTCTCGTTCGCCCCATAGCGTTTTCCGGTTATATCGGCGGCGCGTTGGATAATCGGCTGGAATAAATCGGTGCTATAAATTGAGCTAACGCCCTGCAAAACCAGACTCAGCCTTTCCAGACCCATTCCGGTATCAATATTCTTACGCGGTAGCGGGGTATCTACTCCATGCGTATCGCGGTTGAACTGCATAAACACCAGATTCCAGATTTCAAGATAGCGCGGCGAATCGCCAACCCTCGCATCGGGGTCGGGGTCGAACTCAGGTCCTAAATCATAATAGATTTCGCTGTCAGGTCCGCACGGTCCGGTTTTACCCACAGGACCCCACCAGTTATCTTCAATCCTGGTAATGCGACTGGCGGGAAGACCAATCATTTTAGTCCATAACTCTAGCGCCTCTTCATCGGTAGGAAAAATTGAGGGGTAGAGTTTATCTTCCGGCAGTTTAAAAACTTGAGTCAGCAATTCCCATGCGAAGGAAACTGCCCCTTCTTTAAAGTATTCGCCAACCGAAAAATTTCCGAGCATTTCAAAAAATGTCAGATGGCTTGGGTCGCCTACTTCATCAATATCAACAGTGCGAAAACACTTCTGTACGGTAGTAAGGCGGCGATGGGGAGGCGTTTGGACACCCAGAAAGAAGGGGGTCATTTGCTGCATCCCGGCAGTCGTCAACAGAACCGTCTTGTCACCGGTAGGCGGGACAAGCGAAGAACTAGGCAAATGCAAATGCCCGTTTTTGATAAAATAATCTACATAAGTTTGTCGGATTTCTCGACTACGCATAAAGCCCCTATTCTAGTTAGCAAATCGCTTAGTTAATTTTATGGCAGTTATTATTTATTGTCAAGTTGTTTTTAGTATGTTAAGCTCAAATTTAGGGATAAGTAATCCAAAATCCGTCAAGTCGGCATGAACTTTCAGAAAATACACTTTGCTTGACCTTTTATGCTAAACTAAAGTTGTATTTTTTCACCTTACTAGAGTACATCATGATAAGTATTAGGAGGTTTCTAAATGCCTTCAGACTCAGATGCTCCAACTAATCAACCTGCACAACCCAATTCTGACACAACCAGTATAGCAGACAATCAAACTCAACTAAACGCGACACCTTCCGATGGTGACACTGATAGCATAGCAACGTTCGGCGCATATAGTGATGGAGTGGTTTTCCTTTTACCGCCCGATAATAATCAAAATCTCCGCCCACGCATGGAACACGATAAACAAGGTGAGCCGGATAGCGCGGAAGGCTTGTTAGCAGATGGCATATTCCCAGAGGATAACGGCAGCGCTTCTACTGACCCCAATAATCTGCAAGAAAGCGTAGAAGCTGCCAATACGGATAGCGGTTCGGTTGGCGCCTTTTCCGCCGGGGGGTCGGCTTTCGATATAATGTTTAAGGTCAGCCCCAATTGCTGGCAGGGTCGTAATGGACTAACCGCCATTGCAATAGTTGACCACATTATGCAAGGCACCCTTGATGCCACTACAAGTTGGTTTATGAACCCAAGCGCAGAAGCCAGCACCCATTTTGGAGTTGGTAAAGACGGTCGAATCATACAGTATGTGCGCCTTGAGAATAGCGCGTGGGGCAACGGACCCGTTAATAAACCAGACCCAAATATTGAGTGGTTAGCAGATGCAATAAGCAAAGGCATTAACCCAAATCGTTTAACCGTATCAATCGAGCATGAGGGTAAAACAGGAGAAGCCTTTACCGAAACAATGTATCAGGCAACTTTTTTCCTCCACAAACAAATCATTCGGCAACTTAACATCCCAGTTGACCGCCACCATATAATTGGGCATTACCAGATTGATTCGGTAAACCGCCCGCTTTGTCCCGGCAAAGGCTTTCCATGGGATAGATTAATGGCAGATTTAAAGGCAGAGTTCAGCCAACCTGCTACCCAACCCCTAGGCGACCCACCCGGTTATACCGAGGTACCGTTTGGTCCCGGCGCAGTAGCTTTTAACAACTCTTATGTACGCGCCTATCCGTCCTTCGACTCATCAATAGGCACGGTTCAACGCAAACTCCCCAAAGATACATCGCTCCACTTTGACGGCTACACCGATCAGGGACCTGCTTTTCAGGGCAGCGCCCGCTGGTACAAAATCAGCCAGCAAGACGGCGGCGGTTGGATTCACGCCCGCATGATTGGCTAAATAAAAGACCGGACTACTCCATTGTAGCCCGGTCTAAAATATATATTTAAACCAGATAAACTCCTAACTGGCTATACGGGCTGACTTGTCTAGTCTTATACCCATAAGCTTAGCTTGTTTCTCTATAGCTTTAATAATACGTTGGTGTCTCGGTGTTAAAAGTTCCGCCCGCACAATCGGGTCTTCATGATAAATTTGCTCTGCCCAAACGTGGTTATAATCCGGCAGCACGCTTAGATGAAGACTATTTGCGAACGGATAATTAGTATATATATACTTCCATAATTCGCGATCAGCACGCAGATTCAAGAGTAATGCCATATTTTCAAGCTCCTTTGCTTAAAAAAATAATGCCTGTACTAGTTCTATAACAAAAAACTTTCCAAACCAAACATCAAGCTGCCGCCAACCACACTGTCGGCGGCTACCATCTTTATGATAGTAATACTGATGTCCATCCAGACCTCATAGTTCTGGTCTGCTCAATTTGCACTTATGTACCATTTGTTGAAGTGCGTCTTTGCAATTCATAAATGCTACAACAACTTCATTGGAAAAATTATATAACTATCTGAACGCATTTACAACATTATTTTAATAGATGAAAAAACTCTAATCTTGCAACCACATTAGTTGGTAGCCACCCAGCCTAACCGTTTCGTCCCCCCGATATTTAACCCCACTCAGCAAATCCAAATACGCATGACCATAATCAACAGTTATAATACTAGCAAGAGAATCAAGGGTCTGCATTTGGTTTGTTACATTCAGAAGGCACAGAATCCGCTCTGAGCTATCCGGCGCAATTCGGCGTAGCGCAAATATACCGGGTGACGTTTCCAAAATCTCCTGCGCGGCATTGGGATGGAAAGCGACATGTGCTGCCCGTAGGCGCAAAAGCTCAGAATACGCCTCGAAAATCCGCGCTTCTCTTGTCAACGAATCTGCCAGAGCCACTTCCAGTTCGGGCAATTTAAGCTTCTGACGATTAAGCGTGCGAGCGCGTCCGGTTTGAGCAAAGCCCTCCTGCCAACTTGGCGAACCAAACAAGCTGTGAAAATATATTCCCGGCATCCCCTGAAAAGATAGCAATATCGCTTGTGATGCCATAAATCGCTTGATTTTTATTTCCTCGCCCTCAGCAGGATTAGACAATGCGTCAAAATACGTTATGTTAAGTTCATACGGGCTTTGGCTACCATCTGGGTTGTTCTTATAACTTACCTGACCGCCATGTCGCAAAGTAGCCGCCACCAAATTCTCTATCTCGGCATCGCTGAGGATGCCCTTTGCCGGAACTACTCCAATACCATCATGCGAAGCCAAAAAGTTAAAGAAAGTAGTTTGCGTGGAAGGTGCAGCCAACTCTCTCGCCCACTGCCTGAGTTTACTCGAATCTCCTGTTAACAGGGTGTGCAGGGTTAGCGGTACAAGCGGAAACTGGTAAACCATTTGCGCCTCGTTATAGCCATCGCCAAAATAGCCGATATTATCACGGTGCGGCACATTGGTTTCAGTCACCAGCAACGTATCGGGCGCAAGTTCATTCAGCACGGCACGCCACAATTGCACTACCGCATGCGTTTGGGTCAAATGAATACAGTTTGTGCCTACCTCCTTCCATAAATAACCGATGGCATCCAGCCGAATCAAGCTCGCCCCTTTAGACACATAGAATAATAGCAATTCGGTTATGTCAAGTAATAGTTGAGGGTTTCCAAAATTCAAGTCAATCTGATCTGCGCTAAAAGTAGTCCAAACATGTTGCCTGCCGTTGGCAGTTTCAAAAGCCGTTAGCAAAGGCAAGGTGCGAGGGCGAGTTACGCCGGAGAGGTCAAGTTGTGGGTCAGTAATCAGAAAATAATCACGATAGGGTGACTCCCCTTTCAGAAAGCCCTGAAACCATGCGCTACCGGCAGAAATATGATTAATCACCGCATCAAACATCAGCTTGAAATCGCCCTCTATCGCCTCAATAGCGCCCCAATCGCCTAGATGGGCATCAACCTGACGATAATCAACCACCGAAAAACCATCATCGCTGGTATAGGGGTAAAAGGGCAAAATATGTACGCTGTTAATTGAGCCTTTTAGATGACCGATGAGAAATTGATGTAGGGTGGCGAGGGGGTGTTGCCCTTCCTGCTGCACCTGATCTCCATAGGTAATCAGGATTGCATCTTTCTCGCTGAATCGCCCTATTGGTTTGGCGGGACGCTCTTTTAGAAAGGCATATTTCAACAGAAGCTTTTCCAGCGTATCGAAAGTTGCCTGCCCTAACTGCTCGCCGTAAATAAACTCCAGTTTTTGCTTGATTTGCCCGTTTCCAACCATTTTGTTGTTCTCTCCTATTACTACTGTCTTACATTAATATTAGCAAAGTATAGAGCGCATAACAATGGGAATTTATGGTACTTTCGAGTATAATTCCCGGCACACGGATTCATAAAATCATAAGTGGAGTGTACAAATAAATGTGTTATGACGATAAAGCGCAACCACCTCTACCGCCGGGTGCGAGCGGTTCGGCACAGGGCGAAGAATTGGTTCTGGAAGCTGCCGATGGCAACAAATTTCTAGCATTTGCGGCGCATCCTTCTAAGCAGGGCAAGGCTGCTGTGCTGATTTATCCAGATGTTCGGGGTTTGCACAACTTTTATAAAGAATTGGCGCTACGTTTCGGAGAGATTGGTATTACCGCGCTGGCAATAGACTATTTCGGGCGTACTGCCGGGCTAACCTCACGCGATGAATCTTTCGAGTTTATGCCCCATGTTCAGCAATTGCTAATAGACAACTTCTTTCAGGATGTAGAGGCAGGTTTGGATTACTTGCGACAGCAAGGCGATTTTAGCTCGTCTGTATTTGTGGTAGGTTTTTGCATGGGAGGTTCGCTAACGCTGGTTAGTGGTACAAATAAAGAGTTCGGTTTCGCTGGACTGATTCCATTCTACGCTGGGTTAACCCGTAATTTTGGAGGTAGAGGCACTGCCCTTGAACAGGCAGGGGAGGTGAGTTATCCGGTATTGGGCTTGTTTGGCGGTAACGACCCCGGAATCCCTGTAAATGATGTAAAAGCTCTTGAGGCAAAGTTAATCGCCGCCGAAGTTGAAACCAACATCAAAATCTACGAGGGCGCACCTCACAGCTTCTTTGACCGACGCTACGAAGAATTTGCCGATGCTTCTGCCGATGCTTGGAATCAGATATTGAGCTTTATTTCAGCGCATTAATCCAAAAGGCGCACCTTAGCCAAGTGCGCCATACTTTTACTCCTTCTTTACAATTTGAGGGATTGGATTTAACATGTTTTTGTTATTCTTGAAAAGAAAAGATTGACTAAAAATATATTTAACAGGAGTAAAATAAAAAAATGGACGTTTCTATAACCGCATGGTTAGAAGATGGAACCCACAAGTACATTATAAATCATGGGTTGGTTGGCAATATTGGCTCCAGTTCAAAGGCGGAAGAAATTCCTGAAGCCGTAAAAGATGCACACCGCATGATGAGCAGTGGCGAATTAGAGCAAGCGATAAGTCATTTGCAAAATGCGGGTTTTAAGGTAGAACAGGTAAACTGGTGGAAGGACGGGGTATTGGGTAAAGAAGCCAGTTGGATGGAAAAGTCCCCGTCCGGTTACTAAAACTATCAAGCAAACAGGTCGCGCTTATTAAAGCGAGCGGTGGCAAACCGCCACATAGCTTTGCTCTTGGTGAGCCATGCTATGCGTATTCCATGTTTGTTATTCGCCAATATTTGCTCTACCAACCAAGGCGTAACCGTTTCTACTGTATCCGCCAGTATATTAAAGATGCGCTTAACCCTTTCCATATCTTCGGGCTTGGTATCACCCATAAGCAGGTCAGTTATGACCATACCGGGGCTAAGATAGCATACCTGAACTGGCGTATTAGCAGCTTCTTTAATCAAGCCTTTGGTCAGATAGGTAAGCGTGGCTTTGGTCGAACCATAAAGAATCAGCCCTTCACGCGGATCGCTCTGACTTCCCTCTCCCTCCATATTGTAGATTTGACCCGAACCTTGCTTAATCATACCGCGCAAGGCAATTTTTGAGCCGTACATCATCCCTAGCGCATTGGTATGTACTACCTGCTCAATTCTATCAAAGCTGATTTCCCAGAAAGGTATGCGAGACGCGCCAATTCCGGCATTATTTATCCAAATATCCACCTTACCAAAAGCCTTGCTAGAAGCATCCCACAACGCTTCTACCTGCTCATAAGAGCGTACATTGCAAGTTTGCCCCAGCACCTTTTCTTTGCCGAATTGCGCCGTTAGTTTTTGCAGTGCCTGATTTAGCGTTTCCTGATTACTACCAGAAATCATTACCCGGTGTCCGCGCGTTAAAAACTCCTGCGCCATTCCTAAACCGATGCCCTTAGTGCTACCGGTTATGACCACACTTTTCAAAATCGCCCCTCCCAATAGTTAATAGCCATCCTAAAACTTTCGGTATAACGTTTCTGCTACCACAAGCAGTTAAAAAGCTGCTCAACCCTGTTTCAGCCAACGCCAGCGCGAACGAGCGCGTGCCACCAAACCATCCCTCTGTCGTATTTGTTGCAATCTCTCAAATTCAGTTGCGTGGGAGGGAGTGGGAGAAAACCAATTCAAAATGGTTAGAGCGTCTCCAAATTCAGCAATATTCATATATTCAATATCATAATGCAAAGGCAGCAACGCACCCGACGGGTTTAGAGGGCTAATACCGGCAGCCATCAATGCGCCCCAACCGGCATCATCCAGCATCTCAAAATAGGCAGTGTTATTCATATGCGCCAGAATATCCAACCGGGAAAAAAGCACAGACCCGTTGGTTTCAAGCGGGGCAGTTGCCGGGAAAGGCAACCATGCCGGGTCATTCAGTTGTGGTTGTGCGCCGTTGGGCAGCCAAATTTCAGACGCTTCAGGCGGTATTCGCGCCGGGTGTCCCTTAGCATCAACATAAACCCATAAAGTACGCGCCTTTATAGCTGGTAAAGACGCATTATCACCTTCCAACCTAAATTCGTAAGCGCGTTGGGCAGTAACTCGGCTGAAACCAATCGGAAAAGTGACGGTTTGAAGGTTGGCGCACGCTGGAATGGGACGATTAAAATCTATCAAAGTTCGTTTGGCGAGCCAGTTAAACCCCTCCGGCAATTCCACCCCAGCGGCATCACGCCGCGCAATATCCTGCATATAACGCGAGGCAGAAGCAGGCGTAAGGTAGCCAAACAAATCCACCTCATCGAAGCGCACCGAATAGGTAAAATCAAATCTTCTGGTTTTGATTTCGTTTTGTTCCATACCTGTATTATCGCATGCCAGAGACCTGTTCGCAAAAATAGTACACCCCCTAGCAAGCATTCCCTTGATTCCTATTAGAAATGCTTGATTAGCTCGTGGCGCAAATGGGAGAAACCCTCGCGCTGGTAGAAACGCAGCGCATCGCGGTTAGGAGCGTACACCTTGAGGGTGGCGCTGTGAATACGGCGCGATTTCAGCCAATCGTAGCAGTTTTCCAGCAGCAGCGCACCCACGCCCTGCTGTCGCGCATGCTCGGTTACAATTAGCTGTTCGATATAGCCGTAGCTGTCAAGGGTGTAATAATAATCGCGTATGATGCGTACCAGCGCAAAACCCACCGCTTTTTTGCCCCTGAACGCCAGCAAGGCACGTACCGTCTCATTACCGCTATCTCCGTAAAGTAACGCGCTGAGACATTCTTCCATATAGCTGACTTGCGAAGAAGGCTTGAAGGTTAGACCCAGTTCTCCAATGCCAAGCCTTTCGTGATACTCGAAGGTTTCCTGCATCAACGCCCTCGCTGCCTCGCGGTCTTCCGGCGTATCGCGCCCTTGCCTAACAGTGATGCGCTCGTTGTCGCGGATGTTATTTTTTTCCTTGCTACGCCAGAACTTGCCAAACTCAAAACCCATCCGTATTCCCTCCTTACTTTTGGCATTATTATAGGATAAAGTGGCTAAAACTAACAAATTTGTCAAGCGGCTTTGAACTTGATAACATGCCATCTAAACGCATTATGGACTCATCCTATATAACAAGGAGGAATACGAATGACCGAGGTGAAAGCCCCAATATCGGGCACAGTTTGGCAGATACCGGCGGTAATAGGACAAGCAGTTGAAGAAGAAGAAGATTTGATAATCCTTGAGTCCATGAAAATGGAAATCCCGGTAAGTGCGCCCCTCTCCGGCACGGTTCGCGAAATCCGAGTCGAAGCGGGAAATTTTGTGAATCAGGGCGATATTTTGATAGTGCTGGAATAATGCCATGTTTAATAGAATCTTGATTGCAAATCGGGGCGAGATTGCCCGCCGTATCATCCGCACTTGCAAGCGGATGGGCATCGAAACTGTCGCCGTCCACAGCGATGCCGATATGATGCTACCCTTTGTGAACGAAGCCACTTACGCCATCCTAATCGGGCTTGCCCCTGCTCACGCCAGTTATCTGAATATGGAAATCATTCTGGAGGTGGCGCAGCAAGCCGAATGCGAGGCAATTCATCCCGGCTACGGCTTTTTGGCGGAAAATCCCATGTTCGCCGACCGTTGCCAAGAGTTAGGAATAACCTTCATCGGACCCTCGCCCGAAGCGATGACAGCGATGGGCGAGAAAGTGGCAGCACGCGAACTGATGCGCCAAGCGGGGGTGCCTGTCGCTCCCGGCACGTCCGAGCCGATTAGCGATATTGAACTAGCCGTGACACTGGCGGAGGAAATCGGCTACCCGGTGCTGGTGAAGCCGAGCGCGGGCGGCGGCGGCATCGGCATGACCATTGCCAATAACGCCGACAAATTG
>Ga0194047_10000598_pt1 | contig 23923 bp, 16 predicted proteins | sample JunL225m_MetaG_2_FD_160070 | JGI IMG/M metagenome (GOLD analysis project Ga0194047, IMG submission 160070) | Anoxic zone freshwater microbial communities from boreal shield lake in IISD Experimental Lakes Area, Ontario, Canada - Jun2016-L221-5m | ecosystem: Environmental > Aquatic > Freshwater... | reverse complement strand
ATCTTTAATGAGGGAAAACTTCTTTACGGTTCAAAAATTGACCTCTCCCTTATAGCGGAACTTCAATTGATGACGACGAAGCCTTTCTTGTATGTTTTTAATGTTGATGCCCAAGAACTTGGTGATCTCGAACTCCGCGCAAAGTTGCAAGCGCTGGTTGCCCCTTCGGAAGCGATCTTGTTAGATGCAAAGACAGAGGCAGAACTTTCTGAACTCGACGATGCTGATGCGATGGAGTTGTTGGAAGCAATCGGGTTAACAGAACCTGGACTCACAACTTTGGCGCGCGTCGGTTTCGATACTTTGGGACTTCAGACTTATCTGACTGCTGGTCCAAAAGAATCACGGGCTTGGACAATTCATAAGGGTGACACTGCGCCAATGGCAGCAGGCGTCATCCATACAGATTTTCAAAAAGGTTTTATCAAGGCAGAAGTTGTCTCCTTCAACGATTTAATCGCTGCAGGGTCGATGGCAGAAGCACGTGCGCATGGAAAAGTGCGCATGGAAGGTAAAGATTACGTAATGCAAGATGGAGATGTCGTTGAATTCCGATTCAACGTCTAATTAACGAGGGAATAGAAATCAAATGAGAAAGCAACCACACCTTAAAGACCTGCCTGTAAAGAAGCGCGAAGATCTTCGTAACGTTGCGATCATTGCCCACGTTGACCATGGCAAGACCACACTTGTTGACGCAATGTTGTGGCAATCTGGCGCATTTGCTGCGCACAAAAAGCAGAATGAAGGCCAAGACCGCATGATGGATTCCATGGATCTTGAGCGCGAAAAGGGAATTACGATCCTTGCCAAGAACACCGCTGTTAAGCGCGGAAACACCATCGTAAACATCATTGATACTCCAGGCCACGCCGACTTCGGTGGCGAAGTAGAGCGCGGACTTGAAATGGTCGATGGCGTTATCTTGCTTGTTGACGCTTCAGAAGGTCCACTTCCTCAGACACGTTTCGTGTTGCGTAAGGCTCTTCAGAAGAATCTTCCAGTTATCTTGGTAATTAACAAAGTTGACCGTCCGGATTCACGAATCGCTGAAGTTGTTGATGAAGCGTATGAATTGTTCTTGGATCTAGATGCCAACGAACAACAAATTGAATTCCCAGTTGTATATGCGTCAGCCAAAGCCGGTCGCGCATCATTAACTCGTCCTGCAGATGGTGGAATGCCAGAAGAAGAGAACCTCGACGTTTTGTTCGACACAATTTTCTCTGCAATTCCAGCACCTGAATATCATGAGGGTGCCCCACTACAAGCTCACGTGACAAACCTTGACTCATCTCCATTCCTTGGTCGCCTTGCACTCTGTCGCGTACGCGAAGGTGTAATTAAGAAGGGTCAGCAAGTTGTTTGGATGAAGACAGATGGGACAACTGAGCGAGTAAAGATTTCAGAGCTTTTGATTACCGAAGCGCTTGAACGCGTTCCGGCTCTTGAAGCACATCCTGGAGACATCATTGCTGTAGCGGGTATTGAGACCATCACACTTGGTGAAACGCTTGCAGATGTAGAAAACCCAGTTGCACTTCCTTTGATCACAGTGGATGAACCTTCAATTTCGATGACAATCGGTATCAACACTTCTCCTCTTGCTGGCAAGAGTGGAACAAAGCTCACTGCTCGCCAAGTTAAGGGTCGCCTTGATGCCGAGCTCGTTGGTAACGTTTCACTTCGCGTTCTCAACACAGAACGCCCAGATACATGGGAAGTTCAAGGCCGCGGAGAATTGCAGCTTGCTGTTCTTGTTGAAATTATGAAGCGCGAAGGTTTCGAACTAACAGTTGGAAAGCCACAAGTAGTTTTGAAGAAAGTCGATGGAAAAGTTCATGAGCCAATGGAGCGTCTATCTATTGATGCACCTGAAGAATTCCTCGGAGTTCTTACTCAGCTAATGGCACTTCGCAAAGGCCGCATGGAGCAAATGGTTAACCATGGCACCGGATGGATTCGCCTTGATTACCGCGTTCCTTCACGTGGGCTTATTGGTTTCAGAACTGAATTCTTAACTGAAACTCGTGGAACAGGCCTCCTGCACCACGTCTTTGATGGGTATGAAGCTTGGCACGGAGATATCCGTACCCGCGGAACTGGATCACTTGTTTCAGACCGAATGGGAACAGTTACTTCTTATGCTCTTTATGGAACACAAGACCGTGGAAGCATCTTTGTTGAGCCAGGTGATGAGGTTTACGAAGGTATGGTTATCGGCGAGAACTCACGTTCTGAAGATATGGACGTTAACTGTGTTCGCGAAAAGAAGCTCACCAATATGCGTGCTTCAGGTACAGATGAATCAGAGCGTTTGATTCCACCGAAGAAGCTCAACATGGAAGGTGCTTTGGAATTCTGTCGCGAAGATGAATGCGTCGAAGTTACCCCGGCCGTTGTTCGTATCCGCAAGGTCACCCTTGACGGCAACGAGCGCGCACGTGCAACTGCTCGCGCAAAGAAATCCAACCTAACCGCCAATTAGTTTGACCTCGAAAGTCCCGATTCCACGTTGAGTCGGGACTTTCGTCATTTCCATGCTCATTTGTCAGTCTCATTGGGTTAGATAGTGCCATGGCCGCCAATCTGAAGCTTGTTCGTCGAGCTATTGCCGTGCCCACTTTCAATTCAGATTCTGCTCAGGAAGAAGTCATTAGTTTCAGGGGTTCACTCGGGGTTTTTGGCAAAGCTGGAAGCGGGAAAACTACGACGTTGATTCGCTCCGCACTTTCTCGAATGGATGCAGGGCAAGATCCAAATACAGTTTTAATTATCACCTACGGCCGCGAGAGTGCATCGATAATTCGTGATCAGATTGCTATTGGCGCAAAGAGCACAGCGACAAATCCGTTGGCTAGAACTTTTCACTCCTTAGCTTTCTCGATTCTCAACGAAAAGCTTTCTCCCGAAGATCCCATGTATATCTTGGTATCAGGTGCCGAACAGGATGCATTTATCGGTGAGATGCTCGAAAGTGGTTTTGATAAATCTGCATGGCATGAAGATTTAGATTTAGCAAAAAAGACCAAAGGATTTGTTCGCGAAGTGCGCGATTTGATTCTTCGTGGCACCGAACTTGGTCTATTGCCTGAAGATTTAAAACAATTAGCACATGAGATGAATGAGCCATATTGGAAGGGAGCAGCAGAGTTTTGGGCATCGTATGTCGATGTGATGAATTTGCGAAGCATGAGCGTTGGTGAAACTGTCATTCGGATTGATCCCTCTGCCATTATTGTTGAAGCGATTAATCGTTTGAAATCATCGCCAGAATTACTTTCAAAGTATCGTTCTATGTTCACGACCATTCTCATTGATGAATTCCAAGAGAGTGATAAGAGTCAACGCGAACTTCTTGATTTGATTGCGCCAAAAGACACTATTTTCTTTCTCGATGCAGAATCTGCGGTTGGCCGATTCCGTGGTGCGGATCCAGATAGCGTTGAAAGATATGTTCGGGAAAATACTTCAACACAAATCACATTAGAGAAAGTACATCGTTTCAATGGTGATCGAGTTGAAGAGGCAGCAAAGCTTGCAAGCCATGCTGAAGCAGCTCAATACATCGCTCATGCACTAAAACGTTCATATCTTCACGATGGACTGCCTTGGTCAGAGATGGCCGTGCTTGTTCGAAATCCTGGTCTTCAAGTGGCAGCCTTGCAAAGAGCGCTTGCGCAAAACGGAATTCCTTTAAGCGTTGATGCCGGCGCCCTTGCGTTGGCTGACAACCCTGCAGTTCGTCCAATTTTAGATATCGCAAACTTTGCGCTTCGCCCACATCTTTTAACGCCAGGTAATTGGGAGCGAATTGAGGCCGTTTTGCTATCGGAATTCTGTGGAGCAGACGCTTTGGAGCTTCGACAAATTCGCGTGAAATTAGCGAAGGAACGTATCGATGGTGATTCAAAAACAACGACAGAGATGGCACTGGAACTCATTGATGATCCTACGATTTCTGTGGATTCAGAGTTTCGCCCCTTTGCTCGATTGAGAGATTTATTGGTGGCTGCACGTAAAGCATCGCGTGGAGATGTGAGTGATGTCTTGTGGGCAATTTGGGATAGTTCAATGGATTACAACGGAGCAAGAATTTCGCTTCTGTGGCGAGAAAGAGCTCTCAACGGTGGAAATAAAGGAGCCCTTGCCGATCGAGATATCGATTCTGTGATTCAACTCTTTGAATCGGCTCGCAGGTTTAGTGAACGAGCACCAGGAGCGCGCGCGACTACATTTATTGATCAACTATTCGAAGAGCGAATTCTCAGCGATGCAATCTTTTCAAAGGCACAAAAAGAAAATGTAGTCTCTTTGTTGACGGTTCATTCTGCCAAAGGTTTGGAGTGGAAGTTTGTCGCACTTGCTGGATTACAAGAAGGCGCTTGGCCAAATTTAAAAGAGCGAGGTTCGCTGCTGGGAAGTGAGCGTCTCGTGGAAGCAGAGCGCACAGGTTTGCGCTCACCTGGTGAAATTGCAGCGAGCGCGTCTTATGGACTCATGAAAGATGAACGACGTCTCCTTAATGTTGCGCGAACTCGCGCCAACTCGCGGCTCTTGGTTACTGCTGTGCAGGCCGAAGACTTGCAACCTTCTCGCTTCTTTGATGAGATATATGAAGAAATTTATGGAGTCTCATCGGATGAGGGTGAGCATGCAACGAGTGAGCGAGCACTGACGCCGCAAGCACTGATTTCCCAGCTTCGTAGAGTTTTAGAAGGTGGCGTGGAAGGAGACAAAGAGTTTGCGGCCTCGTTATTAAAGAGCCTGGCATCGGAAGGATTTTCATCAGCTAATCCATCGACGTGGCTCGGCGCCCGCCCGTTGAGTAGTGAGGCTCCTGTAGTTGCAAAAGATCAATCTGTTTTTGTCTCTCCGAGTGGATTGCAGAGTTTCGAAGATTGTGGACTGAAATGGTTTCTTGAAAAGAATGGCGCGCGAGATGGAGATTCAACTGCACAACTTCTTGGAACTGCAATCCACGCCCTTGCTCGAATGGCGGCAGATGATTCGACCCTCACTCTAGAAGAGGCTATTGAGAAATTGACTGACTCTTGGTCAATCGTGGATCAAAGCGTTGGCTGGTTTAAAGAAGCCCAACTTCTTGAGGCACGGGCCATGTTGAAGCGGTTCTTTGATTGGCACCGCGAAAACGAGCGTGAAATAGTGGCAGTTGAAGAGAAATTCAAGATAGAAATTGGTCGAGCAATATTGAGTGGAAGTGTTGATCGACTCGAGAGTGACGGAAAATCTTTGCATGTTGTTGATCTCAAGACTGGTGCAACCGCAATTTCACCCGCAGATGCTCTAGAACATAAACAGCTTGCCGCATATCAGCTTGCCGTCATGGAAGGTGGATTCGCTGCAGTTTCAGATATTAAGGAATCAGGGGGAGCGCAACTTCTCTTTGTAGCGGGAGATCGGGCAGATGCCGCCCTTCGAACCCAACCAACAGTAGACCGTAACGCTGTTGCTGCTCAAATTGAAAGCGCTGCTGATGGAATGAGTGCAAATCAATTCACAGCAACTCTCAACAAGAACTGCCGAACATGTTCAGTCAAACTCATCTGTCCTTTGCAAGCAAATGGAAGGAGTGTGATTGAGTAATGACCAGTAACGCTCGAATTGTTGATGGAAAAATTGAACTTCGCAAAGAAATAAGTTCCTCCCAAATTGCTGAAGCGCTGGGATCTTTAAGTGGAAAACTAATTCTGCCAACTGCAGAACAACGCGCAATTATTGAATCTAAACATTGGGGTCCTGCTGTCATCATTGCCGGCGCTGGTTCAGGTAAGACTGAGACGATGAGCCAACGCGTTCTGTGGTTGGTTGCAAACGGAGTTGTCGCGCCAAATGAGATTCTCGGACTTACATTTACACGAAAGGCGGCGGGAGAACTTTCTCAGCGTATTCGTAAGCGCCTTCGTCAATTGCGCAAAGTGGGTTTGCTGCCAAACGATGAGATTGGCGAGAGTCTAGATATCGCAGTTGAAGTTTCTACATATCATTCCTATGCCGGACGGGCGCTCAATGAATATGGAATCTTGCTAGGAATTGATTCCTCGGTTGAGCCAATTGGCGAGGCAGCAGCTTGGCAATTAACGCACAACATCGTCACCCGTGAAGGAGATATCGAATTCCCAATCACGCACAAGCCAAAGAAGATTGTCGAAAATGTAATGTCGCTCTCTTCCCAGATTGCTGAACATAATCTGACTATCGGTGAAGTCGAAGCTTTGGATAGGGCGAAATTGGCTGAGTTTGAGGCCATAACAGGGCGCTCAAATCAGGAAGTTCGTGATGCGATAACGGTCTTGAAAGAGCGAATATCGATACTGCGCATGGTGCGGGAAGCAGATGAATATCGAAAGTCGAATGGCACTCTGACATTTGATGATCACATGGCTTTAGCAGCGCGCTTATCTGAAGAAGTTAAAGAAATGTCACTCCGAGAATCTGCTCGTTACAAAGTGGTCTTACTTGATGAATATCAGGACACATCATTTAGCCAAGTGCGCTTTCTCTCTAATCTCTTTGGAAATTCTGGACATTGCGTCACGGCGGTAGGTGATCCCCATCAATCTATTTATGGGTGGCGCGGCGCGGCAGCACAAACACTTGGAGATTTTGCAAAGCGTTTTGCCTCGAGTGGTACGCAATGTGTCGAATTTAATTTGCTTACAACATGGCGTAACGACCTTGAAATTCTTGATTTCGCAAACTTGATAATTGATCAACATGCAGCAGCTATCAATGAGTCCAAGGGGAGTGGCTCCACGACGAGTGTAAAGAAACTCTCGCTCCGGCCTGGAGCAGGAAACGGTGAAGTGTTTGCTGGACGTTACGTAACTCGTCAAGACGAAGCTGAAGGCATCGCAGATTATTTCGAGAAACTATGGATGGATGAGACTGGAAAACCACGGCCTGCCGATGAGCGCCCTACGTGTGCAGTCTTAGTTCGCACTAAGAGTTATATAACTGAGATTGAAAATGCGCTGCGAGATCGCGGCCTCCCAACGGAAGTGGTTGGCCTTGGAGGGTTGATCCACGTCCCTGAGGTTGCTGACATCATCGCTGTATTGAGGTCGGTGACATTTCCAGATCACGGAACAGCACTTGCTCGATTACTTGTTGGACCACGTGTAGCCCTTGGACCAAAAGATCTTGCAGGGCTCGGCCGATTTGCTCGCGATAGAGCAAAAGAAGGAAATGACTCTCGAGCAAAATCTCTGGAGTACGCTCTTGAAAATGGCAGCCCAGATGTATTGGAAGCGGATGATTTGCCAGTCGGTTCGATTATTGAAGCATTGGATGAGATTGAAAAAGCTCAAAGCTCATATTTCACCGGCGAGGGCTTGAAACGACTAAAGGAATTTGCCCTAGAACTAGCTTCTTTACGTCGCTCTCTCGGAGGATCACTGACCGACATCATTACCGAAGTTGAAAGATTTCTCCGCCTTGATACTGAACTTCTCGTGCGTGATGGTTGGCAATCTGGTCGCAGACATATCGATTCATTCTTAGATGAAGCATCAACATTTCAACGAAGCGGAGGAACACTTTCTGCCTTCCTTCGCTGGTTAGAAGTCGCCGAGGCTCAGGAAGGTGGACTTAAACCCGCAACCGTTACCGTTTCCAATGATGCAATTCAAATATTGACCATTCACACGTCTAAGGGAGCTGAATGGGAAGCAGTTGCAGTTCCTGGGCTTAACGAAAAGAATTTTCCAAATGCAGGCAAAGGCTCAGATAGTTGGCTCAAGAGTTCAGGTTCAATTCAACTTGCGCTTCGAAAAGATTCCATGGATGTAGATGACTTTAGGCTTCCGATTGAGAACACATTTGTGGCCACTGGAAAAGCACTGAAGGAATTTGAATCTCGCTGGAAACGAAAGAAGCGTGAGGAGGAGTTACGACTTGCCTATGTGGCTTTTACACGTGCCAAGACCCACCTTTTTGGAACAAGTGCAATGTACGGAGATGGCAAGCGAGCAAACGCTGAGAGTGAAATATTTACCTGGCTGAAAGAGTTTGTCGAGGCTAGATATCCGGAGAGAGTGCTCTCGCAAATTAGTGAAGATGTTGTCGAGAATCCAAATCTTGTCACAAAGAAGAGTGCAACATGGCCACTTGCCCCAATGCGTCAAGCGTCTATCCAACGATCGGCGAAATTAGTGGAAAGTACAAAGGAGAAGAAGTATGAAGATATTTCGGCTTCAACGAGTGATGAAGAGGCACTTCTTAAAGACGCGGCTGCCCTCATTCTTGAACGCCGAAGATACTCGGCAGTTACTGAGGTTTATTTACCGACAAGGCTTTCCGTTTCCACACTCATTCGATTGAAATCTGATCCGAGCGAGCTTGCGCTAAATATTCGAAGACCAATGCCCTCACATACGCCACACGTTGCGCGCCAAGGAACAGATTTTCATACCTGGATTGAAAGACACTTTGAGAGAAGCGTGCTCTTTGATGATGACATCTTTGGAAATGAAGATGCTGATGAAATCGAACATATGAGCGAGGAAAAAGGCTCTGCTGCCCTTAAAAAGTTACAAGGCCAATGGCTCGCCAGTGAGTGGGGCTCTAGGCAGCCGCTGAGCGTGGAGGAAGGGTTTGAAACAGTAATTGAAGGCATCCTCCTCCGAGGTCGAATCGATGCGGTTTATCGGATCGGGGAGGAAAAGTATGAAGTAGTTGATTGGAAGACTGGAAAGGTGAAGAGCGGGGAAGAGTTGGCCGATGCCGCTATCCAATTAGCAATGTATCGCTTGGCCTATTCAAAACTTCATGATATTCCACTGGAAAATATAAGCGCAGCATTCCATTACATCCCAGCAAATAAAACTATTCGTCCTGCCGATATTCTTGATGAAGATGGAATCAAAAAGTTAATTTCCGCGGTTACTTTAGTTTAATCACAGCGCCTATTGGTAGATGATCGCTAACACCAAGCTCTTTTATTGAAAGTTGTTCTACATCTAATTTTTCCAGATTCTTTTTAGAAGCCATTAGGTAATCAAATTGAATCTTTGGACCCCACGATGGATATGTGAGTTTTGACGTGAGTGATTTCCATCCAGTCCGCTCCGGTAAATTCCATGGCAAGTTTAGATCCCCAATAATTATTGCTATCCCGGGAAGCTTATGGAGTTCGCGTTGCAATTTTTTAAGTTGCAGAAAGTTTAGAATTGGTACAAAAGAAAGATGTGTCACCGCAACAGTAAAGCCATTTTCAAGTTCAGCGACAAGTGCAACTCGAGGTTCATCGCGAACATAAGCAAGACCCACGCCGCGCTTGCTTGGAACTGCAAGTGGTAGGCCAACTCGTGAGCGTCCAAGTTCGACTCGATGCCATTTTTTGACAGGGATTCGCGATATTAAGCCAATGCCATAAGCGCTCTCGCCGAGAACACCTTTATCGTGGGAAACTATTTTCGATTCATCTTCTCCAACAGCGTGCCAGCTTTCACCCGGAGTCCCAATTAGCGTTGGCGCAAATGCCCAATATTGAGTCTCCATCGCGTGGGCAATTTCCTGCACATGATGAATATGAAAAGAGCGACTTTGGTTGTGGTCAATTTCTTGAAGGCCTAGTACATCCACATCCAACTTCGCCACCGCTTGCTGAAGTCTAGAAAGGGCCTGCTCGAAACCGCTATCTGGGGCAGGGGGAATTGCCATTCCGTGGAGCACATTCCAAGAAATAACCTTCATGGAACGAGCCTAGCCGGGTCTAGTAGGGTCGCCCTATGGTCGCTCCGCTTAATTTCCCGCTCAATTTGCCACTTGCAAAGAGTGGGGTCGATAGGGCGGCGCATTTTCGCCTCGATCAAGAAAAACTAGATTCTCTTTGGACGCAAGGAAAAATTGCACATTTCAATGGAGAGAAGTTTCTGACGGATGAAAACGGTTTAGTTTTTCTAGAGCCGGCATCTATCGGCAATGGTGAACGATATTTTCTAGGTCTTGATGGCTCTGGTGTGGCATATTTTCTCTTTCATTCAGAAACCTTCTTAGCGCCCGAAGAAAATTATCGCTTGCTTCGCGAAGCACAATTAAATGATTTACATATCGGGCTCGCGGTACATGGTCAATCATTAGCACTCTGGCATAAACGCCACCCGCATTGTTCAATGTGTGGGGTAGGCACTGCGCCATCGCAGGGCGGCGCCGTTCGCAAATGTCCAAGCTGTGAAGCAGAACATTACCCACGTACAGACCCAGCAATCATTGTTTTAACTCGCGACAGAGATGACCGAATTCTCCTTGGCCGCCAACAAGTATGGCCAGAACATCGCTTCTCAACTTTTGCCGGATTTGTCGAGCCTGGTGAATCTTTTGAAGCAGCTGTTGTTCGTGAGGTAAAAGAAGAGGCAAACGTCCAGGTGCATTCCATTGAATATATTGGCTCGCAACCTTGGCCATTCCCAGCATCACTCATGATTGCGTTCAGCGCAATTATCGAAGATCCGTTAAATGCAAAACCAGATGGCGAAGAGATTGTTGATATTAAGTGGCTTGATCGTGACTCTATTGTGGAGCAATTGAAAGCTGAAACTCTTCTGCTTCCACCTCCCCTTTCGGTCGCGCGAGCAATGATTGATGCTTGGTATATCGCCGACGGAGTAGACCGTCCACGTCTTGATAGCCCAGAGAGTTGGCGTTAATTAGATGGCACTCAATCCAGAAGAAATACTTGAAGGACTAGATGCCGAACAGCGTGAAGCGGTTACTACAATTCGAGGGCCAGTTGTTGTCATTGCCGGAGCAGGTACAGGAAAAACAAGAGTAATTACACACCGCATCGCCTACGCAGTTGCATCAGGTGTTGCTGATCCATCAAAGACTTTAGCCCTGACATTTACTGCTCGGGCGGCTGGGGAGATGCGTGCACGCTTGCGCCAGCTTGGCGTTCCAAATGCATCTGCCAGAACATTTCACTCAGCAGCGCTTCGACAGTTAATGTTTTTCTGGCCGCATTCACTGGGTGGCCAATTTCCCCGCCTTTTAACGACAAAAGCGCCACTTTTAGCAGCTTCAATAAATGCGACAGATACATATCTGACTCAAGGGGTTCAAACGCTGCGCGATATTTCTTCGGAGATTGAATGGGCTAAGTCGATGGAGATCGCTCCACATTTTTATGTGGATGAAGCGACAGCAGCATCCAGGACTCTCATGATGCCAAATGGAAAGAGCAATAAGGAAAATCTCTTTGAGATTGCAAAAGTTTATGAACAATATGAAGCAACGAAGAAACAGGAACGCGTTATTGATTTCGAAGATGTGCTCCTGCTCACCGTCGGAATGATGGAAGAAGACCGCGCAGTACGTGAACGAGTGAGAGATCAGTATCGATACTTCACAGTCGATGAATACCAGGATGTCTCTCCGCTTCAACAGCGCCTTCTTAATCTCTGGTTGGGCAATCGCGAAGAGATATGCGTTGTCGGGGACTCGGCACAAACTATTTACTCATTCGCTGGCGCCTCCTCCACCTTTCTTCTTTCATTCACAAAGCGCTTTCCACAAGCAAAAGTTGTGCGATTAAGCCGTGGTTATCGATCAACTCCTGAAATTATTCGCGCCGCAAATAAGGTACTGAGGCAGGCGGGTCAACATCACGACGTAGAGCATCACGAACTTGTATCAATGAACCAACCGGGGGAGCCATTTACTCTCAATGAATACAAGACAACTTTTGATGAAGCCCGAGCAGTCGTTGAATACTTGGGCGAACTTCGCGAGAAGAACGAGAATTTGGAGTTGGCAATCTTGGCTCGTACAAATTCGCAATTAGATATTTTTGAGAATGAACTTGCAAAGCGAGGTATTCCTTCGCAAGTAAAAGGCGCTGACCGATTCTTTGAACGCGTTGATGTGAGAGATGCGATGAAAGTCATTCGCCAAGCTTCGGTGCTGCCCTCAGATGATTGGTATCGCGACCTCGAATCGGTTCTTACGCCCTTTGGAAAAGCAGATTATGTCTACGCCTTTCTTAATCTGGGATTCGAGTTGAGGGCGAGTGGAACAACAACGCTCCGCCAATTCTTACGTGAACTTGAAGACCGTGCCGAACAGAACAATCCACCAACTTTGCCCGGGGTTGTTCTTTCCACGCTCCACGCTGCTAAAGGCTTGGAATGGGATCACGTCTTTCTTGTTGGCGTAAATGATGGGACTTTGCCGCTTTCAAATATTCGCGGGTCTGCAGAGGTCGAAGAGGAACGCCGCCTCTTTTATGTGGGCCTGACTCGAGCGAAGAAGCAAGTGCACCTTAGTTATGTGGCAAAACCCAGCCAATTTCTCGCTTCCATTTAATCCCCGCTCACAAGAATTAATTAAGTTGCGCGGTTTAATCCTCCCCCCGTACCCTTGGTACTTCACAGCAACCGCTGTGAGGCTTTCAGAGAAATCCAGAGGGGAGTAGCAAATGTTGGATTCAACCGTTGTTACGACTTCTAGTGCTTTTCAATCAGGCGCAGCTACAACTGCGTCACTCTGGCATGCCACAACAACAACCGCAGCTAACGCCTATGCGTTTACAGCAGCCTTCGCCAATCATAAGTATGCGAAGAGCGGAACCTGGGGGATTATCGGCTAACCGATAAAAGTCCACACCAGGGCCGCTCATCCAAACGGATGGCGGTCCTTTTTCTTTTCCAGAAGGAAAATAAATAAAACCAGATGAACAATCAATAGAAATCAAATAGAGAGGAAGTGAGAACAATGGGAGTTCTCCTGAGTGAGCTATTAGTCCCAGGGTGGGCTGATAGCAGAAACGTAAGTAGTTCTAGTAGTTCTAGCTGTTCTAGCACCGGAGTGATGATAGGCCTGCGTGAAGTGACGTGCCTTGAAGGTGAAGTAAATGCGATGAGCTTGCCTTGTCACAGCGCTGATCCTGAAATCTTTTTCGCCGAAGATTTGGAAACAATTGCGCGCGCGAAGAGGGCCTGTGGTGCATGTCCAATGGTGAGGGCATGCCTTGAAGGTGCTCTCTCTCGCAGTGAACCGTGTGGAGTATGGGGCGGTCAATTATTCGACAATGGTCGAGTTATAAGTCAAAAGCGAGGAGTTGGGCGACCACGACTCACACTCGAAACTCAATTGAACACTGATTCAGAGGCTGAGTTGATGGACGAGCGCGTTGCTTGAGGCACAGCCACATTCAGGATGCATGCTCCAATGGTGATGGCGGATGCCTTCGAGGGGTTTTAAAAGATCGATTGTGAGCGAATGGTTGATGAGGGAAGTCCTTCCTCCCGCTGCAAATTCGCAAATATAAGAAGTAACTGCGCCTGCCGCAAATGATGTTGAAGCAGTTGTCATCTCTCGACTTTTGAGTTTTGTGATGTTGTTTTGAGTAGCAATGCTAATAAAAAGCGGCACATAATCGCGCCGGTGGAGTCTCACACAATTGAGACATGCACTAGAGCCCGATGCAGCCGTAGAAGTATCAGATGGAATGACCAACGGCCCGATTTCAAGGGTGTGAGATGTTGGCATTGAAATCTGAAGGTGAGGAATCCCTTCACTCGTCCATGGCTGAATGAAATCAAATTCAGTATTGCCAGTTGAAATTATCAATTGAGGAGCCAAATCAATAGCATGCTCGGCATAAGTCAATTGAGAACTGCCAATGATTTCCTTATTGATTTCAAGGTATTTTCTCCCAATATCTAGGGGCTTTACGAATACGCCGCAGACATCTTTTGGTGAGGTTCGCTTATTCGAGCTCTCTGGTGTCGCAAATATTTTCGATTGGCTAAAACCGCTAGCTTGCAGATTCGCCAGCAGGGCTCGAGACAATCTGTTATCTCCAAAAATGAGGATCGCAAATGATTTTCGTGATGCAACTTCGCGTTCCCCGCCATCCGAGGTAGCCGCTCTCCACGTATAAAGATCGAACTCAGGTGTGACGCGCTCGAGGTAATGATTCTTCAAGAGATTCAAACCAAGCTTTTGCGGGGTGCTTGTGCGAAACTCAACATAGTTGTGAGTGGTGAGCTCCTTGAGAAAATCTAGGATTACTTCGTGATCGAGATTACAAAGTTCAGCAATTGACCCTGTACTCCTCGTGCCATCACACGCGCGAGCAATTGAAAGATATGGATCTGATGGAACGTACAACCCCGCGCCTTCTTCTCCTACGTAGAATTCCTTTGTGTTCAATTGAATGAGCAAGATCCCAGGCTTGAGCATTGGAAAGATCTGGTTGGGGGAGCTAAACCTTGGATGATGCACGTGGCATAGTGTTTAGTGAATTGCATTTAAATATCTGGCGTGGCGCCAAACCTGGGGATTTCACAGGTCGCCTTCTACTGCGAGGCAAATAAAAAACCGCAACTTCATATCTTGAGAAGTAATCTCTCAATGACGAAGCTGCGGTCTTTATAGAATTTTGAGGCTCAAATTTACAAATTCAAAATGGCCTTCGCTTAATAGAGCTCTTTAGCTATTAAGCCTTACCCAAGATGCGATTCACTTTGGTACCGCATACTGGACAGATGCCCTGTGCCATGCGGCGACCGGAATCTGAGACCTTGACGTGTCCTTCAAAGGCACGCTTCTCTTTGCACTTTACGCAGTAAGCCTCACCCTTATATTCCTCAGCCATATTGCTCCTCCAATCACCGCGACGCCCTTGTCGAGTTCGACGCCTCTCCTTTGGGAGTAAGGCAATGGCCGGGAGCCTCCCGACCTGAGCGTGCGTATGCATAGAGGTTACAGGCACTTCACGCTTGAGCGGGGGATTTTGACGCGTATTTGTGGATTTAATCCACGGATGAATTCAGCACTGGCGAGTCTGGCAGGAGCTGAATTCCAGCCTCAAAGCCCTCCAGCCAGGCTTCTGCCCGCGCAAGATCGGGGAATCGGGCTAATTGGGCGTAGAAAGCCTCGCTGTGGTCGGCGATGCGAAGATGTATGAGTTCATGAATGAGAACGCAGGCTAGAACATACTCGGGAGCCCCATTGAGGCGGTCTGAAATTCGAATAGTTCGGTCTATGGTCGTACAAGAACCCCAGCGCTCGCGCATGGAGCGCCAGGAGACCGAAGCAGGCCGCTCATGAAAGTCGGGCAGGTGTTGCTCTAGAAGCTCTAAGGCCATCTTCTCCAAAACATCATTGCCTCGCTTGAGTTTGGCTTCCCGGCGAAGCAGCGCGCCAATCATCTCGGGGATGATCTCCCGCTCTTGCCGCCTTGTCATCTTTTCAGGGATATGGATTTCAATAAGTCCGTTTTGTCGGATTGCTGAGATCCCTCGCTTACGGCGGGCACTTCGGATGACCCGAAACTCGGGAAGGTTGGCAGGAAGAGAGGGCAGGGCTGAAAGATTTGTGGATCTTGTGGTTGCGCGAGCCTGACGAGTTCTTACAGCTTTTTCTCCCACACCTTCAAAGATATCTCCAAAAATAAACTCCTGAATATATTTGTCAGGATCTCTGTGAATAGGAGAGTTACTGTCCTTCATTGGGTTATCCACCGACACTGTGAGTTATCCCCGTCTTCTCCACATGTTTATCAACAGGCGGCAGCTCGTGCGTTAAGAATCGAACATCGATTCATCAGTCACCAAGTGATAACGGTAAATCTCATCCCGGTCCAAAGCAAGGACATCCACATCAGTGCGACACCGGTGACTTTCAACCATGAAGAGAAAATTGGGCTGAAATTATTAAAAGTTTTTCATGCCCACACGGAGGTCTCATTTGATTCTCATACTTAGTTCTCGTAAGTTGAGCACACGAAGTCCTCGGATAACCGTTCATTATTTGCAAGGGGAAGGCAAATAAAGAATCGTGCGCCCGGGGGCTTCGCTTTTTTATGGCCTAAATCAACCTAAATCAAGAGGCGGGAGCGGTCTAAAGAAGACCCGATAAATCATCAGGGACCGTGGTGCTTCGAATGAAACCCTCAGGGTCAGTGAGATCTTTTAAAGTTGGTAGAAGCGCAGAATCTTCCCAACGATGATCACGAATTTTAATACCTTCAGGCAATTCCTGCGTTGCGAGTGCAACGAGTTCGCCCCAGAAGATCGAACATTCTCGAGTTTTGCGTGGTGAAACTTCTAATCCCAGCAAAGTTGCAAAGAGTTGTTGAGAAGGTGAATTAGTTGCTCGACTTCGACGCTGCATTTCTTGAAGTGAAATAAATGCTGGCAGGCGATCTTTGGCAGCCATCGTCACTACATGATCAACCCATCCTTCTATGAGCGCCAATGCCATTTCCAATTTCTCTAGCGCCGATGCTTGTTGTTGAGTAGTTTCTGGCATAAACATTCCCTGATTGATTGCAATATTAATTGATGCGGGGTTGTTTATATCGAGTTCACCTGACGCCATTGCGTCTTCTGCCTGACGCTGAATACTTTCAACATCGATGCGGATGCCTTTTCCATATTGCGTCATGCAATCTTGAATATATTGCGTGAGCCACGGAGTATGAGCAAAAAGTCTTGCCGCCGCAGCTTCGCGAAGTGCCAAGAAATATGTAACTTCTCGTTCTTCGATATCAAGATCCTTCGCCCATTCCTTTATGTTCTGTGGGATGAGGTGAGTACCAGGCTTTGTGAATAATGGAAGTGAAACATCATGAGATCCAGTGATTTTCAGAGCTAAACCACCAACTGATAATCCAAGTTGAGTTGCAACAAGTGAACCCATAAATCCTCGCATAATGGGATTTATCGCCTCAACGCTAAAGCCGCCCATAGGAAATCCTTGAGGCAATCCAAGATTTTCAGCGATTGCATCTCGAACTTCATTAGAGGTTTCCGCATCCATTCCTTCCGGATTTGAACCTCCGAGTTGCTGAGTCATTTCTGTGAGAACAGTGGAGAGCGCGGTTGCCATGCCTTCAGCAAGGGGTTCCACCATCTTCTGCCAACCTGCTAAGGAGTTATCTAGCCACTCACGACGCGACCACGCGAGATCGTTGCTGGAATTTGTGGAAGGAAAAACAGTTACGTCATCGAGCCAAAGCTCGGCAAGTTCGAGCGCCTCCTTCATCTGTATGACATCAGTTGAACCAACTGGGATGATTTCGTGAGCGGCAATAAATGTGCGAGAACTTTCGCGAAGTGCATCGAGAGTTATGAGCTCGCTATTGTTTTTTCCTCGGGCAGCGTTCAGGAAGTCTCCAGGGCCAAATCCAAAATTGCTCATTCCGATCCTTTCATTCCTTCTGATCCTTCTAATCCCGCTAGTCCTTCTAGTACGTGCAAGATTCTCTGTATGGTGATGGTAACAACCGAAGCGCGCATAAACATTCCCATCTGGCAAAACGGCTAGACTCTGCTCATGTTCAAAGCTGTGGCAATTAAATCTCTGGCTCTCAAGGGTGGCATTCACGCCAGCTCATCGGCCATTGCCGCGCTTGCCTGGTGGATAGTTCCAATTCTTGCCGTTCTCGGCGCAATTACCTACGTGGTTTGGGTCTCCAAATTCAAGTCGGGTTTCGACAATCAAATGCACCGATCTGTAGGGAAGTTCAACAAATTTCAGGCAAGTTTCAAGGATGACCAGCCCGAGTAGTTCAAATCTACATTTATAACCAGTTATAAAGGTCCTTCCAGGTCTATTAGTGTTGCCCTATGAGTTCATTCCAGTTTCCAGGCAATCCTTTCTCCCAAAACCAGGGTGGCGGTGCACCTCGCCGCAAGATCGGTCCAGCAGGGCTGACGGCAATTGTTTTCGCCATCCTCGTTGTGATTTTCCTATCTTTGAGCTCCTTCTACGCAGACCTACTTTGGTTTAGATCAGTCTCATTCACGGAAGTCTGGCGCACAACACTTTTCACTAAATTTGAACTCTTTATATTGTTTGGCCTAATCAGCTCACTATTCATCACTGCCTTTGTAATCATCGCTTACCGGACTCGTCCGATCTACGCTCCGGTTGAGATCGATAATTTAGAACGATACCGCGGCCAAATTGAACCAATTAGGAAGACTGTCATTGCAGCGATCGCTGTCGGCCTCTTCTATTTCTCTGGCAGCTCAGGAAGCCGGCTTTGGGAAACCTGGCTTCAATTTAAAAATGCCACATCATTTGGCGTGAAAGATCCGCAATTTGGAAAAGACATTTCATTTTATGCGTTCAAGCTTCCAATGTATCAATCACTCCTTTCTTGGGCGATCTCAATTGTTGTTCTAACTCTTTTGATTTCAGCTGGTGTGCACTACCTCTATGGCGGAATTCGCCCGCAAGTTCGCGAGGATCGCACAACCGTTGCGGCTCGGGTACAACTTTCAGTTCTGCTTGGTGCCCTCGTTCTTTTGAAGGCGGTTGCATATTGGTTAGACCGATACAACCTGGCTTTGAAACAAGGCAAGCTAATTACTGGTCTTGCGTATACAGATGTAAATGCAACACTTCCTGCCAAAGCGATTCTTGCCGGAATTGCAGTAATTTGTGCGCTCTTGTTCTTCGCAAATATTGTTCGTCGCTCTTGGGTATTGCCTGCAGCAGGAACGGCTCTTTTGGGTATTTCATCCCTCTTGATAGCTGGCGTTTATCCATCATTCATTCAGCAGTTCACTGTTAAACCAAGTGAATCTTCAAAAGAAGCCCCATATATTCAGCGCAATATCGATGCAACTCGCGCCGCTTACGGCCTGAGTAACGTCACTGTGCAGGATTATCAAGCAGTGAGTTCAACTGCTGCCGGGCAGCTTGCAAATGATGCTTCCACAATCTCAAATATCCGACTCATCGACCCGAATGTGGTTTCGGCTACCTTCCGCCAATTACAGCAAATAAAGCCTTATTACACATTCCCAGATTCTTTGGATGTCGATCGCTATAACGTAAATGGAAAGAGTCGTGACACCGTAGTAGCTGTTCGAGAATTAAATATTGCGGGAAACCCAGTCCGAAATTGGATTAACGACCATTTGGTTTACACGCATGGATTTGGATTTGTTGGAGCTTACGCAAACACTGTAGATGCCGATGGAAAACCAAACTTCAGCGTAGGAAATATTCCACCGACAAATGGACTTGGTAAATTTGAACCTCGCATTTACTTCGGTGAGAACGTTCCTGACTATTCGATTATTGGAGGAGCCAAGAATTCTGCTCCGACGGAGTTGGATTATCCAGATGACACATCTTCAAACGGACAGAAGAATTACACATACACGGGTACTGGCGGAGTTCCTATGGGCTCAATGCTTACTCGCATCCTGTTTGCAGTTAAATATAAAGAACAGAGAATTGTGCTTTCAAATCTCATCAACTCTGATTCGAAAATCCTCTTCAACCGTGACCCAAGTGTTCGCGTTCAAAAAGTTGCGCCATGGTTAACACTCGATGGAAACCCTTATCCAGCAATTGTCAATGGCAAGGTGCTTTGGATAATTGATGGCTACACAACAAGTGCTGGCTATCCTTATTCGAAGTTCACAAACCTAGCTAGTGCTACGAGCAACTCTGTCACTGCAGCAACGACTTCTGTTGCCCCACTTGCTGATAAGAATGTGAACTACATCCGCAATAGCGTAAAAGCAACAGTGGATGCTTATGACGGAACAGTCACCCTTTATCAATGGGATACAGCAGATCCTGTGCTGAAAACGTGGTCTAAGGCATTTCCTGGCACCGTTAAGCCAAAGAGCGCTATTTCACCAGCTTTGTTGCAGCACATTCGTTACCCTGCAGATATCTTCGAAGTACAACGAGATGTGTTGGGTACCTACCACGTGACAACTGCCGGTGCGTTCTATGGAGGACAAGATTTCTGGCGCATTCCAAGTGACCCATCATCCTTGGGTGCAAATGCAGGAGCGCAACCACCTCTTTATCAAACAATGAAATTGCCTGGAAGCAAGACGCAAGACTTCTCGCTTTCCACGGCATTTGTTCCTCGTGGTGGTCGTCAAAACCTCACAGCACTTGCTGTTGTAAATTCTGACTCAGGTCCAAATTACGGCAAAATGACTGTGCTGCAACTACCTCGTTCGACAAACATTCCAGGGCCATCACAGGTTGCTTCAAACTTTGAAGCCAAGCCAGATGTTGCACAAGCACTTTCATTGCTCAGACAAGGTGGCTCTGATGTAGTGCTTGGTAATTTGCTCACACTTCCAGTTGGAAGTGGTTTGCTCTATGTCCAACCTGTTTATGTTAAAGCAACAGCGAACTCGTCGGCGTATCCACTTTTACAAAAAGTATTGGTTTCATTCGGTGATCAAATTGGGTTTGATAACAATTTGAAATCAGCGCTGGATCAAGTTTTTGGTGGAAACTCTGGAACAACTCTTAACAACACAGGATCTACATCGACTTCTGCATCCACATCAACATCTACAACAGCTCTTTCAAGTTCTGTAAAAGCGGCCTTAGCGGCAGCACAGGCGGCTATAAAGGATTCGCAAACAGCGTTGAAGAATGGAGATTTTGCTGCATACGGAAAAGCACAAGATCGCTTAAAGTCGGCAATTAGCGATGCGATAAAGGCCCAAGCCGCAGGAAAGTAGAGTAAATAGACCTTTTTGGTTGAATTTTACTTATGTAGTGGAATCAAACTAAGATTCCACTACCGACGCGGGGTGGAGCAGCTCGGTAGCTCGCTGGGCTCATAACCCAGAGGTCATAGGTTCAAATCCTGTCCCCGCTACTATGAACGTCACGACAATCACCGACCCCTCAACAGGGGTTCTTGTCTCTGACGTCGTGAACAAAACTGTCGCAGTAATTTCCCATAATTGGAAACAATTTCGCCCAGCCCACATAGTTCTGACGGGTGGCCGCACAGGCGTCTTAATTGCCGAAACTCTTGATATTGAACTATTCCGGCTTATCTCTGCAGATAAAAGTGGAGATGTCTTTGATCTTCATATTTGGTTTAGCGACGAGCGATTTACCGATCTCTTGGATCCCGAGCGGACAGATACAAAACTCATTGCAGCATTTACAAAATCAATTAAATCCAAATTCTTGCGAATTCATTTTCATCGCGTTTCCTCTCCCAATTTAGTCACCCTCGAGGACGCTGCAGATGACTATTCCCACCTTCTCGACGATTTATTGAGCGAGCACCCATTTGACGCTGTCATTCTGAGTATGGGCGAAGATGGCCATGTTGCTTCACTTTTTCCAGGGCTCGATTCGACCCTACATTCATTCAAATTGGCAGTTGCAGTGGATAATTCTCCTAAGCCTCCCGCCGAGCGGGTAAGTATCAGTGTTGATCGGCTTGCAAATGCATCAGCAATTTATATTTTTGCCTTGGGCGAGGGCAAACGTGAAGCCTTGGTGAATTTATTGGAACATCATGATGGACCGGTGGCAATGCTCCAAGAAGTTGGTAGATTCGCTCAGATGGTAATTGCCACAGATTTGCAAATATAGTCAGGATTTATTTAAGTAGGAATTTAGGCACGAATATAGGAAAGCCGAAGCGGAGAGAAAAATGACTACACAACTTCAATTCACCATGGTCGGTCTCGGTCGAATGGGCGCAAATATCGCCCGACGAGTTCAAAAGCATATAGACCCATCAACGCCAGTAAATATCTCAGTCTTTGATGTAAACGCCGATTCTGTGGCCACCCTTTCCAAAGAAGGTTTCACCGGCCTCTCCTCACTCTCCGAGCTTTCTCAATATAACAACGAGGCTAATCCACAAATTGTTTGGGTGATGGTTCCTGCAGAAGTAACAAAGGAAACAATCATGAAGATTTCAGAGCATCTTGCTCCGGGCTCAACGATTATTGATGGCGGAAACACTTTCTACCGCGATGATATTGCGAACGCCGATTTATTGGCGGAAAAGAAGATTAATTTTGTTGATGTAGGAACTTCTGGCGGCGTCTATGGACTAGATCGCGGATATAGTCTAATGATTGGTGGGGATAGCGGTGTTGTCGAACGCCTCAACCCAATATTCAAGGCACTTGCTCCAGGAATTGAAGCAGCAGAACGAACTCCTGGAAAAGATGGAACACCGTCACAAGCAGAATATGGTTTTTACCATTGTGGGCCTGTCGGTGCTGGCCACTTTGTAAAGATGGTTCACAACGGAATTGAATATGGTGCGATGGCTGCATATGCAGAAGGTTTAAATCTTCTTCATGCGACAGGGGATGGAATTAAACATCCAACATCAGTGGGTAATCACAACGAAACTAAATATGACTTGAACCTCACTGAAATTACTGAAGTCTGGCGGCGTGGCTCAGTTGTTGCTTCCTGGCTTCTAGACTTGACTGCCACTGCATATGAAGAGGATCCAGATCTTTCAACGTACGAAGGATCGGTTTCTGACTCTGGGGAAGGCCGCTGGACAGTTCAGACAGCAATTGATGCAGGTACTCCCGCAAATGTGTTGAGTGCCTCACTTATGGATCGATTCTCCTCGCGTGGGAATGGAATGTATGGAAATAAGGTTCTCTCTGCAATGAGAAAGAAATTTGGTGGCCACATAGAGGTCAAGAAATCAGAAGTTAAGAAGTCTTCTAATTGATGAACCCGAGAATCATTCAAAAGCGACCAGCAGATGCGCTGGTTATGTTTGGCGCGACGGGTGACTTGGCTAAAAAGAAACTCTTTCCAGCTTTGTATAACATGGCTAAAAGTGGATTTCTCAATGTCCCTGTTTACGGTGTTGCTTCCTCAAAATGGGATCATGCAGAATTTACAAAGCATGCAAATGACGGAATTCTTGCAGCTATCAAAGATCCAAATCCTGAAGTCCTTGAGAAGTTAGATTCATATCTTGAACTAATTGTCGGAAACTATGAATCTCCAGAATTGTACGAACAACTTGCTGAAGTCTTGAAAGATAAAGAAAAGCCGGTTATTTATTTGGCAATTCCTCCAGCGGCGTTTGAGAATGTGACGCAGGGTTTAGCTCGCGTTGGTCTCACAAATCGTTGCAGATTAGTTGTCGAGAAACCATTTGGCCGCGATCTGGAATCTGCACAACATTTGCAAGATGTTCTTGAAGCAGTTCTTCCAGAAAAGCGGATTTATCGAATTGATCATTACCTCGGCAAAGAATCGGTTGAAGATATCTTGATCTTCCGTTTCGCAAATTCCATTTGGGAGCCGCTTTGGAATCGTCGATATATCAATAGCATTCAAATCACAATGGCTGAAGATTTTGGTATCGAAGGTCGTGGCAAGTTTTACGATGGCGTGGGCGCTATTCGTGATGTCTTGCAAAACCACCTTCTTCAAGTTGTAGCACTGATTGCAATGGAGCCACCGGCAGATATGTCTGCTGAATCCATGGAAATGGAGAAGCTAAAGGTATTCCGCGCAATTTCAGAGTTAAAACCATCTGAGGTGGTCCGCGGCCAATATGTCGGGTATTTGCAAGAACCTGGTGTTGTAGAACATTCACAGACTGAAACATTCGTAGCTGCGAAGGTTCATGTTGATTCATGGCGCTGGGCTGGAGTTCCCTTCATTATCCGAACAGGAAAAGCACTCGCTGAAACAACCCTTGAAGTAATTGTTGAATTCAAACAACCACCTCGCATGCTTTTTGCCGAGACTCAGAAAGCTTCACCAAATATTCTCCGATTTCGCCTTGGCAAGAAAGATGGCGTGGATATCGAATTGATGGCAAAGGCTCCAGGAGATCACCTTTCAACCATTCCCGTGCAGCTAAATGTTGAATTTAGCGCGGCCCTGGGGGAGCGACAAGAGGCGTATGAACGTTTAATCCGAGCGGCGATGCTTGGCGATCATATGCGCTTTACTCGCATCGATTCAGTTCTAGAAACTTGGAGAATCGTCAAAGATATTCTAAACAATGAGTCTCCCGTACATCCCTATTTCGTTGCGACTTGGGGTCCAGATAATTCAGATGACCTAGTCGGCGGAAATTGGATTGATCTGTAACGCTTTATTTCATTTCGCGCTTGATGACGATTGCTGCATAGGCAATACCATCTATCGCTGCTAAATG
>Ga0194047_10000596_pt1 | contig 23955 bp, 25 predicted proteins | sample JunL225m_MetaG_2_FD_160070 | JGI IMG/M metagenome (GOLD analysis project Ga0194047, IMG submission 160070) | Anoxic zone freshwater microbial communities from boreal shield lake in IISD Experimental Lakes Area, Ontario, Canada - Jun2016-L221-5m | ecosystem: Environmental > Aquatic > Freshwater... | reverse complement strand
GCCTTTGACCGGTTGCTTACACTCGACCCTGATGACGCTGCCACAGTTACTTCCCTTTTGTCGCTCGTTCACGAAGCGCTCATCCCGTACCGATAACGCACCTCACGTGCGTCACCAGTCGAGGATGTCATGATCACCACTTATGCACTGTCGCTATCTACGCGTGACTGCACTGACTCACAACGAATTGCTCTGATTGATGTCGTTGATGATTGGTTAGTAGAGAACTACCCCATTGATTCATATGCACCTGGCACAACAGTACGTACACGACATTCATCTGATGATCCGGTATTTCGCCTCACCATTACAGAAAGTGCTCCGGGAAGTACCCACGTGGAAACGCTCACAATCAGCGTGGTCTTGTTAGAAGATGTTCTGACATTTGATGTTCGTATTGTGTCAACTCCGAGCACAGCAAAAGTTGTTCCATATACACCGCCATTATTGCCACCCCGTATCGTGCACTTGATTCGCACTGCATTACGCACTGTGCCTTCTGAAGATGCAAACAGATACATCTCCGATGCTGCAACCATTGTTGATACTGAATTAGGTGGGCAAGAAGTCGCTGCATTTATCCTTGCGCCCGGTCGACGACTCCCTGCCATTGTTGAAATCATTGATTACGAACGACGCACGCCGCCACTAGTAGCAGTGGGCGCAGGGCCGCTTGTTGGTCTTGCTCACGTTTTTCAAATTACAAATGCAGCAGCACTGAAAGGCTTCACTGATTTAGCGGGGTACTCACTTATCGGCCCTGGATGCATCATTGTTCAATGGGCAGGAAACTCTGAGCCTGACATCACGCGACGTCGGGAACTTCCTGCTGCGTATGAACCGCGCGAACAACAACGTATTGTTCGCCTTGTGATTGATACAGCTGCACGCTCTGTTGCTGCTCCTCGCGTTCCACCGCCACCACGCCGAGATTTCGACATCATTGATATCCCTATTCGTGAATTGCCCGATGAGGAAACCGATAACGAAGAACAAGCACTACATATTGAACAACTCGAAGCAACTGTTGATGAATTGGAAGCAGCGTTGGCTGATGCAGACCGTTTGTTATCTGAACAGCGCACACAGTTGGAACGTAAGGGCGGCCAACTAGACGAACTAATCCTGCGCAATGTCTCGCTTGAAACACAGGCAGGTACCACCGCACAAGTTCGCGCTCTGCCATCAATGACCGAAGCGTTACGACTTGCCCGTCTGCATTGTCCGTTCCTTGTCTTTCATGATCGTGCAATTGAATCAGGCGAAGGACTTGAGGGCCCAGAGCCGGTCAGTGTGTTGCAAGACTTGGTCCGCCTCAATGAAGTTGCACGGGCGTGGATGTCTGGTGAGATCACCGGTACCAGCATCAAATTGGCATGTCGTCAGATGGGCCTCGATTTTGTACCAGCTATCTCCGTCACAGCTCGTCAGAAATATGAAGAGGATTACCTTATTGATTGGCGCGGACACACAGTTCGAGCAGAAGCACATCTTCGTCGTGGTCGAAAAACTCACCTAGTTCGTATTCACCTATATTTCGATGACGAAACCCAGCAAGTTGTTGTCGCCTATATCGGTAGACATTTGCGAGATAAGGGCAGTGCTTCCTAGATAATCCGATTAGTCTGTTTGTGCATGATTCGCCGCCTACTCCTTCGAGTCATTAGTGGTCTTCTCGCAATATTTTTTCTGTTCGTTGCTATCTCGGTCACGCAGTACGTTCGTGCTCATCCACATGATCCACTGCAGCAGAATCTCGCATCGTGGGGGCGCCAAAACAAACTCGGACCAGTTGTCGACAAATTAGAAGCATGGCTTCACAGTGATCCGCCCGCTGTGGCTCCGGCAGATTCGCTTGCCCTGGCAATTGCGCCAGTCATTACTGTTGCTAACACTTCCACCACGTTGAAAGAAATGCCCAACCACTCCTCCGTTTCTACAGCTGTTCCCCACGTCACCCCACCATTGACAATTCGTCCAACCATTGCCTCGGCATCGTGCCCACTGAATCACCCCATCGCAACTGTTGGCACTTCAACAACCACAACTTCGTCTACCAGCACCACAGTCCCTGATCCCACCATCACTGAAACAACAACAACGACAACAACGACAACTATTCCGAATAGGCCAGCCAATGTCCCCTCGCAAATAGTTCCAGCGTTAGATGGTGAAGGAAAATGGCAAGCAGTCATGCGAGTGCGCACAAAGCCAATTGTGTACGCCACATCAATTCGACCACTGTGGTGCTTTGGTTCTGTCGTTGCGACAATGGCAACATTTAATTCAAACGAAGTGCACACAGCGATGTTCAATGGAACTGAAATGCCTGGCGGTAGCGGTTGGAAAAACGGATCAAAGATTCGTGGAACACCATTGCGATCACTAATTGCAAGTTTCAACGGAGGATTCAGATTTGAACATCAACCAGGTGGATATGTCGCTGAAGGAAAAACTGTTCGAAAAATGCGCGTTGGTTATGCAACTTTTGCTATTTCACACGATGGATTCAGCACTGTTGGAGTGTGGGGTGAAGACCTTCATGATGATGGTTCATGGTCGTCACTTCGCCAGAACTTGCCACCACTTGTTCAAAATGGAAAATCTGTCTATGCCAATTACCCGAAAGTTGATTGGGGCGAGGATTATGGCAACAAGGTCTATAACTTTCGCTCAGCTGTATGCCTTCGAACTGATGGCCTCATGATGTTTGTTGCAGTAGGAAAAGTGAACATCGGCATGTTGGCTGACACTCTTGTCGTTCTCGGCTGCAAGACCGGAATGGAATTAGACATCAATGGCAACTGGCCATATTTCGCGGTCTATGACGGCTTTGGCACACCAGATCGGCATGGCCAAATTATTGATAATCGAATGGGCGACCCGAATCGTCACCTCACCGGATCTACCAAGGATTTCTTTGCACTCTTTGATGCAGAAACATTGCCAGCCGGTGCAGTCAAGTAGTGAATCAGCACACGTTGATTAACTATTAAGCGACCAAGTGATACGAACCAAGTAGTCGCGGTTCTGCTCCATCATCTGTAGCGACAACACCATCGTCCACTAGCTTTCGAAGATGTGACCACACACTGCGTCGTGCGGGTCGATGCAACTTTTTATCAATCGCTGCGTACAGCACTTTGACGATGCCTGGAATGGTGTTGTTGCCAATGGCTATTTGCGCAACAATTTGTCGTTCACGCTCGAGGCGGTGTTCATTGTACGCGATGAGAAAAGGTTGTGGGTCTGTGACTGGGCCACCATGTGTTGGCCACAAAATACGATCATCTCGATTAATCACTTTGCGCATCGAGTCCATGTACTGGCGCATGTCGCCATCTGGCGGGGACACAATGGTTGTTGACCACCCCATCACATGGTCACCCGTAAACAGTGCACCCTCGGTGTCCATGGCAACGCAGAGATGATTCGATGTATGACCAGGAGTTGCGACTGCAGTAAGTGAGAACTCTGTTGTTGACAAAAACTTCTCACCATCGACAACTGCAGCATCGGGCATGAAAGCCAGATCTGTCGTTTCTTTTTCTTCGTCAGAGTCCACCGCATCCGCAGGATCAACTTCCGATGCATCGTGATCATCTTCTTCTACAAAACCTTCATACACACGATGAGGGCCAATGGCGTAGCGCGTGGCACCAGTCTCTCCATATAACCATTCAGTCAATGGTGAATGGTCTGAATGACAATGCGTCACCACAATTCCGACAACATTTCTTCCGTCAAGCGCTGTGCGTAATGCATCGCGGTGGCTATCAAGTTTCGGGCCTGGATCAATGACCACAACATTCTGCGAACCAAGAATGTAAGTACCCGTGCCGTGATAACTGAACTTTGATGGATTTTTTGCAATCACCCGCTGAACTAGTGGGGACACCTGTGTGATCTCTGCATACGGCGCATCATCGATACGTGGGACAAACGGAATTGCCATGTTTAGTCAAAACCAATCGCACGCACTGCGCCGACAGGTTTCCCGTGGCCACGCACAATTTCTACAATGCTGTCGTCGACACCTGAGATATCAACACCAAGTTTTTGCAACGCAGCCAACAGAACTGTGGGTGTACCGCGGCCATATCCATCAGACAATTTCAATGCCACTGCACGCCCGTCTGGCAATGCGGCTGCATAGACAGCGTCTGCGCCATCTTTTGCAAACAAACCATCAATGCCAGACACAATGGTTGTCACGTCACGACCCTTGCCACCCACCATGTACGGGAATTGTGACATTGCGGTGTAGATCTGTGTACCCGAGTCTCCTGCAGCATCTGTTGCCATGGCGCGCATTGCCTGTGCAAGTCCAACCAGTTCAACAACATGAGCCGGTGCACCGCATCCATCAACACCAATTGCATAGGCCTCGTGACCAGTCACTTCAGCAACTGTCTGTGTAATTGCACGTTGTAAAGGATGATCTTGTTCAAGATAATTCTCTATCGACCATCCGTTGATGACGCACGTAGCAACCATGCCAGAATGTTTTCCACTGCAGCCCATTTGCAAAGCCGACCTCGGAATTCCTGCGCGAATTGCTTCATGGGCCGAGTGCGTGTGCATGGGGTAATCGTGCGTGTTGCCTAACGCACTTTCATCAAGTCCGAACTCAGCCAGAATTGCCAGTGCGGTGTGTTGATGAATTTCTTCGCCATTGTGGCTTGAACACACCAATGCCAATTTTTCTGGAGGTAGTGACAAACCGGCGCGCACCATCGCTAACGCTTGAATGGGCTTTGTTGAAGAGCGAGGAAATATCTGTGTGCGCGGATCACCAAGTGAAAATTCAATCTCACCAGCTCTGTTCAGGCATACCACTGCACCAAAATGAACACTTTCATCCACCCCACTACGCGTAACTACTGCAACAGGGACAAATTGCGAAGGTTCGACGCCCGTCACTGTGGCGATGACTTTCGCGAACCACGTTTTGCGCGAGGTGGTTTTGTAGGTTGCAGAAACGTCAGTGGATCATCAATCACTTCATGACGGGTTCCCCATGATGCGGCGAGTGCCTGACCCATGGCAACTGCAGGTAACGCCAGAATCGCCCCCACCGGCCCTAGAACAGCCCCGCCAACTAATGCGCCACCAAACGCTAAAGCAGGATGCAATTCCAACGTGCGCGCCGTGACTTTTGGTGCGAACAAGTAGTTCTCCACTTGTTGATAAACAGCAATAAATCCGACAACAACTAGCGCCTTGATTGGTGAATCAACAAAAGTTAAGACCAATGGCAATACGCCCGCAATGTACGTACCGATGACAGGCAAAAACTGCGAAACGAAACCGACCCATAGTGCCATTGCAATCGGCGCAGGAATTCCAATGGCTTGGAATGCAATCCAATGAAAGAACGCAGAAATCACTGCGAGCAAAGCACGCGAATACAGATACCCACCTGTTTTCGTAATCGCGAGCTCCCATGCATGGAGGACTTGTCGTTGACGGTCCGGCCGCAACCGAGAACAAATAGATCGTCGCAATCGTGGACCGTCTGCAACTAAATAGTAGGAAAACAACAGAACGGTAAACATCTGAAAGAGAACACCAAGAGCCTGCACGGAAAGGTTGACCACTTTGTCTTGTTGTGAGTTGATGAATTTCTGAACTGGGCCAGTGGGGTTGGTGATTTTCTCGTTCACCGATGCCGCATCGATGTTTGATCCAAACGTATCGTTCAAGATTTTTACAGTGTCATTTACGTACTGTTCACTGTTTGACAAAACATCAGCTACTTGCTGACCGACAACTGTTCCTACAGCGCCAACAAAGGTGAACACGATGACAAGAAGTCCCACCATCAATATTCCTGTTGATGCTCGTCGACCTCGTCCTCTGGCAACAAGTTTGTTAACAGCTGGCTCTAGTGCCAAGGCAATAAACAACGACACCAACATCAGAATGAGGAAATTGTTCAAACGGTGAAAGGTAAAACGAAGAACAAGAGTGCCAATAAAGCCCATCCAAAAAATCACTACGGCGCGCGGAACCCATCGAGGCATCCGTGAAGATTGGCTTGCAGAGACTGGTGTATCGGTCACGGTGGAAAGCGTATAGGTCGCCATCGTGTGACGCATTCGCCGTGCAATTTCCCACTGAGGATGGCACGATAGAGACATGCCTGAAGTCCCCGCCGCCGTCTCTGAACGAGTCGAATCAGTTCGCCTGGCAATTGCGGCCGCCCTACGAGACCGGGTGATTGGCGACAATGCCGAGGAAAAACGTGACGCCATCATGAACGCAACCGGCCCCCGCTGGTTCTCTGAGTCATCTCCCCTTCACATCGTTCATTCGGACTCGTCCATGTTCATCGGCGGTATGAGAGCTCTTTTGTTTCAATCACTTCATCCCTTAGCAATGGCCGGTGTTGCTCAACATTCTGATTATCGCGGTGATCCGTGGGGCCGTTTACAACGCACCGCTGACTTTGTGGCAGCTACTTCTTTTGCACCCGCTGATGTTGCACAACGTGCAGTCGACATCGTGGTGAAAGTTCACAAACGTGTCACAGGGTTTGCAAGCGATGGTCGCCCATATTCTGCTTCCGATCCACACCTGTTGCGCTGGGTACACGTTGCCGAAGTAGATAGTTTCATGCGCGCACATCAGGCGTACGGGGCAACACCGTTAGATACTGCCGGCTATGACGCGTACGTTGCAGACATGGCAGTCATTGCACGCAAGTTGGGCGTACCAGCGCCACCAACATCAGTACAAGGTCTCAAAGATCAGATCGCACAGTTTCGACCAGAACTTCATGGCACTACAGAATCACGCGATGCAGCAAAGTATCTGTTGCTCACACCACCACTTGAACTTGCTGCACGTGTTCCATATTCATTAATTGCGGCGGCAGCAATTGCAATTCTTCCCACGTGGGCTCGCGCTGATTTGCGACTGCCCTACTTGCCAGTCACAGAACAGCTTGTTGTCAAACCAATCGGACAAATCATCTCGTCCACCATTCGGTGGGCTACGTCTGGCGATTTTGTTTCACAAACGATCCAGCCACATCTGGGCTGATATCAGTCGGCGACAGTGACCGTGACACTCTTGATTACAACGTCAACAAGTGGTCGGTCGCTGCGATCTGTTTCTACATTCTGCATTGCTTCAACAACGTCGAGTCCTTTGACAACTTGACCAAACAATGCATACGACGGAGGCAACTGCACACCGCTTGCACCACTGATGAGGAAGAACTGTGAACCGTTTGTATTTGGTCCCGCATTAGCCATTGCCAACGAACCGATTTGGTACTGACCAGCTTTTGGCAACTCATCTGCGTACTGGTATCCGGGGCCACCACGGCCGGTTCCGGTTGGGTCTCCGCCTTGGCAGACAAAACCCTTGATGATGCGGTGGAAAATAATGTCGTCGTAATAGTGGTACGCAGCGAGGTACACAAAACTGTTCACGGTCTTTGGTGCCTTGATCGGGTCAAGTGCAATGACCAACGTTCCCATTGATGTCTCCATCGTTGCGGTGTAGCGCTTCGTCGGATCAATTCCCATTTCGGGAGCAGCAGGGAATTTCTGATTCTTTTGTGCAGAACCATCAAGTGGAGGGAAGGGGAAACTCATTCCGATGACGCTACAAGCCTTGCGCCGAACCTTTCGCCCCGCTAGCCGCAGATTGTCTACGATGGAGACATGAGCGAACACATCAGTCCCCTTGACCTTGATGCCATCGAGCGAGATCTGGCCGATGTCGATGCAGCTCTGACCCGCCTTGATAACGACACCTATTGGGTGGACGAAGTCACCGGCCAGCCGCTCAGCGCGGAACTTCTTGCAGCTCAGCCAACGGCGCGCCGAAATAACGCCTGATTGTGACTTTCGTCTCGCTTTGGGCGTCTCGAGTGGTTAGAATCTAGGAAGTAATCAAACAGTTAATTGTATTGTGCAAGTAACTGTCAGAACGAGGAGTCGCCGTGGCAGATCCAACAAAGCCGAGAGCATCGTTTGCTCCGTGGGATCGCCGCGAACTGCCAGGCAGTTTCAGTGTCGAAGAAACTGCACGTCGCGTCGGCAATTACAAATGGGCTGAAACAAAATTGTTTGAAGTTCTTGGCGGTTGGATCGCAACTGTTCCCGAACTTGATATCAAACTTCGTCTTGGTACGCATTGCTACAAGCATGCATGGCATGCAGAACTGTGGCACAAGCGTTTGCCAGAACTTCGCGAAATGAATCCTGCTCGACTCACAGTTCCGGCCAACGAGGCACTCGTGCGTTTTGTTGATGCAATGACTGAACCAGAAGATCCAAGTCTCACCATTGAAAAACTTGTTGGTGTATACCGCGTGTATATCCCCCACTTCATTTCGGCATACACGTATCACCTCAACAACACCAGTGAAATCACCGACATGCCCACTATTCGGTCACTGAAGTTTATTTTGCAAGACGAGTTCGAAGATTGGCGCGATGGCGAAATGCTTATCCAGTCGCTACTCGAAACTCCAGAACATGTCGATCGTGCTGCTGCTCACCAAGCAAAGCTCGAAAAACTTATGCTCGAGGCTGGCGGTATCGCCGGTCACGGAAGCATCGGAATCAACACACAAGCACCACAAGGAGCACTGTCATGAAAAAATTCATGCCCGTTGAAGAGTTGGCACGCGATGAGCGTTTCAACCAAATCACACAAGCAGATCGCATGGCTGATGGTCGCAATGCGCTCATCGCCGATTCCGAAAAGTCTCGACGTTCAAATCGCCTCACACCAGCGCGTCCTGATGCCAGTGAAGCTGCACGTGCGCTGATGCACGGCATTTTCGTTGGTGAAATTCAGGCACTCGAAGGCGCCGGCCGCACATGCTGGGACTTCACCACCGGTGAAGAAGCACCGTTCGAACTCAAACTCGATATGGCTCGCCAAGCATGGGACGAAGCTCGTCACGTTGAAATCAGTTTGAAGCTCAGCGATTGGATGGGAAGTGAAATCGGTCAGTACGCCGAGAACACGGTGCTCTTCCAAGCTGCATGCTCGAATGATCCTGTACTTCGTCTTGCTGGCGTGAACCGCGCGCTTGAAGGTCTTGCAATTGACGTGTTCACCACCATGAAAGAGTTCGGCGAAATTGCTGGCGACCCGTACCTTGAGTTCTGTGAAGACTGGATGCTTGCCGATGAAGTTACTCACGTGAAAATGGGTAGCGACTGGTTGCGTAAAATTACAGAGAACGACCCAGAACGTCGCAAGAAAGCGCTTGAGTTCCAAGGCATTGTTGACAAGATGTTCTCGTACGGAGGAAGCCGTAGTGACTCCGAAGAATCAAGCTTTGCAATCGCTCGTCGATTCCGCGAACTTGCTGGTTTCTCTGAGGACGAAAATGACCATATTGCAGACCTCGGAATGCAAGCCCTCAATGAGCGCAAGGCGCAACTTCGCGAGAAGCAAGCCGCAGCAGCTAACTAATCATGACCCTTACGGTCACCCCAGACACTTACAACTTCGTCGCTTTTGATACTGCGTACACAGCGCGTATTGCCGAGCACATGGCCACACAGCTTGGGCTTGATGACATCGACATTCTTGTTGCAATTAACGAGAACTCATCGTTGACGCGCATCGAGGTTGAAGTCACTGATTCGCTCATGACTATTGCGCCTCACTCCGGTGCGTTGGAAGATACACGTCGGCCACGTCAGCAAAGCGAACTGAACACCACCATCACCATGGCGCGTGGCATGTTGCGCGGACGTGATCGGTTGCGTGGTGGCTTTGCTGATGCTCCGGCCGACACAGAATTGTCATTGCCACAAGCAGCTATCTGGGACACATACATCATGGGTCGCATCGCGCACATGGATATTGAAGTGAACAAGCAAGCGTGGGTGTACAACTTCCGCAACCGCCACGGATTCTCTGATGCCGTTGACGCTGTGTTTGAAAAAGTGTGGAACTCATCACACTCCACGTGGGCAGAGTTGAGCGCACTTAGCGCCAACACTGTTTCTGTTACCGCGTAATCGCGGCTTGTTTTAGCGGTCGCGCAGTTTCGACAACAAGCGCAAGATCTCTAGGTACAACCACACCAGAGTCACTACGACTCCGAGTGCGCAGAACCATTCCATATGCGCTGGCAATTTGTTGGCTACACCCTTTTCAATCATGTCGAAGTCAAGCGCCAAGTTAAATGCTGCAAGTCCTGCAACAAACAAACTAAAAGCAATTCCCATTGGGCTTGCATCATGAATGAATGTCGGCATCGAACCGAACATGCCGATGATGAATGACACCAAGTAAAAAGCCATTAATCCCATCATCGCGCCCATCACAATGCGACGCGTGCGATCAGTGACTTTGATAATGCGGCTGCGGTAGAGAAGCAACATCACAACAAACACTCCGAGTGTTGCGCCAACAGCTTGCAATACGATGCCGTTGTACTGCTCGGAATACGCACGACTAATCGCGCCAAGAACGACACCTTCAGCAAGTGCGTAGGTCGGACCGGCAATGCGTGCGAGATGTGGCTTAAAACTGCCGACCATGACGGAAATGAAACCGACGATGAATCCACCGATAACCCAACCGAACGGAATCTGCACCAATGCGCCAGGAGCTGGTGCATCAATTGACAACCACGTGACTGTTGCTGAAGCAAGAATCAGAACCAGCAACATCATGGTGGCGCTTGCTGTTCCAGAGACGGTCATGACACCACCATCCCAACGCGACACTGGGCCATCGTTCATTGGTTGAACAGTGGGAGGAGCCCATGAATCGTTCTGTTTGTCGAGAGTGCCAAGGCCCATGGCCTTGTCGGTCAGTAGTGGATTAGCCATGCCCCCACGATAACCACCGCCAGTACGCAGCTGGGGTCGGCCGCAAATTAGATGAGATCGTGTGCGCTCATCGACTGCCACATGTCAATGTCGGGTGCACCGGTCAAAATGCCTGTGCAGGACTTTGCCATTTCCACCATGGTGGCGCCACCAAAGTGTGCCTGCTGCGTCTCTGGGGAGTCCCATTTTTCGATCAACAGAATGCGGTTCGGGCGCGTGTCAGACACGATCATGTCCACATTGCGACATCCCTGCTCCATTCGGGTTAACACGATGTATTTGGACAAGATGGCAACAAGGGCGCCCATATCGGCAGCGTCGAAGGACATTGTCACTATGACCAGCTCTACCTCGCCAGAATCAGCATTTTCGGGGTTATTTTCAGCCATTCCTCATACTCTGCCAGATGTTGACGAAATGTTCTTGGTCGGGCTGTGGCACCCGACACGCATCTAGATAGCCTGCCCATATTCGACACGCACGGTGGTCGATGCAAGATTTAGGCGAGGTAGAAGAGTGGCAAAGGATCGTGTCGATCGCGACGAAGAGGATCTCGTCCGGCTGTATCTCACAGACATCGGTCAGTACACCCTGCTCACCAAGGATGACGAAGTGCGTCTTGCCAAGGCCATCGAGGCCGGCAAAGAAGCAACTGCCGAAATGGCAAAGATTAAGACTCCTACAGCCACCAAGCGTCGCGAGCTTCGCAAAGCAATTCGCGAAGGTGAAGTTGCAGAGCGTGCATTCGTTCAGTCAAACCTTCGTCTCGTTGTATCTATTGCAAAGAAGTACCAAGCATCTGGCCTTCCACTTCTTGACCTCATTCAAGAGGGCAACTTGGGCCTCATGCATGCCGTTGAAAAGTTCGACTGGCGCAAAGGTTTCAAATTCTCAACGTATGCAACATGGTGGATCCGTCAGGCCATCACTCGCGGTATCGCAAACACCGGCCGCACCATTCGTTTGCCAGTCCATGCTGGCGACACGCTTGCTCGTTTGCAGAAAGCTCGCTCGCGCCTGGAACTCAAGTTTGGTCGCACCGCAACTCTTGCTGAATTAGCAAAAGAAGTCGAAATGCCAGAAGACAAAGTCACCGAAGCATTGCGCTTTGCTGCTGAGCCTCTGTCATTGTCAGAACCATTGCGCGAAGATGGTGATGCAGAACTCGGTGACGTTGTTGAAGACCGATCTGCTGAGTCACCATTCGAAACTGCTGCTACAGCATTGCTGCCAGAAGAAATTCAGCGCCTGCTTGCACCTCTCGATGAACGTGAGCGTGAAATCTTGCGCCTGCGCTTCGGACTTGGTGGCAGTGGCGAAGCCCGGACACTTGAAGAAGTTGGCGAACACTTCAACCTCACTCGTGAACGTATTCGTCAAATCGAAGCACGTGCTATGAGCAAATTGCGCCACCCGTCATCAGACACCGGTGCTCGCGACCTTCTCTCCGTGTAACTAGTCGGTTGTATTGCGCACGATGCGCATCACACCGTCGATAGTCGACACAAGTCCAATGCCAAGCAATGTTGGTATCAACACGCGCACAATCCACTCGTGGCCAATACCTGGTACGTACGCAGCACGCACCTGATTGGCACACAACCACGCACACACAATCAACGTTGCCCCTGCACCTGCATTTAATGACACCGCAATGTGCTGAGAATTTTTCCCGGTGCGGTGTATCGCTATTGCGACAAGAGCAACGACCGCAGAAAAAGTAGAAAACATCAACAGCAACGGCGTAATTCGTGCACCATTAGGTAATCCGAAATACTGCATCGCACCAACCACTACTCCAAGCATTGCTATCAGAAATACAGTCAAGAAAAATTCCCGTCGCCGTTTAACAGACAACGCAACACCAACTAACAACGCAACAAATCCGATGAACCACCACATTGTGCTGGCTTTACCACGAAGGAATAAAGTTCCGGTAACCGTTGTGGCTGCACCATCAATGCGCATCGGCACTTTCCACGACAACACCGTGCCAGCTGGGTCAATGGGTGCAGGACGTTTCGGGCTCATCCAATGAACACGATGGTCGTGCCACATGGCAGTGCCGTTTGTGCGAACTTTTTGCCACACTGGTGAAGCAGATTCTACGAAAGAGCTTGTATCAACATTTGCATAGCGATTGCTGTTGATCAAAGTGGTCACTGATCCGGTATTCACAAAAACTTCGCCAGACTTTGTGATGTGTACGTACGGTTCTTCTTTGTACCCCGTAATCAACACATCGTGCCCAACTGATCTGACACGGACAAAAGTGTCTGAGCCCACTATGTCTACTGAGACTCCACGTGGAAGCGATGGCGTTACGGATTGGATCACTGAAACCGTGTCGCGTGGCTGCACACTGTCACCAGACCCCATGTGTTGCGCAGGAAATGGCAGCACCGATAAGAGACCAAGAATCAATCGCACGGTCTAACGGTAATGCACCCAGCCGTGACATTCCGTAACCTATGGCAATGGACCAAGCCAATCAGCCAATCACATTGCTAGTCAGCGACAATGTGTGGGCGCGTCACGGTACGACAATCTTAGAAATCTCCCCCCACATCGTTCCTGTCATCTACGAGGGCAACGAGATTCTCTCAGACGAAGTCATAGCAACTATTAATACTGTGTTTTATTCCAATGACTTGTGGCCCGAACGATCTCGTGGATTTGTACTTTCTTTACTGAAGGCCACTTCAGTGAAATGGATGCATACATTTTCTGCTGGTGTTGATAGTCCATTTTTTGTTCAACTGATGGAACGAGGAATCCGACTCACCAATTCGTCGGGAGCTACTGCATCGCCTATTGCACAAACCGCAATTCTCTACATGTTGGCTCTCAGCCGCAATGTACGTGCGTGGTTTCAACATCAGGGCAAACACGAATGGGTTCAGCATGGGTTCTCAGAACTAGACAATGCGCATCTTGCTGTTATCGGCATGGGGCCAATTGGTACAGAAATTGCCCGACTCGGTGTGGCACTCAATATGAATGTGGAAGCTATTCGTCGCACTCCTAATGGCCAAGAGCCGTGCCCCACCTTTTCCTTCGAACATTTGTCAGAAGTTCTGAGCCGAGCTGATTGGGTTGCAGTTGCATTGCCACTCACACCGGAAACGCGTCTCCTCTTTAATGCAGAAGCTTTTGCCACAATGAAACCAGGTGCACATTTTGTCAATGTTGGCCGCGGAGAACTTGTTGACGAACAGGAACTGATCTCGGCATTGCAATCCGGACATCTCAGTGGCGCTGCCCTTGATGTGTTCTCCACCGAACCCCTACCCGTTGATTCACCACTATGGGATATGGACAATGTCATTATCACCCCTCATAGTTCAGCTGCTTCTGAACAATCTTCCAGACGAAGCGAAGCAATCTTCCTCGAAAATCTCGCACTGTATGCGGCAGATCAACCAATGCGCAATGAGGTCCATCTGTAGTTCCAAAAGATGGGGGGTGGGCACACATTGCATGTGACGAATAGGAGTCACAAATGTCCATTATCTTCATGTCGCCGAAAGGTGGCAATTGCACTACGGTCACCGCTTCTGCGTATGCATTTCTACAGGCTGCACGCGGAACACACACCGTCCTCATCGACTTGTGTGGCGATATCCCAGCCGCAGCCGGAATGTCAGAGCCAACAACCCCTGGTATTAACGATTGGTTGGGTGAGAACAATTCCGCAGATGCTCGAGCCTTGGTTACGTTAGGCACTCCGGTGGAAACCGGACTTGTCATTGTGCATCGTGGTTCACCATTTGTTGAAGGTCAACCCCGTTGGAATGATCTTGCTCATGCCATTTCCGCCGCGCCGATGAATGTCATTATCGATGCAGGCACAACATATGTGCCCGATGAACTACGTCGCGCAGTGACAGACATAGCTATGGTGGTCAAGCCCTGTTACTTGTCCTTGCGCCGTGCATCACGCATGCCTCGGCCCACACAACTTTTTGTTATTGACGAACCAGGTCGTGCGTTGACCATCAAAGATGTCGGACATGTTCTTGGTATGCCAGTGACTGCAGAGATTCCATATGTATCTGCAATCAGTCGTGCTGTTGACGCCGGAATGTTGCCGTCACGCGCCGAACAATTATTTGGCCCGCACATACCATCGCTCTGACCTCATGCTCCATGGTCTCGGACCTCTCCAGATTCACCTTGATGACCCTGACATCAGCGAAATTATGGTCGTTGGCGGACGACACGTTTGGGTCGAAGATGCAGTTGGCCTTCGCAACGTTGGCACACTGACTGAAACAGAACTGTCGATCAGTCTCGAACGAATAGCGCGGGCATCAGGGCGCAGACTCGATTTACTAGCCCCAATTCTCGATGCACGTCTGCCTGACGGTTCACGAGCGTGTGCAGTCATCTCTCCGGTAGCAGTTGGCGGCGCAAGCATTTCGATTCGAAAATTCACCCGACGAATCTTGCCCCTCGCAGCGTTCGGTTCACCTGAATGCACTGACGTCATACGAGAGTTAGTACAACAACACGCCAACGTTGTGGTAGCTGGTGCAACATCGTCTGGTAAAACATCACTTCTTTCGTCGGTGAGCCAATCATTCTCCCCTGCAGAGCGAATCGTATGTGTGGAAGACACCGCTGAACTTCGATTTGCACATTCGCATGTTGTGCAACTGCAAACACGTCCGGCAAATTCTGAAGGAGTCGGAGAAATCTCACTGCAATCTCTCGTACGAGCATCGCTACGTCTGCGGCCAGATCGCCTCATTGTCGGAGAAGTGCGGGGTGGCGAGGTAGTCGATATGTTGCTGGCGTTGTCTTCGGGGCATCGAGGGTGTTGGTCAACGGTGCACGCTACGTCCGCTGCACACACTGTCGACCGGCTTGCAGCGATGGTGTTGCGTGACTCTCCGCAATGGTCACATGATCAAGCTGTCTCCACAATCCATAGTGCCGTGGGTGCAATTGTTTTTGTTCAACGTGTTTCGGCGAGAAGACGGGCAATCACCGAAATTGTTCGTTGCACTGATTCATCACTTCATCACCTGTATCGGTTGAACGACCATGATTGAGTGTGTGACAGGTTTATTTCTGGTATTCACACTGACCTGGTACCTAGCGCCTCGCACCTTTCGCATTGCCGACATATACGAAGCACGCCGCCAGATCAATCCTGACGCTCGTACTGTTGTCGTACAGCCTGACACCCGTGCATCTGTGTCTAGTTCGCGAAAACACACCTCAACAGTCCTCGATTTTGCAAACCTTTGTGACTCACTTGCGCGCGCCACACGCAGTGGTATGGCCGCACACGACGCCATTCTCATGAATGTTCAACAACACTACTTTCCACACCCCTGTTGGAAGCGTTTACAAGATGACCTTGTGGCAATGCATTCGTGTGACAGCGCACTTGCTAACGCTCGGAAATCTGCTTCACCACGTAGCCACGATGCCCAGTGCCTTTCACTCATCGAGTCCGCCTTTGTTCTCGGAAACTTTGTACCAAATGCTCTTGACCATGCAGCAACTGTGTTGCGAGATCGTGCTTCATGTCAAGCAGAACTAGCAGTTGCAGCGTCACAAGCACAATTGTCGGCCCGACTACTTTCCGCGTTGCCATTTATCTTGTTGAGCGGAGCCGTCTTGCTCATTCCACAATTTCGATCAGGTATCACGTCGCCCATAGTTCTTGTATTTCTCTGCATCGGCGTCATGCTGAACAGAATCGGCTGGCGATGGATCTCTTCGCTCATTGCTCGTGCTATCCGCGGTGAACCTGATGACATCGGTGAACTAACCGAACACCTGTGTGTGTCGTTACGTGCGGGTTTACCAATGATTCACGCTTGCGAGCGGTGGCGCGGCGTGTCAGCCACTGGCAATTCCATTGCTGATTTCATTGAAACTGGCACTCCGCTAGAAGAAGCTTTACTACCGCTCGCTGTTGCTCACCAGATAACCGGGAAAAATCTTGGTCGCACCATTGTTGAAGCCGAGCGTGATGGCCTGCCCATTATGGAAACAGTCACGAGACTTGCTGCAGATCATCGTGCCGAACAACGCAGACAGATCGATACTCGAATTCGTCAACTGCCTACTCGTCTCTCACTGCCTTTGGTGTTCTGTGTTCTTCCTTCATTTCTTCTCTTGTCGGTCGCACCACTTGTCTTTGCCAGCCTCGGACAACTTTCCATTTCCCTTCCCTCACTCACCTACTAATGAAAGATAAATATGTTCCGCCAAACACCTGAACGTTCTCGTGGCCAGGCCACTACTGAATATGCCCTGATTCTTCTCGTAGCAGCCGTTATTGCCCTGCTCGTCATTGCTTGGGCAACTGCCGGCGGAGGAGCCGGGAAAATTGGTTCGCTGTTTGACACTGTCTTCAATGACATCTTCAGCCGTGCGTCTAGTTCCAAGCAATAACAGCAAGGGCCAAGCCACAGTTGAATTTGCTCTGATGACACCATTAGTTGTGGTGTGCGCAGTGCTACTGCTCGCAACCTTGTCGGTGTGTCTTGACACTTTGCGACTCAACGACATTGCGCGCAATGCCGTGCGCTCAGCAATCACATCTGACAACCCGTCAGATGCAGCTACAGCCATTGCTGATCTCTCGCACGTCTCTTCAGCAACGACAATTGATGAATCAACCGGATTCGTCACAGTTGACATCACTATGAAAAAGAGAGTCCCCGTCATTGGCCGATGGTTGCCATCACTGTCCCTACACGGAACTTCAACCATGATGCGAGAACCACCACAAGTCCTCGGATAAAAGAAAGCCGGAGCCCGCATTTCTGCAGGCTCCGGCTTTTTTTAGGGGAGATTGTTACACCGTGTACAACGGTGATGTCTTATGCAGAAGCGGAAGTGTTCTGCGCAGATGGTGCGCCCTGTCCCCCAGGACCATGTCCTTCACCGTGCATTCCGCCAGCAGGACCAACACGATTCACCATGGTGTCAAGATTGGTCTTGAACTCTGCCAACTTCGCATCTGCTTCAGCCTGTGTGTGTTCACCTGAAGTGACTTCTTCTGCAAGATGTGCAGAAAAATCGGAGGTCAATACTGCCTTCACATCTGCAAGAGAAACATTCTGCGTCTTAGCAACATCAGCGAGTGATTTTCCTGAACTCAGTTGCGTATGCAGTTCTTGCGTTGTCACTTTCAGCACCTTTGCAAGCGCATCTGTCATAAAACGGCCTGGGCCACCGCGCATCTCGCCAGGTCCACCCTTGCCACCCATCCCTTCAGGACCGTGTGCTGGAAGACCAGCAGTAGTCAACATGGTGTCGATACGTGATGTGATCTCTGCAAGCTCAGTTGCGCCTTCAGCTGCAGTGTGTTTCCCTGCAGCCACTTCGGCATCAACATGAGCTTTTGCTTCGGCAACAAGAGCTGCCTTCACAGTTGCAAGATCGATGTTCTTCGCTTTTGCAACATCAGCAACTGATTTTCCAGCTTGAAGCTCTGTCTTTAATTCAGTTTCAGTCATTCCTAGAACTTTTGAAACTGCAGCAAGTGGAGATGGTCGATCACCCTTGGTTTCTGACGGATCTAACGTTGGGTCTGCAATCGGAGCAACAGCCGTTGCACCAGCGGAGGAATCTGCTGGGAGAGTCGTATCTGTTGCCTGAGCAACTGCAACAACATTGCTTCTCTGTGCGACTTGTGCGCTAGCAAAACCAGTGATGCCGAGCACTGCTGCCCCGCTTGCTACGACGAGCCCTGAGGCCACCGCAATTTTTGTAAAACGAGATTTGATCTTCATTGTTCTGTGTTCCTTTTTGTGGTTGTACTCCAGAGGTGTTCTGGTGTGCTTCCACTTTCACGGGGCTATGTAAGAAGTAAACATGAGGAAGGTAAGAGGTAGGCAAGAATTGAGCCAAGGTACGGCAAACCGTTGCAATTCTTGGGTACCGTGTCTTTATGGACAGCAGAAAAGTACTGATTGCCGAGGATGATTCCTCGGTCCGCAAGGCCGTTCAGCGAGTGCTCGATCTCGAGAATTATGTTGTCACAGCAGTGAATGATGGCAAAGCAGCACTTGATGCCCTCGCTACAACTCGGTTTGATCTTGCGGTCCTTGACGTCATGATGCCATTTGCCGATGGCCTCACCGTGTGCCGTGAAGCACGTCATCGCGGAGTCGACATTCCCATATTGCTATTGACCGCTCGCGTTGAAGTTGGCGATCGTGTGGCCGGCCTTGATGCTGGCGCAGATGACTACTTGGTAAAACCATTTGTCATTGATGAATTACTTGCTCGGTGTCGCGCCTTGCTTCGACGCGCGCAACCATCTGGCGCAGGCACACAATTGCGTGTTGGTGACCTCACACTTAATTCACTGACACGTGAAGTTCATCGTGGTGATCGTGCCATTGAACTTACAAAGACTGAATTTGACCTTCTCGAACTGCTTATGCAACAACCTGGCATTGTTGTCTCACGTGAAACTATTTATGAAACAATTTGGGGATACAACTTCGAGACAAACTCAAAATCTCTTGATGTGTATATCGGGTATCTTCGCCGCAAGACCGAAGAAAACAATGAGTCGCGCGTTGTCTTTACAGTGCGTGGTGTTGGGTACACGGTAAAACAATCATGAACTTACGCACACGTTTTGTCCTGATCTCTGGTGGTCTTATGTTTCTACTTGCCTCAGGCATGAGTATCGGTGCCTATCGCATTGCATCAAGTCAATTACAACGTCAAGTTGAAACGTCACTTGATCAACGTGCCTCTCGCATACTTCAAATTATGAGCCAACCTGATTTCAATTGGAACGATTCATTTGGTCCAGGGCCAGTTAACCAAGCAATTATGCAGACTGAAGTTGATGCAATCACACAAATAGTTCTACCTGACGGACAAGTGCTCGGACGTCGTGAGTATCCACAACTTCCCATAGACAAAAGAGACCATCAGTTAGCAGTGGATGGCAAGCGGATACACCGTTCAGTAACAGTTATTGACCGCCATACATTTCGCACTCTGACTGTTATTGCAAATGACGGCTCGCTGATTCAAGTTGCAAAAGATACGCAAATCATCGTTAATGCACGAAATGGTATGCGTATGTGGTTTCCTATCTACGCGGCTATCGCTGTGATTATCTCGGCACTATTCGGATGGTTATTTGCAAGTCGTGTCAGCAAGCCAATTGAAGATTTAGCGCTCACTGCCGAATCTATTGCAGCAACGCAAGACCTTGATCGCACAATCCTTGTGTCTGGTAACGATGAAGTTGCACAACTAGCCAGAAGTTTTAACACCATGCTTGAAGCATTACGCGGCAGTGTTGCGCGCCAACGCCAATTAGTACAAGACGCAAGTCATGAACTTCGCACACCTCTCACAAGCCTTCGTGCCAATACAGAACTATTGGAACGTGGCACATTGTCTGATGTAGACCGCACATCAATACTGGCCGATATGCGTGCTGAAGTTGACGAGCTCGCAGACCTTAGTGCTGAATTAAGTGCATTAGCCACCGACCATCGCACTACTGAAGATCCCGAATCTATTGATCTTGCAGAGATTGCAAACGACATAGCACAACGCGCATCTCGTCGATCTGGGGCACCAGTCACTGTTCATACGACTCCTGGCACAACCGTCGTTGCCCGCCCGAATCAACTTGAGCGAGCACTCAGCAACTTGGTCGATAACGCAATCAAATTCACCAATGATGGTTCAGAAGTTGAAATCCACATTGGGTCATACAGAATTGAAGTACGCGATAAGGGCATCGGGATTGCAGATGAAGACAAGCCACATGTCTTTGATCGTTTCTACCGAGCTACCGCAACGCGTTCAATGCCCGGCTCTGGCCTTGGTCTTGCCATTGTGTCGCAATTTGCCGTAGATCACAGTGCAAATGCTTACGTACTAGACAACGCCGGTGGTGGAGCAATCGTCGGATTGCAATTTCCTATTCCGTCGGTTTAGCAACTTTTCGATAACCGCGACGATCTTCTTGACGTTCGCGCTCTGTCTGTTCTTCTTCAACGTGTAATTCTTCTGCAACTAGGCGACGCATTGATTCAAGTCGCACAGCGGGCAATGTTCCGGCCGCAATTGCAGCGGTAACAGCACAGCCAGGTTCATCTTGATGTTTGCAGTCACGAAATTTGCATGAGCCCGCCAAGTCAAACACGTCGGGAAATGCGCGTTCAATCCCGTTACTGCTGGTCCACAATGTGACAGCGCGTAATCCGGGGGTATCAAGCAACCATGCGTCACCAGGTAGGGCAATTAATTCAGCGGCAACTGTTGTGTGACGGCCACGCTGATCGTCTTCACGCACTTCTGCAGTGCGTTGTACTTCATGACCCACTAAGGCATTAACAAGAGTTGATTTACCAACACCACTAGCCCCAATAAATGCAATCGTGGTGTGCGGCTTTGCATACGCACGAATTTTTTCTAAACCCTCATTCGTGATGGAACTGACGAGTGCAATATCTACATCAAATGTAATTTCTGCGAACACCGCCCGGGCTGCTTCGGCCACCGCTTCGCTGACGGTGTCAGTCTTTGTCAAAACAAGAACGGGTGTTGCACCACTATCAAATGCCAAAACCAATTCACGTTCAAGGCGACGTTGGTTTGGCGGAGAGTTCACCGAATGCACAAGAAAAACAGTGTCAATATTTGATGCCACAATTTGACGCATCCCTCGGGCACCCTCAAATGAGTGACGGCGTGTCAATGCACTGCGGCGAGGATGCACTATATCTATACGTTCATAATCAGCTGAGACTGACACCGAGTCTCCGACAGCAACTTCCACACCGATGTTGCGCACTCGCACACTTTCTGCAGTATCTAGCAGCACCGTGCTCCACCCTCGATCTAACCGCGTAATACGACCAGACAACACCTGACCATCAGGTGCATGTGGCGGTGTGACATGTGTTTCCATCTACCGAAACGGTACCGCCATGTAGCCATCGCAGTGTTCAGTTTCGTAACCTGAGAAGACCTCATTTCCCCGAATAGGACCCCCATGCTCTCTTCACTTGCCCGTTTCTCTGTGCGCCACAAGCGCATTGTTGTTTTTGCAATCTGGATTCCTCTTGCTATCGGCATGGTGGCTGCAAGTTCAGCAATTGGCCCTGACTTCCGCACTGAAATGGGCATGCCAAAAAGTGAAGCACGACAGGCGGAGCTACTTCTCGCATCAGCAAACCCGAATGACGGTGGTGTGTCGTCGCAGTTGGTTTTCCAGTCACCGTCGACAATCGACAGCCCACAAGTGAAAAAGGCAATTACAGACGCAATTGCTGCAGTCGATGCGATTGACCAAGTCGACATCAACACGCCATATGCAGTCCCAAGTCAAGTGAACAGAACTCGCACTATTGCTTTTGCACAAATCAATGTTCCCCGCATGACGCAGGCGCAATACAAAACTCTGGGAAAGCACATTAAAGACGTCACTGCGACACTTCGTGAATCAGGTGTCAATGTCGGATATGGCGGAATGATCTTCCAGCAAATGCAACTGCCTAATACAGAAGCACTCGGCATCCTCGCTGCCATTGTTATTTTAGTTCTTGCATTTGGTTCCATTATTGCAATGGGGTTGCCTATCGGAATCGCCCTCATCGGTCTCATCATCGCGACTTCAATTGTTGGAATTGTCAGCAACTTCATGTCTATGCCTGATGCAGTGACATCCATGGTCGGCATGATTGGACTTGGTGTCGGTATTGACTACGCCTTATTTATAGTCACGCGCTTTCGCGAGGCACTCCACGATGGTTTAACTGTTGAGGAGTCCATTGTTGAAGCAATTGATACTTCAGGTCGTGCAGTAGTCTTCGCAGGAGTCACTGTCATCGTTGCACTTCTCGGTTTGCTTGCAATCGGTCTGTCATTCGTGAACGGACTTGCGGTTGGTATGGCAATTGGTGTGGCAGTCATGATTATTGCATCAGTCACTTTATTGCCAGCGCTACTTTCAATGGTAGGTAGCCGTATTGACACAACATCGCGCGCGGCTGTTGTATCCCTCACAGCCATAGTTGCTACCGGTTTTGTTGCAGTTTTCGCCAAGAGCCTTGCAATTTTCCTTATTGGTCTCGCACTTGCCGTTCTCGGTCAGTTAGCTCGCTTTGTAGTGCCTTCATTGCGCTTAGCAATTCCACATCGTGCGCAAAATGATCACCAGAACACAATTTGGTGGCGATGGAGTCGAGTCGTACAGCACAGACCATGGATTTCATTTGTGGCTGCATCTTTGTTTCTCATCATTCTCGCAATTCCTATGTTCTCTATTCGTCTCGGGTTTGGTGACGCTGGAAATGATCCAAAGTCATCAGATGTGCGCAAGGCATACGACATGATGAGCGAAGGTTTTGGTCCTGGCTTTAACGGCCCGTTATACATCGCCGTCACCGGTGATGCTGCAAAAAACCCGAAGGCACTAGCAACATTCGCAGACACCATCGGCCACACACACGGAGTTGCATTTGCAGGTGTTGCACCAATGAAGAGCGACACCGTTGCTCTTGTGATGGCATACCCCGCAACATCTCCTCAAGATGAAGCAACAACAACGTTGATACATACACTTCGTAACACTGTGATTCCTTCTACTGGTGTTACCGCACATGTTGGCGGTTTCACTGCTGGCTCTGTTGACTTCTCTGATTATCTCGGTCAACGCCTGCCGTATCTCATTGGCATTGTTCTTATCGTGTCGTTCCTTTTGTTAATGGCAGTGTTTCGCAGTTTGCTCGTTCCCTTGAAAGCAGTTCTAATGAACTTGTTATCGGTCGGTGCCGCTTACGGCGTCATCGTTGCTGTATTCCAATGGGGATGGGGCGCACATCTCATTGGTGTCGGCAAGGCCGGACCTGTCGAAGCCTGGGCACCAATGTTCCTTTTTGCCATCGTGTTCGGCTTGTCAATGGACTACGAAGTGTTCTTGCTGTCACGTATGAAGGAAGAGTTCAACCGCACCGGCGATAATGCCACTGCAGTTGCAGACGGTGTCGCGGCAACTGCCCGAGTTATCACCGCCGCCGCCCTCATCATGGTCTGCGTTTTCGGCGCATTTGTCCTCTCTAATGACCGCCAATTGAAGCTTTTCGGCCTCGGTATGGCTGTGGCCGTTTTCATCGACGCCACC
>Ga0194047_10000595_pt1 | contig 23982 bp, 22 predicted proteins | sample JunL225m_MetaG_2_FD_160070 | JGI IMG/M metagenome (GOLD analysis project Ga0194047, IMG submission 160070) | Anoxic zone freshwater microbial communities from boreal shield lake in IISD Experimental Lakes Area, Ontario, Canada - Jun2016-L221-5m | ecosystem: Environmental > Aquatic > Freshwater... | reverse complement strand
CTATCTTTCTGGCGTGCCTGGCTGCGAGGTCAATGACTCGAGGTTGATCACATCTCACAATGCCTGTGATCGAGATACCACTGATCGGCACGGCGAACCCCGACCTTTTGGCAAAGTCCCCGCCATTAGTTATCAGCAATACTACCGGCAGTTTGGTTACATCATTGAAGGAACTTGGGGAGACCAACAATACTGGACGGCTGCCACTTTGCTCATGGCCAGCCGTCGGATCCAGCGACACAAGGTAAATATCTCCCCGCTTCACAGCAACTCACCGCCTACTGCAGGCGCATCGATCCATTCCCGCTCCTACTTTGACTGTGGTTGCGAATAGTCTGAAGCAGCCAATAACTCCGCTAATGTATAGCGGGGAGGAGAAATAGGGTTAACTACAAGACAGCCACGATCGACAGCTATGCCGACCGTAGCACCCGCTTTGAGATGCAATGGGTCAAGGAAAGCAGGGGGCACCGTCAACATGATCGATCCACCCACTTTGCGAAGATTGGTCGTGTGCATTTGGAACCTCCGTAAGTTACACAAAAATATAACCTAACTGTATCGCGAGAGAATAGAAGGATTTCTCATCCTGAAGGGACGCTCACTTTTATAGGGCATTTGGAAAACGCTTGTAAATTTTCTACGTCCGCTTATAGCCGGAACCGTCCGAATTCAGAAAAATCTATATTCGAAAATCCTTTTGTAACGATTTCCAATGGATTTTAAGTTTTTCCTTGTGGGCTTCATCCATCCGGGATTCAGCTAGTGCGCTTGGCCAAAGGTTACGAGCTTTGACCTGTGTATCGTCAAGGTGGGGCTTTATGGCTCGCCAAGGCAGGTCAGCTTTTTTCGCCCATGCTTCAAAATGATCCAATGTGACTTGATGCCATTGTTTGGTCTTTCCCAGAGTCAAGGCATAGTCTTTTTCACCTTCGATATAAACGCTGGTAGTCAGAATGTCATAGGCGGGAGCCAATTCTGCGGTAAAGCGATCTTTATATAGCAAGCTCCAATTTTTGAGGTGGGCATCACCATTGGCCAGCAAGATATTGACGAGCAAGCGCCTTGCGAATTGCTGCGCATTGGCAAGGCCATCGCCGGTAAATTGGTAAATGATTTTGGCGATTTGCTCATAACTCGCCGAGTTGTATTTCTCGTGCGGGTATTTGACCAGCACTTGAGCAAAATCCTCCATGTGGATACGGGTATCGTTATCCCGATCAAACCGCTTAATTCCAAAGGCATATTGTTCTTCGGGCAGGTTAATTTGGGGTAGGTTATCGAGCTTGCCCATTTCAACCAGTTTAATTTCAGGAATATCAACACCGGCCAGTGACGCAAGCGTCATTGCCGTGTATTCGTTAAGCGGGACGTACTTGTGTGTTGTGGATGGCGTTTTAATGATCCAATCGCCCATTGCACCGGTCTGTGATAACTGATAGCGACCGTTTTTTTGCTTCATGGAAAATTTGATTTGAACACCAGCCAGCGAGAACCGATTTTCGGTTATGGCTAGATTAGCGGGTATCACTTTACTCTCAGGGGCAAGAATAGCGGAAGGCACGTCTTCTGGAGCCATAGGTTCGGCAATCAACGCGCCGGGCAGATCGAGCCCTAGATAGGAAAACAATTGAAATTCGTTGTCGGGATGTGTTTTCAAGCCTTGAGCAATCAGTTCCCTTAAGGCGCCTTCCGGCAGCAGATTCGAAAGAACCGGATGTAACCGCTGGGTTCTCACCCAAGGCGTTGCCAGCATTTTATTGGCGTGCGGAAAATCAGGTCTAGTGATGAGGCTCAATGTCGGGCGGGTTGGATTGGCCTTGAATGCTTCATCGAAAATCAAGCAATTTCGGCCATCCTGACCACCAGTCAAATAGCCGACAAGTGTGTCATGGAGCGTTAGGCGAAGGACACTGATTTTCGTCATTTTGGTTATTCCTCTTCCCCAAAAACGTCATGCCATGGATTATCAGCCAGAGCGTTTGTTTCACCGTGATCTTGACTGGTTCGATGGTCTGGACTGTCTTTTCCATCGAGAATGGCTTTTACGGCTTGGAGCATTTCTTGCGGTATTAGCATCAATTCCAATTTGAGCCCTTTAGCGACTAGCTCTAGGTTATCTAGCCTTGGGTTGCCCTTGGATTCTAGACGCTGGTATTGTTGCCTTGGCATGCCCACGCGCATGAGCATGTCTTCCTGCTTGAAGCCAAGTTCCTTGCGCCGTTGTTTAAGTTGATCGTGAATAGAGCTCATTTTTTTCCATAAAGAAATAAATACGTTGCTTTTAACAGCCCAAGAAACATATTAGTTTCATACATTACTTATGGCAACGTAAATGTTTCTTTTAGGTTAAGAGCGGACTAATAAGTCTATTTGCAACATATATGTTGCAATTTTTGGGTCATAGTTCGGGATCAAACGACGGTTTATGCTGATTTTTTAGGGTGTGATTTTGCGTCTGTCGTTCCTGATCCAGCAGTTTTTTGAGCACCTCTTGTCTGCCCAATGATTCATAGGATGTTTTTACATCTTTATGGAGTTAAAGCCTTTCTTATGCCTGTCGTTGTCTCGCGATAGTTAAGGGAGGTGGGCGGGGTGGCGAGCGGTTACCATCAATTTGAAGATCGGGTGTAAATGGGTGTAGCATTGGTTTATGCTGGAAACTGACACCATCCAGATCACCCCGGAGATCCTGAGCCTCATTGCCAGGATCGATGAGTTCAAGGGCGCTTGGCGTGCCTTGGGCACACTTGCGCCCGACCGCCTGTCGGCGCTGCGTCGGGTGGCCACCATCGAGAGCATCGGCTCCTCCACCCGCATCGAGGGCAGCAAACTGTCTGACCGGGAGGTGGAACAACTCCTGTCGAACCTGGAGATCAAATCCTTCGCAACCCGCGACGAGCAGGAAGTGGCTGGCTATGCCGAACTGATGGACTTGGTGTTCTCGTCGTGGCAGGACATCCCTTTCACCGAGAACCACATTAAGCAGTTGCATCAGATCCTGTTGCGCCACAGCGAGAAGGACAGCTGGCATCGCGGCAACTACAAGACCAAATCGAACAGCGTCGCCGCGTTCGACGAAACCGGTGCGCAGATCGGCATCGTGTTTCAGACGGCCACACCGTTCGATACTCCTCGGCTGATGACGGAATTGGTGGCCTGGGTAAACATAGAGCGGGAACTTGCGCGACTGCATCCCCTGCTGATCATCGCCTTGTGCGTCATCGTTTTCCTGGAGATCCACTCCTTCCAAGATGGCAACGGGCGGCTCTCCCGGGTGCTGACCACGCTCATGCTTTTGCAGGCCGGCTACACCTATGTGCCTTACAGTTCGCTGGAGAGCGTGATCGAGCACAGCAAGGAAGCCTACTACCTGGCGCTGCGGCAAACGCAGGGCACGATCCGAACCGAATCGCCGAACTGGCAGCCGTGGCTGGTGTTCTTTCTACGCTGCTTGGCCGAGCAGATGCGGCGTCTGGAGAAGAAGGTCGAGCGCGAGAAAATCGTGCTGGCGGCCATGCCTGATCTGCAATTACAAATCGTCGAATTCGCCCGCGAGCATGGCCGCGTCACGATTGGTGAAACGATCAAACTGACTGGCGCCAGCCGCAATACGTTGAAGGAGCATTTCCGCACTCTGGTCAAGCGCGGCACGCTGAACCAGCACGGCAGTGGACGAGGGGTTTGGTATGACCTGCGCTAAAAACGTCCCCGGTCGAGTCAACCCCTCCAAGCCCTCCTGGGCGACAAGTGGCGCTCAAGTAGGATCGCAAACCCATTGATTTTATTGGCGTCCCCAAGGGGGTTCGAACCCCTGTTGCCTCCGTGAGAGGGCGGAGTCGTCGGCCACTAGGCGATGGGGACTTTCATCCATTTCATTCTGTAGCTTTTGACTATGCCCATCAATGGGCTAACCCAAAAAGCCAGATACGCAAAAAAAACTAAAAGCCGAAATCAAAGGTTGACGGTGATGGCTGATGAGAAATGCCTCGCAACCACGCCTTTAACCGCTTTGGCTCCGCCGTCATGTCAATATCGCTCTGCAGCGACAACACCTTGGTTTTGGTTTTTGCAACATCTTTTACAAGAAGGCTCATCAGACCTCCTGGCGATAGTTTTTTATAGGGCGATAAGCCAAACTCCATCATGACCCCATGCTCAATCCGCTGGACTTCGCTGTCTAACTCGAAGAGCTGTTCTTTTAAAATCTTGATGTAATGCTTGATGCGGTCACCCGTGATGGTGGCCAAATGAGCCGAGTCTATGTGCTCAAGCTCAAGTTGAAGCTCAAGGAGTTCCAGCAGCGCACCTCGCTGATAGGCCTCATTGGCACGCTGCATCAACATCGTTTTACGCTCTCTTTCATGAGGATCCGCCTCACGATCAGGATGCAAAGCACTGGCTAGCTTGCGATAAATTTCACGAATTGACTGTTTGAGCTGCTGTGATTCCTCCTCCATAAACTGCTCTTTGGCCTGTTGCTTGGCCGATTTTTTTCGGGGTTTGCGTTTTGGCCCAAGCTCTTCCTGAGCATGAATTTGTTCCTGAATCTTTTCAAAGACCGCCTCGGGGGATCGAAGATCTACATCGCCGCCGAGATCAACGCCTAAGCTTTCCTCCAACATAGCCCTCATAAAATCCAGATGATCGCTTTCCTCTTCATCAAAATCCGAACGACTGTGTTTGTTGTAAAGCGCTTTAAGCGCATCATTCTGATCGTCAAACTCAAGCGCATTCAAAACCAGATCAATGATGATCTGAGACAGCTTGTCTCGCTCTCGCTTCGTCAACCCCCCTTGGTCATAAGCCCCATCAAGACGTTCGGCAAGTTTGCCCTTGAGCTCCATTTCCTGTTCGAACAATGGATGAAGATCCCGAGCATAGTCATGGCGAAACAGAGGGATCACGTCATTCCAATCGGTTAACCGGGTCCTGCGTGTCTCAATTTGCTTAATGAGGCGGTTAAAGTTCTTTTGATCAGGCGTCAGGGGCGTAGTAGTGTTTGAAGCTGCAACTGACCGTAATGAGGTGGATAGTTTATGAGGCATAAGCGATGTGCTGAAAATGTTAAACGCAGGGCGAGGGTACCGGATCGATTTTAATTGTTCGTGCTCCCGGCACCCAAACGTTCTTTATGAGCATGGGCCTCATAGTAGCCGCTAAGCCCAAGCATCCCTCCAAGAAAAGCGACTTTATTTGCTGTTTATCACAGGGTGGCTTTTTAGAAAAAAGGATTCGTATTTTAACGCCTTGTGTGCATCAGTTGATCAATCGCCTGACAGACCCACTGGTAACCTATGCGTTCCTGCTCAAGGCGAAGCCTCTCCCCAAAAAGGTCATAACGAAGATCTTGGTAGAGCTGCCGCTCTTCTGGACTCAGTCTTTCACGATCGGCGTGTGTTGGACTTTGTTCTTGACCCCAATGCGCCTCATGAGCCAATAAGGTTTCCCGATCCATCAGGATCGAGATAACCTCTGGAAAGTATGCCCTCAGCTGATCAAGAATGGCAAAGCCATGGGTATCAATGTCGCCCCAATAATAAAGCGCCGATGCACGAAGCCAGTGCGCCTTTGAGAGCGCTTCAAAACCGTAGCCCGCACCAAAAATAGCCATCGATTGGGGTACTGGCGGAAAAGCTAAAAAGTTAATTTCATTTTCAAGGATAAAAACCCGCGAGACCTCGATATCAAGACAAGAAAATGTTTCACTATCTAAGGTCATGTCGGGGTTTGGCGTGGGGACATTCAGCAGTCTTAGGTGAGGATCAAGGCTTCGAAATCTCACCCGCGCCGGTTTTTCAAGAAAGCCAAGGTCGAGGGTGAAATGGCTGGCCCTGACCGGCGATCGACCCACCCCATCTGCCATAATCCATGGGATCCATTCCCCAAGTATCCCACGGTGGGCCTCGATAAACTTGGTATCAACCCCCCGGACATCAATCTGACGAAGGTAGATGTGAGGCCTTGGATGAGCTTTAATCCATTGCGCGAGAAGGAGCAAACGCCGCCAATCATCTGAGAGGCTCAACGCCAACAACGGCCGATGCTCAAGCCATGGCATGAGCTCAGGGAGCATCCCTAAGGTGTCGTTCAGCAGCCCCCGAAGAATGGCCGCCTCCCTCTGTTTTCCAAGATGGGTCAGGGCCTCATTGAGGCTATCTATCCAGACTTCATGGGGTATGGATTGCTGCCCATGAACCCGGTGTCGAACCTCACGCCAGCAGAGGCGATACGCCTTTACACTGCGCAGGCTCAAAACTCCATCGCGAACCCCCTCAAATCCATCGGTGAGATCCTTCGAACTAGGGCCCTTGAAGCTGAGCTTCAAAGGAAAGCCACGGCCCCCAGTGATGACTTCACGCGGCAGGACGCCACGGTCCCAAAGCCTTTGCACCTGCCGCTTTAAATCGTCAGGCTGGGTCCACATCAGTGGATTTCTGGAGCGCTTTCAGCGCGGGGCGTCTGCCTATCATCCATGAAAAGCCCCTCTTGATCATGGTATTCCTCCACCGTGAGGTTCAGGATCTGTGAATCCTTACCCCCCTCATTGTGAACAAAACCAACGCCTGCGATGAACGGCTCAATGACATGAATCTTCTGCAAGGGCGTCACAATCAAGAGCTGCAGATTGAGGTTCCGAAAAAGCTTTAACCCATACTCGGTGGAGTCATCTGAACCCCGACCAAACGCCTCATCAATGACAACAAATCGAAAAGACCGTGAGCGCAAGGCTCCCCACTCAAGGCCAAACTGATAAGCAAGGCTTGCGGCAAGAATGGTGTACGCTAGCTTTTCCTTTTGGCCCCCGGACTTGCCCCCAGAATCTGCATAATGTTCATATTCTGCATGGTCCTCGCGCCAGCGTTCACTCGCTCCGAATGTAAACCAGTTGCGAACATCCGTTACTTTGTCTGTCCATTTTTGGTCTTGATCTGAAAGCCCCTCCCGCCCCCTAAACCGATCGATGATGTTCTTAACCTGAACAAAACGCGTTTCAGAATACTGACTGTCCTCGGTACCCGAAAGAGTCCCCTCGGTACAGGCCCTGAGATCCGACTGAAACCCCCGTATTTCGGGATCCATCGTCGGCATGGCCTCAAGGCGTATGTAACGTCCGTCGTTGTAATCGATTTGTGTCAGCGATTGATTGATTCGCTCTATCCGCTCCCTGATGGTCTCGCGCTCTTTCGACAACTGCGCATTGAAATGGGCAATTTCATTGATGGTATTCACGTTGAGCATCTCCTTGAACCGCTCAAGGAATCGTGGAAGGTCGTCCTTCTCCAACTGATCCAGCAACCGTTCATACTCAAATCGAGACTCAAGAGCCGGGTTAATCTCCATCGTCTCCAGCTTAAACAGCTCATTAAATTCGGTCATCCAGCGAACCAGTTTCTCGCTGAGCACCTTGATCGTGCTGTCCTTACTGTCGATGCGCTCTTGTATCTTTGTTCGGACCTCTTGCTCTCGGGGCCCACAGCCCTCAAGGGTGACCTCCTTCTGAAAGAGCGCCTCCTCGACCAGGACCTTTAGCCGCTCGCGGGTTGCATCCTGAAGCGAAGCCCCCAGAAGAAGCGCTTGCGTGCTCTTCAAAATGAGCTGATGGTCCTCTCTTCTGGCTTCTAATCTTGAACGGCGATCCCTCGCTGCGATCAATTGGCTATCTGCTTGCGCCAGCTGATGCTGGGCTTCTGTTAATTGTTGCTCCAAAATCCTGAGCACATCGGACGCTTTTTTGAGCGTTTCATAGTCTTTTTGAAGATGCCCGATATCGCGTGCCACCATCTCCCAGTTGAGCTCTTCATAATCTTGAAACTCCTCAAGCCTTGCGAGGGCATGGAGTCTCCCCTCCATTCGTCGTCTGGCGCCCTGGATCTCACTGATGCGGGCCCCCACTGCGCCCATACGCCGCTCAAGTTCGGAACGGGCCGATTCCAGCGCCTCAATCTTCGCCACATTGGTCCAACCCAAAACATAGCGGCTTCGATCGTCGATTCGGTGGCGATCATCTTTTTCATGTCGACCGCTGGGGTCCTTGATTTGTCCCCTCATGGTGATGGCTCGAGGCTCTCGGCGGAAAGCCTCCTCAGAGTCACAACAAGCGACGTCAAAGCGATGCGCCAGCTCACGATCAAGCCAATCATAGAAGACCGCATCAGGCTTAACCGCCAGTTTTCTGACCAACGAGCGGCCTGACAACGCGGGCATCTCACCCGGTCGACGCGTTCTCACATTGAAATAAACCAACCGGCCTTTGAGGTGGCTTCTATCCACCCATTCGACCACGGACGCATAGTGGGCCTCCGGGACCAGCAACGATAAACCAAACCCACGAAGCAACCTCTCAGCCGCCCCCTCCCAGTCTTTTTCCTCATCACGCACCTGTATCAATTCACCGGCGAAGGGCATATCGGTTTCATGAATGTTGAGAGCCAAACAAAGCGCTGTTCGAATCTCAATCTGGCGAAGATCGATATTGCTTCGACGCTTTCTGAGGCTGCTGATCTCGACGTCAATCAGGCGGTGCTCGTCACGAACCTGTCGAAGATGGACCTCTTCCTCGGTCTGGTCGTTCTGCAGCGCCTGCTCTTGATTTTTTTCATGCTCACGGAGCTCACGAAACGTCTGGAGCTGTCCTAGGAAATCATCTTGAGAGCGGGGCATCGTCTCATCAAGCGACTCAAGGAGATCAGCATAGCGCACAGCCCTTGCTTTCCGGGCATCACGGACGCCTTCCCGCTGCTTGATGTCAAGCGCCAATCGCTCCAGCCGATCACCACCGTTTTCCATGATCGCCCGACGAACCTCATCCAGCCTGATCTGCTGGTGTTGCCGTTCAAGATCGGCCTTCTTGACCTTAGCCTCTTGCTTTAGCCATTCGAGCTCCAAGTCAGACAGTCTTTTGAGAACGAGATCTAACCTCATTTCAGCAAAGAAAGTACCCAACCCGCTCCGGCATTCTCGGAGCTGCATCACCTCTTCCATGACAGCGCCATAATGCCTCGATGCCTGAACCAGCGGGGTCAGCCGTTCAACCTGTTGCTTGGCCCTGACCACAGCAAGATGGGCGCGGTTGAGATCGTCAAAGTGACGGATCAGAGCTTCCATCCTAGGCTCGACCTCAAACGCTTCAAGCATGTGAAGTCTGACGAACTCCGTCAGATTACCGACTGATTTCATTGAAATCGTCTGATGGAAAAGCTCCATGGCTTGTTCGTTCTCAATTCCAAACCGCCTGCGATACCAGCTCCCGTATTTTGGAAAGGTCTCTTCAATTTCGGCGCCCAGGCTCCGAAGGCGCTTCTTGAGCCTTGAAACGTCTCCTCCAAACCCGGTGAAATCTCCGGCGATCGTGAGCTCCCGCTCGGCCCCAACAAAAAATCGGGCCGGCTGAGGCTGACCCTCTTTGATCCAAAAGACCTGCGCCAGCGTTACCGACTGGTCATACCCTTTGTTATAAAAAACGCCCAACAAGACCGACAAACTTTTTTCGTTACGAAGACTCACAGGCCTTGCAAGTCCACTCTCTTCATTCCGCTCCGACTTAAAGTGGCCGAGCACGTAAGATTTGAGTGAGCGCTCCTTGCTGTCGGCGCCTGCGGCCTTGTTATAGGCAATGCGCTGGGCGGGAACCAAGAGGGTGGTCACAGCATCCACTAAGGTGGACTTTCCAGAGCCTATATCACCCGTCAGCAGTATATTGTTACCGTTTAATTCAAACACCCAGACACGGCCGTTGAAGGTTCCCCAATTAAGCACCTCAAGACGTTGCAAGCGAAAGCCTGACAGATGTTCTTCAGCGAGAAAATCAAACCCCAATTGAAGCGGATCACTCATCGTCCTTCCCCTCACGCTGAGCCGTATCTTCCATCAGCTGTCGGCGATAGGTTTCAAAATGGGCATCAAAATCGCCCAACCACTGCGCATCGACAAAGGCCTTTAAAATGCGCCGGACCTCAAAGTGGGCAAGATCGTTGCTTGAACGCTCCGCCGTTTTGAGTCGCCTCAGGAAGCCAAGCTCCACAATTCGGTTGATGTGGGTATCCAGCTGATCCAGCTGGCGGGATTCATTGGTATTTTCAGGGATAAAAACCCTCAAAAGATCCACCATGTCATGGTGTGAAAGAATCAGTCGCGTATCGCCACCCGCGGCATCGAATTCGGCCAGCTTCTTGCGGAGCAGGGCTAAAAGAAGACTGGTCATATAGGACAGCGGTCGCCGCGCTATCAGTCGTGGCAGCCGATAAGCACCGAGCTCTTCTGGGTCGGGTCTTGATTTGAGAAAGGCATAGCCCTCGGCCTCATCCAAGATAAGTTCGAGACCCAACACCGAAACAGACTCCCGAACCCTGAATTGCAAGCGCAAAAGACCGGACCACAAACGCTCGTGATCCTCCCGGTATACCACGCCTTTCAAGAGCGTGATGAGGAGCACTGAAAGGTCCAGATGACGACGGGTTTCTAAGCCCTCTTTTGTCATGTCTTCCGCGGTCAACTCTTCCATGTTCATTTTATAAAAATCATGCGTGGCATCCGCGCCACCTTAAGGACCCTTTCGCCTTCAGAGGACCATGCAGACCACTCAATCGTTTCGATCACCGTATCATCCTGAAGAAGCGTGAAAGATTCCATCCCCAGCTGAAGATAGGCTACCAACTCAGTCAGTCCCTGCTCAAGAGGCTGGGTTTCAACCAACTCTCGCATGCTCACCTGCTGACGGGTCTGCAACATTTTCAGGAGATGTCGTTTAAGTCGCCCCCTGTCGATTCGAACTTGTTCAAACAGGAGGCCCGCATCACATTGCGCCTGACCGACCTCAATATGCTCCATTTCAATCCGAGTCTTGAGACTGGGCACATGGAGAGGACGCTCCATGGGCAGCTCCACCTGAACCGATACCTCGTCCATGTCCATCATGACCTGAGGACATTTAACGTCACGAAACTCCAGTGCCTTGCTTTCCAAAGCCCTCAAAATCTCCATAATTCGGCGATTTTCTAAAAACGCCTGATCATCGAGAAATCGTCGCAACTGCTGCGAGAGTTGGGCCACGGTGCGCTGGGTGTGCTCGCCGGCCTCCAGCCAATCATGATGGATGCGGCGCATCCTAGGATCAGGCTGTAGCGATGCCACAGCGCTCAGACCTAAGACCGTCTCCAGCAACCGGCTTAACTCCTCCTGCCGGGTACCCGATAGAAGAAAGTCCCAAAACGCCCTGAAGCTTCGGCCCTGATCAGAATCCCCAATGGCGTCCCGTTGACCCATGATGTCTTCGATGAGATCACCCTTTGATCCTTCCCAAAGGGCGATTTTTTCTCTGACCCGACGATCCAGCTGTCGAAAGTTGTATTCGACCTCCCGAAAATCAGCCAAAAGGTCTCGGGCGATCTGGCTGAATTGCTGAAATCGATCACGAATCGCCGTATCGTCCAGCATGGGAAGCTCGCCGCTGTTGATCCGAGCGATTTCACCATCAATGTCCGCTTTTCGACGCTCAAGCTCCATCAAACGCTTGGTTGGATCGATTTCACTCCCATCAGACATCTGCCTTAAAAGGTCAACCAGCGTGAGCAGTCGTGACTCGGTTCCGACAAACGTTCTCTCACTCAACTGATCAAACCAGGCAATGGCCTTTTCTGTCGCGGGGGTTAAATCAAACTGTGGCTCGTCGGTTCCGGGGCGATAAAACTTTCTGAGCCACCCCTTATCAGGTTCAGCCCAATCGTTAAGATAATCCGCCGCGGTCTTTGGGAACAAGGTCTCACCCCCTTGTTGCCTCAAGATAAAAAGATGATCTTCGAGGGCTTCAGAGAGATCAAACGCCGGAATGACCCTAAGATTTGGGACAATGAACGCCTTGAAAAGAAAGCTTGCTATGAGTTCAGCATGATCAGACCTCAGAAGGCGCCAAGCCGGGTGGTGCTTCCGAAGAGAGACCAGCGTTTCATAATCAAGGCGCACGGAAGGGTGTCCTTCTACTCATCATGACCACAAAATCAAGCAAGCCCAGTGGGCCTCATGGGGGCGCTCTTCTTCATCTTTAGCCTTTTTTGCCCCGCTAAGAATAAAGAAAACATCATCCTCATGCCATGGTGACCTTGGCGATAATGGCGGCAGTCATATCCTTGGTCCCATAGGGTGAATCCTCCACAAGATCCGGCGTCACCACGTTGCCTTCCCGGATGACATCACGAACCGCTGTCTCGATCTTTCGGGCTGCGTCCATCTCCCCTATATGCTCCAGCAACATAACCCCAGCTAAAATCATCGCTGAGGGGTTCGCAATACCTTTATGCGCGATATCGGGGGCGCTGCCGTGAACCGCCTCGAAAATGGCCGCATCAGCGCCAATGTTAGCGCCGGCTGTCAAACCCAAGCCGCCGACCAAACCTGCGGCAAGGTCCGACAAGATATCGCCAAAAAGATTGGTGGTCACGATAACGTCAAACGTCTCGGGCTTCATGACCAGCTGCATGCAGCACGCATCAATAATGCGATCATCAAAACCGATGTCCGGGTACTCTTTGGCAATCTCGCGGCCGATCTCAAGAAATAATCCCGACGTACATTTAAGAATATTGGCCTTGTGAACCAAGGTGACTTTCTTGCGCTTGGCTTTCCTTGCATATTCAAAGGCATATCGGATGATCCTCTCGGATCCTTTCCGGGTCACGATGGCCAGACTTTCAGCGGCGATCTTTTCGCCATCCACCTGAATAAAGTGTTCGATACCCGCGTAGAGCCCCTCGGTGTTTTCTCTAACCGTCAGAAGGTTCACGTTCTTAAATAACGCTTGGGTCCCCTCAAAGGAGATGGCTGGACGAACATTGGCGTAAAGATTGAATGCCTGCCTCAGGGTGACATTGACACTCCGGTAGCCCCCACCCACCGGCGTCGTCAAGGGGCCCTTGAGACACAGACGATGGGTGCGAATCGATTCAAGCGTGGCATCCGGCAAGGGATCTGCGACCTGCTCAACGGCGGCCATACCGGCCAGCTGAGGATCCCAGTCAATCTTAACGCCGCTCGCCGCAATCACATCAACGGCCGCTTGAACGATAGAGGGTCCGATGCCGTCCCCGGGTATGAGGGTAATCCTAGTCATATGGTGCTCCTGAACGATAAGGGATCTTATTGAATTATGACCCACCCGATCCATGGAATTAAAGCGTCCTTGAGGTGACAGCCTATTTGCTTAAAGGAAGCGACTTTGGCAGCTTAGTGCTGGGTGATCAATTTCCTTCACCCGAAGAATCTGATAAATTTACTGGGTTTTTAGCGGCACTCTGACATCAGGACTGGTTATGGACGTCATCAAAGAAATCGAATCGCAGCTCTTAGAAAACCCGGTCATGCTCTATATGAAGGGCACCCCGGCCTTCCCGCAGTGTGGCTTCTCCGCGCGGGCGACCCAGATCCTTCAACATTGCGGAGTCCCTTTCGGGCACGTCAATATCTTTGAAGCCCCTGAGATTCGGGAGACTCTGAAGACCTATTCCAACTGGCCCACCTTCCCCCAGCTTTATATCAAGGGCGAACTGGTCGGAGGATCAGACATTATGTTGGACCTTTTCGAAAAGGGTGAGCTCCAAACCATGCTCGAAGAGGCGACGATTAAGGCCCACTGAGGGGCCCGTTTAGGAATACGTGTGGGTGGCCAACCCGCCAAGATCAGACCAACGGTTGATGATCCCGCAAAAGAGCCGGGCCGTTTGTTCCGCGTCATAAATGGCCGAGTGGGCTTCGTTGTTGTCCCAGTTCATGCCGGCGGCCTGAACGGCCTTGGCCAGCACCGTTTGACCATAGACCAACCCGCTCAGCGTCGCGGTATCAAAGGTGCTGAAGGGATGGAAGGGGTTTTTCTTAACCCCCGCCCGCTCGACGGCTGCGTTCAGGAACCCGATATCAAAAGCCGGGTTGTGACCGACCAGAATCGCTCGGGTGCAACCCATATCCCGGACCGCCTGCCGGATGGGCTGAAAAATCTTCTGCAGGGCTTCCTTTTCATCAAGGGCGATGCGGAAAGGATGAAAGGGATCGATCTTGTTGAAGCTTAAGGCGGCTGCCTCGAGTTTCGAGCCTTGAAAGGGATTAACGTGGCTGGCAACCGTCACCCCGGGAACCAGACGGCCGTTATCGTCCATCGTGGTGAGGACGGCCGCGATCTCCAGCAGTGCGTTTTGCTGGGGATTAAACCCTGAGGTTTCGATGTCAACGATGACGGGCAAATACCCCCGAAATCGCCGAGCCATGATGGGAAATTCTTGATTTTGCATGCCTTCAGAAGCAATTTATGCTCGACTGCGATAGCGAAGGTTATTATATTGCCGTAATGTGACGGTCTTAAGCCTCGTCACTATAATCCACGAGGCCATAATGGGTCGGTGGACGCACTGACTGAAACTTCTTTTGGCCTTGAGAATACCGATGAGTCGATCCCCTATAGCTCCAGCCTTCACCGTCGCCCTTGTGGTGATGTGTACCCACCTGATGGGTTGCGCATCTGAACCACAGAAGGATTCAAGGGATCCCATTGAAGGCTGGAACCGAGGGGTTCAGAGCTTCAACGACAAGCTGGATGATTACGTTCTGAAACCGGTCGCCACGGGCTACAAGAAAGTCACTCCACCATTGGTCGACCGTGGCATCACCAATTTCTACAGCAATGTGGAAGATATCACGGTTTTCGGAAATGACCTCCTGCAATTCAAGCTCCTGCAGTCAGGCAAGGACTTTGGCCGCTTCTTCGTCAACACCACGGTGGGTCTTGGGGGCCTCGTGGATGTTGCCAGCAAGATGAACCTTCCAAAACACAATGAGGATTTTGACCAAACACTGGCCACCTGGGGAATCCCCTCAGGCCCCTATGTCATCATCCCGCTCCTAGGTCCCAGCACGCCCCGTGGGATCTTCGGGATCGCCGGCGATATCGCTGCCAACCCGATTAACTGGATTAATCCGATGGCGGGTTACTCGGTCTGGGGCGGCGTTTGGCACGCCACTGACTGGGCCATTTTGGGTTCAGGGGCCCTCCGCATTATCGATCAGCGTTCAGACCTGCTGAGCGCCTCAAAAATCATGGATGAAGCCTCTGTTGATCGTTATGAATTCATCCGGAATGCCTATTTCCAGCAAAGAAACTTTGTTATCCACGATGGCAACCCGCCACTGGATGAAGAGCTCGAGCGCCAGATGGACGAAGATCTCCAAAGCCTCAACACGGCCCCGGTGACCAAGGCCCCCGCCAAAACCGTAAGCCTCCAATAACGGGCTTTCCGTGGCGGCCTCTTTAGGCCTCCACGATAGCGAGTGGCACCCACATTTCCTGAGGGGTGGTTCCGCCATGAACCCCTTTCAAGGGATGTTCTAGCTCCCCATAGACTCCGTCCCTGATGATGTAATTATCGCGCATCATCAAAACCACATCGCCAATCCGGTCCCTGAGCCTTGGATGGGGCAGCCCATCACCGAACCATCCCGCCTCAAGGAGTTCCTCACTACGAACCAGCGCGACGGCATGTCCCAACTGCTGCTCGATCAGAGATTCAAAACGGCCAGCCATCCCTGATCGAAGATGGGCATAGGCGAGACGAGGCTCCCCGGTGAGCGGCAACACCAGGCAGGATTCGATGTCAGGGTAATCGCCAAGGTGAATCGTACGATCAGGGGCGGTATCGATAAATCCATGATCCGCCGTGACCACGACCAGGGTATCGGATCCACTGATCCTCTCGAGAAACCCCTGAAAGCCCAGATCCCATTGGGTGAGATGCTCGGTCACCTTTTGCTCCATGGATCCATGAAGATGCGCGAGGTGATCCCACTTGGACCAATAGCCGTAAATAAAGCGAGGCCCATCAGGCGCTTCAACGCCAACGGCCATGGCCTCAAAGAAACCCTGAAGTGACTTAAAGGGGCTCAGGTGCGCCTGACCAAGATGGGCCAAATTGAAATCTGAACGGGCGATCTCCTCCGGCGTCACCATCAGGCTTTGATGGGGAATTCGATCAAAGACTGGCGTATGACCCAGCCATGCCGCTACCTGAATCCCGGCCTTGCTCAAAGGCACCCCACCATAGCGCGGCCGGCCCGGGAGAACGGCGAGAACGGCACCCAACTCCCTAAAATACATATGCCAACCGGTGAGGCCGTGCTGCTGGGGGGCAAGTCCGGTGAGGAAACTGGTCACCGCGGTCGCCGTGGTCGATGGAAACACCGACGTCATGCGTCCCCGACGAGCCTCAAGGAGGCGACTCCCGACCCCAAGGGTCTCCAGCTGGTGATCCCCTAAACCATCCACCACCATCAAAACCACCCGCCGATAAGACGCAACATCCGAGGCCGGCAACATCGCCAAAGGGGGGTAGTCGAGGGGATCTCCCCCCAGACCTTCGATCAGCGAGGCCATGAGGTTGACAATACTGTTCGAATAATCCGGCGCGATGAATGGGGCGGGTAATCGATGGGGAAGCAATGAAGTCATCCTAAGCTTAGGGCAATGTTAGAATGATTCTAGACTATCATCCCATGGCCCAAGCACGTCACCTTCGATGTCTGATCAAAGCACACCCAAAATGAGTCACCCCGGCGCCGTGGAACTGAAATCGGGTTCCATCACCCTTCCGATCCTGAAGGTTCTCTCACCAGACCTTGACGCGGTGACCCTCCAGTTGGAGGACAAGCTTGGAAAAGCCCCGGAATTTTTCAGAAACGCCCCCATTATTATTGACCTTGGGGATCTTGAAGAGAGCGAGAAAGACCGCGTTGATTTCACGGCCCTGTTGAAGGTCCTTCATCAGCTCGCCCTTGCGCCGGTCGGGATGCGCGGCGGCTCCCAAGACCAACAGGCCGCCGCACAACGAGAAAAGCTGGCGGTTCTTGCTGAAGTGAGGTCCGAAAGCCTGCAGACTTCAAAGCCCCCACCGAAAAGACCCTTACCGCCCCCGCGGCCGATGACGGCGCTCACCAAGATCATTGACCACCCGGTTCGTTCAGGTCAAAGAATCTACGCCCCAGGTGGTGACCTGATCGTCATAGCACAGGTCAGCCCAGGCGCTGAAATCATGGCTGATGGCAATATCCACGTTTATGGCGCACTCAAGGGTCGTGCACTGGCCGGGGTCCAGGGCAATCTCGACGCCCGGATCTACTGTACCGATCTTCAGGCACAGCTGATCGCCATTGGTGGGCACTACCGAACCAGCGAGGATGAGGACGTCGCCCTTCAAGGGCGACTGGTTCAGGTCTATCTAAAAGACGACAGTCTGACCGTGGATCCCCTTTAACCGATTATTTGAAACCCTTTAAAAACGAGGAGAGCGCTTGTGGCAAGAATCATCGTGGTAACGTCAGGTAAAGGCGGGGTCGGCAAGACCACCACCAGCGCCGCCCTTTCTATGGGACTTGCCCTTAGGGGTCATCGGACCGCCGTGGTCGATTTCGATATTGGCCTTAGGAACCTGGACCTCATCATGGGCTGCGAGCGCCGGGTCGTCTATGATTTTGTTAACGTGATCAACAATGAAGCGAGCCTCAATCAGGCCCTCATCAAAGACAAGCGCTGCGAGAATCTCTTTGTCCTCCCAGCGTCACAGACCCGCGATAAAGATGCGCTGACCCTTGAAGGGGTCGAGCGGGTTCTCAACGAACTCGCCGAAACATTTGACTACATTGTCTGCGACTCCCCAGCCGGAATCGAGCGCGGCGCTCATCTCGCCATGTATTTTGCCGATGACGCCGTGGTCGTGACGAACCCCGAAGTCTCATCGGTTCGAGATTCAGACCGGATGCTCGGCCTCTTAGCCAGCAAGTCCCGCCGAGCCGAACTCAATCAGGACTCCATCCGAGAGTTCCTGCTGTTAACCCGTTACTCTCCGCAGCGGGTGAGGCTTGGGGAAATGTTGAGCGTCGATGATGTCCAGGACATTCTCTCTTTGCACCTCCTCGGGGTCATCCCAGAATCAAAGGCGGTGCTCAATGCCTCAAACTCCGGCAATCCGGTGGTCATCGATGACCAAAGCGATGCCGGTCAAGCCTATCTTGATGTGGTGGGTCGCTATCTCGGTGAAGATGTTCCTCACCGCTTCATCGAGGAGGAAAAAAAGGGCCTTCTAGGCCGCTTGTTTGGAGGTAAATCATGAACCTGATGGATTATTTTCGGTCCTCAAGACCGAAAACCGCCTCGATTGCCAAGGAGCGCCTCCAAATTCTGGTGGCCCATGAGCGCCGAAGCGAGCGCCAACAGCCCGCGTATCTCGCCGATTTGCAGCGGGACCTCTTAGAGGTCGTCCGAAAGTATGTGAATGTGGGTCAAGAGGCGATCACCGTGACCATGGAGCAGGACGAAAATCGCGAGGTCCTTGAGCTTAACATTGTGCTTCCAGAAGAACCGCAATCCCGCCGCCGGGCCTGAGCTACGTGCCCTTTAAGCCCCGAAAGTTCTTTCCTTTCGGGGCCCTTCTCTTTAGTGATGTGCCGACTTCGGCGCCGGCGGTTGGGTGCCTTGGGGCGCCGTCTTCTCAATGACGGTCCGATCGTCAAACCTCAAAAGGGTAATGCCCTGATCCAGGATATAGCGGCATTCGGCCCGCTTGACATTCCCCACCTCGTTCCAGATCAAGGTGACGTAAGTCATGCCATCGCTATTGGATTCCGACGGCGTGTAAGGATAGGTCCCAACGTCTTCCTTGACGGCATCCGAACATTTTGAGAGGGCAAGATTGTTTAACAGGCCCGCGGTCTGAAGAAACGCTCCCTGGACCTTTTCCTGCTGTGTCTCTCGGGTCGTACCAACGATCAGGAAACCCACGGCCATCAGAACAACAAAGCCGATCATACCTTTTACGAGATTAGATTCCACAGGGACCTCTGGTGTCTTGGTTTAAATCAGGCAAAGGACTATAACAAAAACCCTGATAGTGATGGGGGAAATCGATTAATGTCTGGCTGCCGCCTTGGTCCTGAGAGCGCTTGAGAGATCTTCCGCCGTCGCATCCCGCTGTGTTAAAGGCTGTAGATGGAAGCGCCGCTCAATCAACCTTAGGATCGCCGACGCATCATAGACCGTGTGATCGATCTGCCCACCGATCGTGAAGGGTGACACCAACAGCGTCGGAACCCGCCCTCCTGGGCCGAAGCGATCGCCTGGAGGAGGTGCCACATGATCCCAGAAGCCTCCGGTCTCATCGTAGGTCACAATGACCAGCATGCCTGGCCACTGAGGGCTCTTTTCAAGTTTTTTCAGCAGCGCAGCCGCATGCCGCTCGCCGTCCAAAAGGGTCGCCTCACCTGGATGGCTGTTGTAGCGCCCCAAGGGCTTATAGAACGCGACCGGGGGGAGCCGCCCGCTGACCACCGCCGCCTCGAAATCTTTGCCGTCCAGAAGGTGGCGCTGACGGTCTTGGGTGCCCTCTCGATAGCGCTCGAAGTAGGTATAGGGCTGATGATGAAACTGAAAGGTGGGATCAGCAGCGCCCCTTCGGGCATCATCCCAGCCGGCCGCAAACCACGCCCAGTCAATGCCCCGGTCTGACAATCGGTCACCCAAGGTGGGCTGACGCTGAGGCGCAAGCATCCGGTCAGGACCCTTCGCCTTGAGATTACCGGGGCCATAGGCTGGAAAGATATTGTTGACAGCGAAACCATCCGAGGTGAAGGCCCCATCGCGAGTCACGAGGCCGTCTGCCGCAAGCTGAATGATATTTGAAGCCGGCGGATGCGCTTCCCATGGCGCACAGGCGCAGGCCATCCACATGTGATTGAGGAAGGATCCCCCAAAGGCGGCCGCAAAGAAATGATCCAAAAGGGTGTAGCGTTTCGCATACGCCCTTAAAGGAAGCTCTGAATCCTCGTAGTAGCCCATGGTGAGTCCTCCCGCATTGGTATGGGCCACAAAGCGGTTCATCTGCCCACCGTTCATCTGCGCCTGATGCTGGTAAAACCGATGGGTCAAATCAGGAATCTTATCTTTTGGCTCAACGAAGCGGTTAATGGCAAAAGGCCCATTTGGAAGATCCAAAGGAAACCGTGTGTCCACTTCCGGTGGGCTCTTGCTGGAATTGATCACCCGTGGAAGCTTACGGTATGGCTTCCCTTCAAGATCAAGTTGACGCAGCGTCTTCGGGGGGGCGTTCATAATCCCATCGGCGCCCGGATAAAGGCCATAGAGATTATCGAAACTATGGTTTTCAAGGAACAGCACCACCACGTTGCTGATTCGATCTAGATCAAAGGTCGTGGGCGCGGCCAAAAGCGTCGGGGAAGGAAGCCAAAAGGCCAGCGGTAGCCAAAAACCGATCACCATCCAATGAGGCCGTTTTAGCATGAGAAGTCCTCTTAATTTAGCGCCGGGTGTAGCGGTGTTTGACGCCTAAAGGAAAATCATCGGGCGCACCGAATGGTTTTAGAACAATCTCCGGCACCTTTCGTTCCTTGGGAACATAATGGCGGAATTCGCTGTTGAGCCTGTCGAGTTCGACTTCGATGGTCTGTTGCAGCGTCTCTCTAAGCCCAGGGGCCCCATCGCAGCTTGGACGACATTCCACCGTAATCCGAAGCCGCGGCGCACCATCAACGCCCTCGATGGCTTCAAGAATGAACTTCCCGGTGACCTGGTCAATCGATTCGGGGCGCTCAAGACCCACACTGATGTTTTCAGGATAAATGTTGGCGCCATAGAAGGAAATCGTGAAGTCCTCTCGGCCAAAAACGAAGACCAAGGGCAAGGGCCGAACCTGAACACCCATGCCCAACACCTCGCGCATGAATGAAAGGGCCCCGGCCTCCTTTAAAAAGGCCTGCATCTCATCAAAGCTTAAAAGCCCTCCGCGATCGGCGATGTGGTAGCGGACCAACGGCACCCCGTTATCGCCCGAAACGACCAGCGTTCCATCCACCGTCTCGAAATAGCGGCTACTCGGGTCATATTGAACGAGCGTGGGTAACCGAGACTCCCCGAAAAGGGATCGGGCCATGTCTGGATGCTTTGCTAAAAACTGTCGCGCGGCGATGGTATAGGGGGTCTCATTCCCTAAGACACCGCCATCGGCGGTTCCATAGAGGGAGGCCGTATCAAAGGCTGGGGCGCTTGATCCCGTTCTCAACAGCAGTTGCGATCGCCACTCCTCGCTAAAGACCTCGCCCGCAAAGACGAACTTCACCGAATGCTCTGACCAAACGATACCGGCACTCAGGCCCTGATCAATGACATCACGGACGAAGGGCGGGTACCCAAGAAGAACCGTTTGCTCGAATTGAGGGGAGAGGGCTTTGATGATTCTGAAGATCTCAGCCGGCTGATTCCCAGGGGTGGCGACCATCAGGGGGTAACCTTTTCGGGCCAGATGCCAGCAGCAAGAGCTGGTGAAGACCCCGCCGACCCAGTTTCCAAGCGGAAAACAGACCACAGCGAGGGTCCTTTTCTCATGGGCCCTGAAACTATCTCTGAAGACCTGTTCAAAGCGGACGGCAATCTCCATCTCATGGCGGACGGAGCGAGGCCAAAAGGTCGGCGCGCCGGTGGATCCTGAGGAAACAGCCACCCGATCACAAAGCGTCAAAGAACCCCCTTGGCAACGCGCAGCAAGGGGGTAGGCATTGATATAGGCTGATTTGGTCATCAGGGGAAGCGCTTTGGCCTCTGACAGGGTCAGGATCGACCCGGGATCAACCCCCTGGGCGTCGAGATAGGCGCTATAGGCCGGAACCCCCTTGATGGTTTCGAGAACCTGCTGAAGATGGCGGTCCTCGGCATCCTTCAGTCCGCCAGCGAGGAGTGCATCAAGAGAAAGCTCAAGGAAACGGGCGGTGTCCGCCTCGATCAGGGCCCTTTGATCCATGGTCTTCATCATGGCGCATGCCTCCTAAGGGGCACCATGATGCCAAAACGGCGTACCCACCACCGGGGTACTGGCTTCGGCGGTCTCCCGCGGGATCATGGCCCCGCCGAGAAATGCTTCACGTCCCGCCTCGATGGCCTTTTTAAAGGCAGCGGCCAGTCGAGTAGGGTCTGCGGCCTTCGCCACCGCGGTATTCAGGAGCACGCCGTCAAAACCCCACTCCATGACCTCACAAGCGTGTGAGGGCTTTCCAATACCCGCATCGATCAGCATCGGCACGGTGAGTCGCTCGCGCAACAGCCTCAAAGCGTAGGGATTTAAGGCACCACGTCCGGTCCCGATCGGCGCAGCCCAGGGCATGATGGCCTCGCAGCCAATGTCCACCAAGCGCCGACACAGAACCAAATCCTCCGTACAGTAAGGCAGCACGTTGAAACCGTCGCGCAACAAACGTTCCGCGACGCCGACCATTTGAAGGGTATCCGGCTGCAGCGTGTAGTCATCACCAATTAATTCGAGCTTGATCCAGGGTGTTTCAAACACCTCGCGTGCCATTTGTGCCGTAGTCCAAACCTCCTCCGGCGTATGACAACCCGCCGTATTGGGAAGAAAGGGAATCTTGAGCGTCGACAGAAGGTCCCAAAAAGCCTGCCCTCCGATCTCATTATGCCCGGCGGCCTGACGCCTCAAGGAGACCGTGAGGAAGGAAGGCTCTGAGATCTCAACCGCTTGCCTTAGGACCACAGGTGAAGGGTATTGGGCAGTGCCGAGCAGCAAACGGCTCGGAAATAAGGTGCCATAAAGCACCAAAGGATCCAGGGTTGTTTGAAGGCTCACGGCTTAGCCACCGGCCACCGGCTGAACGATTTCAAGGGCATCTCCTTGGGACAGAAAGGTCTCACCATAGCGCTGTCGATGGACAAAGGTCAGATTAAGCGCAATGGCAAACGGTGGCTGGGCCCCGAAGGCCTCGATCGCCTCGTTAATCGAGGCGCCTTGAGGCAGCTTAAATGGCTTCTGGTTGATGGTAATCTCCATAGGGCTTAAGCCGCCTCTTTTAGATGATAAATCGAAGACCACGGCTGTTGATCCTGCCAATCGTCCCCTATCGGGGATTCAAGGAGCCTCTTGATGAGGTGAAGACCCGCCTCAAGGACGGCCGGCGCCATCAGATAGCCATGGCGGTAAAGCCCATTGATCTCGATCACGCGCCCACCCTTCCAGCGAATTTCGGGAAGATGATGGGGTAAAGCCGGCCGGCATTGACTGACCATTTCAAGCACGCGGGCCTCACCAAAGGCAGGATGAATGGAATAGAGCGCCGACAGGAGCTCGAGGGCCGAACGAACACTGGTTGGTGACGTATCCTCGGTTTCAATCTGGGTCGCTCCCACCACATAGTGACCTTCCGGTTTGGGCGCGATGTAAAGGGGGTAACGCGGGTGGAGGAGACGGATCGGCCGGGTCAAGGTAACCTCTCTTGAGTGAACCCGAAGGACCTCCCCGCGGACCCCCCGAACCTGGCTCCAGTCAGGCTTTGCTCCAAGCCCCCGACAATCAATCACCCAGTCGGCGCGCGCGGCGGCAGGGGTCATTGCGGTCTCCCAATGGAGTTCAACACCGGCCTCCACGAGACCTGAGTAAAGCGCCTTTATGAGCATCCGGTTATCGAGCTGGCCCTCGAGGGGGAGCCAGAGCGCCCGCTGAAATCGCTGACCAAGATGAGGCTCCAGGATTTCGATCTCTTCTGCACAGAGCGTTTGGTGCGGCTCATCGAACCATCCGGCCTGATGCCGTCTTGAGAGACGCTCATCAAAGTGCACGGCCTGATCGCGATCCTGGGGATGCCAGAGGACCAATGTCCCTTCCTGCTGGAAAAAAACCGGGGCCGGCAAGGTCTTGATGATGCCCGGCCAAAGCCTAAGACTCGCCTGTCCCAGAGCGATCACCAAGGGTTCGGCATCCAACGACTCTGCGAGCGGGGACAACATCGCCGCCGCCGCATAAGCCGCCGAGGTGGCCCCCTCAGGGCCACTGTGATCATAAAGATCGACGCGATAACCCAGTCGCCTCAGTGACAAGGCCATCAGTCGCCCCATGAGACCTGCACCAAGAACTGCAAAACGAGAGGTCATGGCTTCCGCCT
>Ga0194047_10000594_pt1 | contig 23989 bp, 23 predicted proteins | sample JunL225m_MetaG_2_FD_160070 | JGI IMG/M metagenome (GOLD analysis project Ga0194047, IMG submission 160070) | Anoxic zone freshwater microbial communities from boreal shield lake in IISD Experimental Lakes Area, Ontario, Canada - Jun2016-L221-5m | ecosystem: Environmental > Aquatic > Freshwater... | reverse complement strand
AAGCACTCTCCATTTATATAAATCTAATCGAGAGTTTTCAAAACTGCTTATATACTATTTATAGAGTAGTTCAATATTATATATTTTATTAGTACATTGGTTACCTGCAATTATACCATGAAAGCAAATGTTGTTTATAATTTGGTTTACAAAAGCACATAATTGATATAATAATATATGAAATTATTAATATATAAAGATGCCTTCGTATCAACAACAACCGATTAACCAAGCACCAAATTTCCAACAAGATATTTTAACTGCAATTATTTCTAAAGCGAAAAAGAACCCAGGCAAAACTGGATATTTTTTCGCATTATTTCTATCACTATTATTTACATTTTTTCCTTGGACAGGAGTCAATATGACTGGAAAAGCAAACATTTCAAATTATTATTCTTTTATTTCAGACAGTACATTTTCGATAATATATATTATTGCTTTAATAAGTTTGGTTTTTATTAGAATAATTATTTGGAGAAATTTCAAAGCATTCTTACCTTATCGAAAGTTATTGGAATTTATTGAAGTTTTATTTTTGGGAGCATCCGTTATGTTTGTCTTAACATTCGTTGGATCTAGTACTGCTCAAATAGGATTGTTTTTTAGTATAATTACAAATCTTTACGTTTTGGGTTATATATCTTATTTAAAATTCATAAAATAATGAGGATAATACCAGCAATACTAACATCGGACAAAGATGACTTTATAAGACAGATAGAAGCAATTTCTGAATTTACTGATGAAGTTGATATAGATATTCTGGATGGTACTTTTGTAGTAGCGAAAACTTTAAGTTTGGACGAAATGCATTATCTACCAGCACTTATTTATAATTTCGATTTAATGGTATCCGATCCAATAACTTATATAAAAAAGTTAGTAATATTGCATAAGGAAAAAAAGATTAAAATCGGAAGAGTCTTTGTACATTCAGAAACGACTTTCGATGCAAATGAAATTTATGATGCAGCCGAAGGACTTTTCACATTAGGCTTCTCATTATCTATGGAAACAGCTGCAGAAAATTTTATAAATTTGTATAAAAAAGCTCAGATGCTTAATACCAATTTTATTCCACCTTTATTGCTAAAAACTATACAGATAGGGAAACAAGGCAATCCATACCATCCAGAAGTACTAGCAAAAATATCTAAAGTTAGACAATCTGGTTTTAATGGTGAAATTTACATTGATGGTGGTGTAGATCCTGATGTTGTTTTTAGCCTAAAAGCTTATAATATCGCAGGAGTTAGTGTTGGTTCATACATATCAAGAAGTTCGGATCCACTCAAGTCATATAATAATCTAAGAGATGCCACATGGAAAAAGTCGCTTGATTAAATCGCTTTTATCACCAAACTTAGATATAATACAATCTAGTATTACCATATCGCTAAGACATAAAAATGAAAGAATTAACAAACAAAAGAGATATATTTCTAGAAAGATATAATAAAATATATGACTTAGACAATTGGCTAAATATCGCGGAAGTAAATAAATATTCTGCATTCAGAATTAATACGACACAGTATACAATTACTGAATTTATATCGATAATAAAAACTTTCGCAAAAGAAAGTGATTTCACAATTTTTGACAATATAATATTTTTTGAAAATTCCATAAGGGAAAAAATTACACATAAAATACCATTGGACATGGGATTTATATTAAATCCATCTTCATTTCTACCAGTATTAAATTTAGAATTATCGGGTAGAAAGAAGCTATTGGATATGTGCGCAGCACCAGGAATTAAATCAGCACAAGTTGAATTTATAGCCCATGAAATTTTTGCAGATATCGAACATACTGCTGTAGAAATGGATCAAAAGAGATTTTTTAAAATGGTTGTCTTATTAAATAATCTTTTGAAAAACAATCCTGTTAAAACAATTAACTTAGACACTAGAAAGCTAAGTAATCACGATTCTTTTGATACAATAATGCTGGATGCACCATGCTCCGCTGAAGGAGAATTGATTCAGGACAAAAACTATTCCAGATGGTCTTCAAAGTTAATTAATTCATACACAAATACACAAAAAGCACTTCTAGCAAAAGCTATTTCATTATGTAGAAAAGACGGACAAATAATATATAGCACGTGCACATTAGCACCTGAAGAAAATGAAGAAGTTGTAGATTGGGCATTAAAAAGATTTCCAATCGAAGTAGAGGAAATAAATATACCCGAGTGGGGTATGTTCAAGCCGATAACAAAAAGCGGTATACCCGGATGGGGTATAAAGACATATGATTCTAGAATTGAGAAAACAATCCGAATAGTTCCAAATCAAATATACGAAGGTTTCTATTTAGCGAAATTAAGAAAGATAGATTAAGAAGGTTGCAACTTTTCACCGCATAGGAGGCCTAATCGTATGTCATTAGCACAAAGGAAGCCTAACTGTATGTCATCTCGAATGAAATGAGAAATCTCGTTGCTAACTCCAATGTCATGCCATCAAACAAATTTTCACCTCTTTGGCCGAACCGTCTGCATTAATGCATAAAAATGAGCTAAATTAGTTATCCCAGAAAAAATTGTATACGCGAAATCAAAGCTAACACCGCCATTTGCAAATTCTACCAAAGATAATATACCAGTCTGAATACCATTTATATCGGTTAGCTCTTCAAATTCTGTACGAAGATAGATTCCTTTATTATTAAAACTATATGATTCCGGAAGAAACAATCCCCTTTCTACCTTCCACCGAAATAAATACTCGTCACTTTTCAAATCTTTGTTTTCTATTAGTTGTAAAACAGCTTCTTTTATACTCTTAGGAACTTTTTTTAAATCAATTTGTTTAGCTGGATTTTTCAAAGCCTCAAGCCGTGTCGAAACAGTAATTACTTTTAAATGAGAAGCCGTATTACCACAGGATGGAGCACCGGGAAATTGTATGATACCACCATTATTTGCCATAGTTACAATATTTTGCAGGATTATAGCAAGATTATTTCAACATGGAAACTTTTGGTAATAGAAACTCTTACTTAAATAATAAATTTTATGCTATATTAATTTAGATTTTCATTAACATGATTGATATTTCAAACCTAACAAGAAACGGTAAAATGTACATGCTAGCCTACGATCAAGGCTTGGAGCATGGTCCTGTTGATTTTAACGATTACAATTGTTTACCAGAAAACATCCTTGAATTGGCAGTAAGTGGCGGAGCAACATGTTTCGCATGTCAAAAAGGAATTGCAGAAAAATATTACACAAGAACTGAATACAGAAATCAAATACCATTAATTTTGAAATTAAATGGTAAAACTAGTTATATAAAAGATTCTCCATATTCCCCTGCCCTAGCAACTATAGATGAAGCAATTCAGCTTGGAGCTTATGCAGTTGGTTATACCGTTTATGTTGGCAGCCCAAGACAGGATGAAATGTTCAAAGAATTTTCAGAAATTATCAGAGAAGCACATAAAAATAACATACCAGTTATAGGCTGGATGTACCCTCGATCTGCAAACATTCCAGAAGAAACAGTGGAAGTCACAGCTTATGCAGCACGAGTAGGATTGGAGCTTGGTGCCGATATAGTCAAAGTTAAACCTCATGATGACTTAGGCGGCATGAAATGGATTGTACGAAATGCTGGACGATGCAAGGTTGTATTCCAAGGTGGAAATAAAACAGATGAAGATTCATTTTTAGATCAAGTAAAAATGGATGTCGAAGCTGGCGGTCTAGGTTTAGCTGTTGGCAGAAATATTTGGCAAGCAGAAAATCCATTAGAAATTAGCCGAAAAGTATGTGATACAATTTGGTCATAATACATACCCATATGACAGCCCTTATTCTTATAGATATTGAACGAGAGTGGATTAATGAAAAATCCGATTATTTCATTGGTTCTGATTTACAGAATTACATTAAAAACATTAATAGCATTCTAGATTTTTCACGAGAATCAGGTTATAAAATTATTTTCATTCGTCATATAGAAAAAGATAGTGCATCTAGCTTTATAGAAAACGACGATAGTACAGAAATTCTTTCTGGCATTAATTTGAAAAAATCTGATATTGTAATAGATAAATATAATATAAGCTCTTTTTATAAAACTGAATTGGAAAAAGAATTAATTGATGTAAAAAATGTTTTGGTAACTGGTATTTTAACGAATCTATGTGTTCGAATGTTTGTAGAAGAAGCATATGATAGAAAATTTGGTATTACTATTGTCGAAGACTGCTGCACTACATTTAGTGAAAAAATACATAGTTATACTATTAAAGATTTACAAATCACCAGACCTGAAATTAACGTTACTACATTAGATAATTTAATAAACTAAAATGATTTATATTGGAGCTGACCATAGAGGTTACAACTTGAAAGAAGAAATTAAGAATTATTTTGAACTAAATAATATTAAATTTGAAGACTGTGGCAACAAAATCTTGGATAATAACGATGATTTCCCAGATTATGCATTTATAGTTGGAGAAAAAGTTGCTTCAAACATGAATGATCTAGGAATATTAATTTGCGGTAGCGGTGAAGGTATGACTATTGCGGCAAATAAGGTAAAAGGCGTCCGAGCAGCATTGTGCGATAACGTTGACTCCGCAAAACAATCTAGATTCGATAACGATGCCAATATATTAGTCATGAACGAAAGACACATCATAGAAGAAGCCATAGAAATTATAGATGTTTTCGTAAAAACCAAATTTTCATCAGAAGAAAGATATATTAGAAGAATAGATAAAATATCCAAATACGAAAGCAATAATTAATAAAGTCTTGAAAAAAGGCTTCATTGCTATTTTTATTGATTTAATAGGTTTTATCTAATAAAATCATGGATTATTAAAATTAATAGGTAATGGATAGTAAATTATTAGGCATAATGTTCGGCATTATCGCCATGTTTTCGATAGGTGCTGGGAATATTTTAACATCCATTTTATCAAAAAAAGTCAACAATATAATAACAGTAATGTTGCGTGGGATAGTTTTGCTAACGGAAAAACTGGAGTAATCGTCCCCGTAGGCAATTCATCTCAAATAATAACCGTATTATTAGCAATTATATTTTTCTCAGAAGCAATAACGCTAACTAAGTCAATTGCATTATCCCTTATATGTGTAGGAGTAATTTTAACTTCTATAAATTTCAAAGATTTCAAAAATTCAGATGTTTTGAAATTATCAAGCGGTATCCCCTTTGCACTTATCGCAGCTTTGGGATGGGGTATTACTTTTTTCATTTTAAGAATTCCTGTAAATGAATTAGGTCCTTTTTTACCATCATTACTAGTTGAATTCGGAGTAATGATATCTGCAACATCATATATATTTATGACGAAGCAGAAGATAAAGTTGCCAGGGAAAAAATCATTAATATTAATAGGACTTTTGGGAATTTTAGGAGCATCAGCTTCGTTATTCTTTAATTTAGGAATAAAATACGCCGATGTAAGTATCGTAGCCGTATTATTCGGTGCTAATCCAATTATTCCATGTCTTTACAGTGCCATATTTGAAAAAGAAAAACTTACGAAACAACAATACATTGCTATTAGCGGTATATTATTAGGAATAATACTTATAGCGTTGTAAGTTTAGTAAGTTTAGTAAGTTTAGTAAGTTTAGTAAGTTTAGTAAGTTAAACTATGTATCGAGATTCATCACCTGTAGCAGCATAGTTAGATCTTTGTTCAATAGATTTTACAACTTCATCAAAAATACGCATAGCATCATCAACAGTATCTGCTATGAAAAAGACTTGCTTTTCTTCTTCTCGAATTCTCATATTTTTCAAAATAGAATTCATGACTTCATGCCAGAAACTACCTACTAAAATTAGAGGTTTATGGTGTCCATAATATAATCTTGCTAAGCCCCAAGCCATTCCTAATTCAGAAAAAGTACCTGTGCCTCCATTGAATACGAAATAGACATCTCCTAATTCCAATAATTTCATTGTTCTTTGAACATAATCTGCAAAATACATTTTATGATCTGCTTTATTTGTGGGTGCAGCACCTTCAAACATTGTTGAAGATTCTGGTCTGTAATAAACTGCTGTAGTGTCGCCATTTGGAATTGATTCTGCACCTTCCGTTGCAGCCAACATAATTCCTGGACCTCCACCATTAACTACTTCATATCCTTTTTCTGCAATTTTTTGTGCAATGCTATACGCATCTTGCCAAGTAGGATCGTCTTGATATGCACCTGCATAACCGAAAAATGTAACTGCTTTAACTTTTCCCATATAATACGTTAATTACCTGACAAGTATATACTTTTTAAAAAGTATTTCAAATTCAAATATTTTAATTAAATTCTTACTAATATTGATGATTGCTTTTTGTGCGAGTATACCTTTGTTTTATATATGTAACAGGGTTGTCATTATATGTTTTTTCGTGTAGATTATAAATGATATAAGCCTAGTATTTGCTATTTAATGAATAATCCGCAAAAGAAAAAGTTGTGTTTCTATTTACAGCTTCACCAACCTTATAGGCTTTCTGATTTTTCAATTTTTGACATAGATTCACAAAAAGATTATTTCAACGGTTCAACTCAAACAAATAACCAAGAACTATTCAATAGAATTTCGGATAGAAGTTATTTACCCATGGCTCATTTAATGTACAGAATGAGTGAAGAATTTGGTGTTAAATGGAGTATATCAATGTCTGGACTATGGATTGAACAAGCTGAAAAATATAGACCTGATGTATTGATGGCTTTTGAAAGATTAGTAAAATATGGAAATGTAGAAATTCTAGGTGAAACATATTATCACAGCTTAGCATCAATAAAATCGAAAAGAGATTTCGCAGAGCAAGTTCAGATGCATACGAAAAAAGTAAGATCCGTTTTTGCTTTATTTCCTCAAGTATTTAGAAACACCGAATTGATTTATAGTAACGAAATTGCAAACTTTGTTTATGAAATGGGATTTGATGGTATGCTATCCGAAGGTTGGGATCTAGGAATGAAATCACCAAATATTTTGTATAAGGCAAAAAAATTTGAATTAAATGAGCAAGATAGAGAAATTATTGATTATGTTTTTCATAGAATTAGAAAACCAAAGGAATTGAAAGTTCTTTTACGAAACTACCAGTTAACTGATGACATTGGTTTCAGATTTGTAGACAAAACTTGGTCTGAATATCCTTTAACAGCTGATAAATATACATCATGGCTAGAATCCGCAGAAGGAGATATATTAAATATCTTTATGGATTTTGAAACATTTGGTGAACATTTATGGAACGATACTGGAATATTTGAATTTATATATAATCTTGCGAAATACTCACACGATAAATTGGATTGGGTAACTGTTTCTGAAGCAATAAAAGAATTAACTCCAAAAGAGGAAATAGATATTCATAATACAATTTCTTGGGCAGATATGGAAAGAGATTTATCTGCATGGCTAGGAAACAAAATGCAACAGAATGCATTTGAAGACATTTATGAAATTGAAGAAAGAGTCAAAGAAGCGGTTCTGTATCTAAGAAAAACACCTGATAAGAAGAAATTAATGGATACATGGAGAAAACTACAATCGTCAGATCATTTTTATTACATGAGTACTAAGAATTGGAGTGATGGAAACATACATAAATATTTTTCACCATACGAAAGTCCATACAAGGCTTTTATAAATTATATGAATATATTGCAGGACTTCAGAAGAAAAATATCCACGCTGTCTGAATGATCATATAATCGATTTCAAACTTATCGTGACAAGTTAAAGTTGTCACGATAAGTTTTCTTTGTCTAAGCCAAAGACGGGGTATGCATTTTCCCAGTCCCCTCTGGGAAGAGGGGTGCCGAAGGCGGGGTGTGTTCATTTTCATATTCTCTCCTTTTAAAAAAGGAGAGATGTCCGTTAGGACAGAGAGGTTATTGTATTCAGTTTGCACCACCCCTTGATCCCCTCCTCGGAAAGGAGGGGAAAAACTCCGACAATAGTATTTTTTTTATTTTCCGACGAGATGCCGCTAAGCGGCATAACATAGAAAGGGATAAGAGGCTATATGGATTCCTGCTTTCGCAGGAATGACAGGGAGGGTTATAGAACACTTAATAGAGGGAAATTAATACTGACTATATGGGAAGAAATGAACACACCCCGAACCTCTCTTGCTTGAGAAGAATTTTCTATTCCGAACTTATTACTTTTAATTTTTAACTTTTAATTCTCCTATGCCTGCTTTGTGATAAAAGCTTATTTCTTTGGTGTCGGCGAAATTGTAGGCACTACTGTAACAGTCGGTGTTGGCACAGTCGTTGTCGTATTAGTTGTCTGCTTATTTGCTTCAGGATCTTTCGCTTTCAAGTCTTTGACCTGAGTAATTTTCTCTGTCACCTGATTATATATATCCGTATCTGCTTTTGTAAATTTTTCTTGATAACCTGTTAGCACAGCGATTGATTGATCATATAATTTCAAATCTAAATATATCAATGAGGCGTTATAATATAAACCAGAGGCATATATTCTAACTGCATTTGCAGCAGCTTCAGATAAATCTTTATTATTTACATCTGGAATTCGAACACTGGCATCTACTAATGATTTCAATGCTGAATCAGACTGATTTTTCATTATATACAAATCAGCAGCCAAACTTATCAACGACGCATTTTGAGGATTTAGACTCAACGCAAGACCCAAATCTTTTTCGGCCTTTTGTAAATATCCATCCTTAATTTGTCCAGAACTGTTTTTTGCTAATTCAATCCATACTTTTGCACTAATGAAATAATTGCCGTAATTTAATGGGTTGGTATCTATAGATTTTTGAATATATGTATTAACAACTTGCAATATTTGTTGAACATTCGCCTGCTCTTCTGCCGTTAATTGTGATTTTGCTGAAGGATCGGCAGCCTGCTCTTTTTTTTGTCTTTCAACAATAGTATTGGAATAGTTATACAGTTTCTGAACCGAAAATAAAGCAATTCGATTATAATATTGATCTGAATAAGCAAAATGATCGACAGCCTTAAGAGTTTCATTAATACTGCTGTCTAATGAGGCATTATTATTAATATTAACATTTAATTTATATGAGTTAGAGAAGAAATTTTGTGAAATATATAAATTAGCAACAACGAATAATGCAAATGCTGAAACAAGAATAGTAAAGGTTAAAAACAGATAATGTGATACATTACTTTCGACACCACCACTTGATGAAACACGAAATCTATTTGACGATCCTTTCAATGCGATAACTAAATTTCTTGAATTTCCTAACTCTGTATTTGAAATTGAAGATAGTAAGACAAAGACGATGATTAAGACGAATAAGATTGTCGTATTAAACGGAACAAAAAACATTGAAACTCCAATTACGAAAAGAACTAAAGCAAAAGTAGTAAAATATTTATCTTCCGTATCTTTATTTTTCAATACATGAATAAAAATTTTTGTGAAAATAAAACAAAAGATAAAGAGTCCAATTAATCCATAATTAGTAAGAATTTCTAGTATATAATTACCGGCGTGGTTAATTGATTCAAATACTATATTAGTATTTGTAGATGCCGTAGGTCTATACAATAAATATGATACACCAAAGTTTTCTGGACCAACACCGAAGAAACCATTTTTCAACGAACCTCCGAGAGAAGAAAAAGCTGTTGACCATGAAGAATCAATAGATATCAAAGGAGATGTAACTTGTTGTATATTTTTTATAATTATTATCCCTGCAGAAAATACCACAGATATAGCCCCCACAAGTCCGCCCTCTAAACCTGTTAAATTATTGGTTCTAGATTTAAGTATACTTTTTTTACTCGTTAAAAGTGATACTGCAAATGAAACTGCACCAATAAGATAGAAGACAAAGCTATAAGCGTTTCCCCATGTTGTAATAATAAAGCCTGAAATAAGTACAAACAGTACAAGATAATCTAATAGAACAAAGATTTGTTTCTTTTCACTTTTTTTCAATTCAATTAATTTGAGATACATAAGTGTTGAAACAAGTAGAAACAAAGGCATCAAATAGTATTCTCCTATTGGTGAGAAATTTTGAGATGGATATAAAGTTGGATACGAAGGATTGATGAAGTTATAACCTTTAATAATAAGATCAAAATTATTATTAAATGATAATCCAGGAAGAATGTATCTGATAAGAGATATTATAACTACAACTGCGCCAGATAATCCTAATGTTCGAATGATACCATTGATTTTTTCATTAGAATCTACAGTTGTAGAAACAGCAAAATAAAAAACAATTAAAGTACATATAATTATAGACCCTGTCCCTAAATATCCAGAGGCACCAAATAATGATGTTGTTAGACCTGTTAAATTGCCTTGACCAAATAGTCCAGAAACTAAGGATGTATTGGAGATAACCGAAATAACAGAAGTTAATAATAATAATAGAATTATCGTATTAACCCAATTAAATTTAATTATTAGTTTTTTGGAAATAAAACATTCAGCCCCCCACGCTAATAAAATTAAAGATGTCATTGTTATCAAGAAAACACCCTTGAAGAAAGAAAAAGTATCACCAATATTTGGATTAAATGCTAGCGGTAAAAAAAAGATAGTCAATAAAATTAAAATATATTTAATTTTTGAAGCAATATTCATATAAAATCGAATTAATAAACGAATCAATTATTAAATGCTAATTTGCATTATAGGCTTCATAATAATATAATTAGTTAAGAAAGTATAGGGAACTGAAACTATATAACCTAAATTACAAGGACAAAATTGTAATAACATTCAACAATTTATTGAGCTTAAGTGTCCGTCAACAACGGGAAAGCTAGGTGGTACCACCGGATTAATTATTCGAGTCCTGCAGTAATGCAGGGCTTTTTTTTTACGAAATAGAATAAGAATATCTGCATATACGTAATTTTTGGAATAGGAAACAACAATATTTTTTAATTTAATTTTATGATAAAAGAAAAACTAGACGCTATAGAAACAAATTACAAATCAGAATTAAATTCTGTAAATTCGATTTTAGAATTAGAGAATATTAGAATTAAATATGTTGGGAAAAAGTCTGAACTTATGGATATTCTCGCCAATATTAGATTTCTTGAAGCTGAAGAAAAAAAAGAAGTTGGTAATAGAGCAAATGTAATACGTAAATCTATCGAACAAGCAATTGATGAAAAACTGTTATTACTGAAAGGAAATATAGAAAAAAAGCCTTTAAAAGAAATATTAGACATCACAGAACCTGCGGTAAAAAACTATGTTGGTAGTGAGCATCTTCTATCACAAATGACTGATGATGTTATTGAAGTATTTGGACAATTTGGATTTGAATTTGCAGAAGGTCCAGAAATTGAAACAGATTGGTATTGTTTCGAGCAATTAAACATGCCACCAGAACATCCAGCCAGAGACATGCAGGATACATTTTATCTGGATGAAGAAATGCATATTTTGCCACGAACCCATACGTCATCTGTTCAAATAAGATATATGGAAAGCCATCAACCTCCATTAAGAATAGTTGTCCCTGGACGTGTTTATAGGAACGAAGCTGTAGATGCAAGACATACATTTATGTTTAGTCAATTTGAAGCTTTGATTGTAGATGATGTAACAACAGTTGCTGATTGCAAATCAATAATTACACAAATTGCAAGAAGACTTTTGAATCAAGAACAATTAGAAGTAAGATTTCGACATGCGTTTTTTCCTTATACAGAGCCATCATTTGAAATCGATGGGACTTGTCCAAAATGTCTGGGAAAATCTAAACAATGTAGTCTTTGTTCAAACAAAGGTTGGCTAGAACTTGGAGGCTTAGGTATGGTTCATCCGCAAGTATTGAGAAATGTGGGTATTGATCCAGATAAATACCAAGGATTTGCTTTAGGTTTTGGTATTGAAAGATTTGCCATGATTAGACATAACGTAGATTATCTAGGTAGATTCTTCGAAAATGACCTTAGATTCAACAGACAGTTTTAATTTTTAACTCGATAAAATGAAATTCAATTTAGACTGGATAAATAAATATACGAACATTACTTTAACCAATAAAGAAGTATTAAATAATATTATAGATAGAATTGCGCTGCAAATTGTAGATGTTGACGAAAGATGGTTTTTGGAAAATAACGCTGTTATAGATATCGATAATAAAATAGTAACCAACAGGCCTTATTGTTTTGGTCATAGAGGTATGGCTAGAGAAATTTCTGTAATGCTTAATCAAGAATACAAAGGAAATAATTATCCGACAATTCCCGATAAATCAGCTGATTTACCTATTAAAATTGTGGTCAAGAATCCTGAGTTATGTCCTCGATTTATGGCTATTAGTATTAAGGGGATTAAGATCGGACCTTCGCCAGAATGGCTTAGAAATGCGCTAGAGGCTGTTGGACAAAGATCTATAAATAACATAGTAGATATTACGAACTTTGTCATGCTTGATACTGCACAGCCAGTACACGCCTATGATTACGATAAAATTAAGGATGCAACCATTATTGTTAGAAGTGCGGAAGATGGTGAAAAAGCAACGACACTTGATGGCGTAGAAAGAAATCTCAAAAAAAATATGTTGTTAATTACCGATCCTGAAAAAACGATTGGTATAGCTGGAGTTATGGGTGGTGGCAATTCTGAAATCGATGATAATACAACTAATGTACTTTTGGAAACAGCTAGTTTTCAACCACAGAATATTCGCCAAACATCTAAGTATTTGAAACATAGAACTGATGCCGCGACTAGATTTGAAAAAGGTGTTGATCCTACAAATATTCCAAATGTGATTTCTCTACTCGCTTGCTTAATTATTGAAATATGCGGAGGAAATGTTGCATCTGAATTGGTCGATGTGGATAATTTAGAATTATCAAAAATTAGAGTAAAACCTTTAACAATGGAATTTGCACCACAAAGAGTGAATAAGCTACTTGGTTTCAATACTGATACTAATTTTATTAAACAAGTCTTTGACGGCTTCGAAATTAAATATGATGAAATTTCAACTGAGAAATGGACTTTAACAATCCCTACATATAGACCTGATATCAAAGAACCTGCTGATTTAACCGAAGATATTGGTAGAATGTATGGATATCAAAATATTCCATCTATAACACCTATAAATAGATTAATAGCTCCTATTAATAATAAAAAGGTTGTCATTAGAAAAAGAATTAGAAAGATATTAACATCTTCAGGTCTTGATGAAGTAATAACTTATCCAATGATTTCTCAAAAAGATGTAGATACATTTCATATTGAGAATCCTATCAAAGTTGTAAATCCCTTGTCAGAGGAATATTTATACATGCGTCCGACAATGATTCCATCATTAACTAAGACTACATCTTTAAATGTTAAATATTTGGATGAATTCGGAATTTTTGAGACTGCGAAAAAATTTATTAAAAGAAGTAATAAAGTTTTGCCTTATGAAGAAGATCATGGAGCAAGTATGCTTCCTGAAGAAAAAGATACATTGTGTTTAATGTATTATAAAAAGTCTGACAAAGAAAAATCGATTTTCAAATTAAAAGGTGCTATTGAAAATTTAATGAATGAATTACAAATTAGTAATTATAAATTTAGCACTGATGGAAAAATAAGTATTAATAATACACTTGTAGGCGAAATAAATTTATTATCAAAAAAGACAGCTGAAATTTATGACATTCCTTTTGGGGTTTCATATGCAGAGATTGAACTAAATGAAATATATAATAATTTTACTGAAGTAAAAACATTAAAATCATATTCTAAATTTCAAGGTTCTAGTCTTGATTACAGCGTTTTATTGCCTTTAAGTACGCCGGTTGAAAATGTACTTCGCGCAATACCAAATAATAATTTAATAGTTTCTAAAGAAATAATCGACGTGTTCAAAAATCTCAAAGATGTAAAAGATAAAAAAAGTGTAAGCGTGAGAATTCTTTTACAAAATATAGATAAAAATCTTACAGAAAATGAAATTTATGATGTTGCAATTGAAATTGAAAAAGAAATAAATAAGATTGAAGGGGCAGAAATCCGTGGTGGCGGTGTACAAATGCCGAAAGATTATAATATGAAAATAGTTGAAGAATTAAAACCGTTATTAGCTGCAGAAATTTTAAGCATTGAGAAACATCCAAATGCAGATAGATTAGTAATTACACAAGTTTCTGTCGGTAATGAAAAATATCAGATTGTGACAGGTGCATCAAATATGGTTGTAGGAGACTTAGTACCAGTCGCGTTACCAGGAACTGCGGTGCCTGGATTTAAGAATGAGGATGGTTCATTAGTCGTTATGAAAGTTGCAAAATTAAGAGGAATTGAATCATGGGGTATGATGCTTGCTGGTGACGAACTCGGCATAAGCAATGACCATGAAGGTATTTTCATACTTGATAAAGAAAAATTCAAGGTTGGCGATATAGTAAAACCTGAAGAGCTAATGAAATAAGGCTCCTCGCGGGAAGAGCCTGTTTTGTTTTCATATTCTCTCCTTATACATAAGGGGAGATGTCCGTTAGGACAGAGAGGTTAGATGCCGCTCAGCGGCATGACAGAAGGGGCTTGCGTTTTCCAATCCCCTCTGGGAAGAGGGGTGCCGAAGGCGGGGTGTGTTCATTTTCCCTCTCCCAATCCCCTCTATTAAGAGGGGTGCCAAAGGCGGGGTGTGTTCATTTCATTCTTTGTTTTTGAAATTTTCCGACGAGATCCCTCATTTCATTCGGGATGACATAGAAAGGGATAAGAAGCTATATAGATTCCTGCTTTCGCAGGAATGACAAATCAGCGGGAGGAAGGGGTTTGCACCACACCTTACTCCCCTCCTCGGTAAGGAGGGGAAAAATCTAAATATTTAACCAACAATTTTATTTCGTTTCTTAGTGATGAGGACAGCTGAAAAAATAGTTATTAATAAAATGATAATTGAAGGCATTAAAATATCTTCCATAATACCAGTATTTGGCAAATTAGTTGATTTTGTCTTACTTGTAACTGTGAATTTTGTCACTTCCAAAACCTTTCCTGAAGCATCCTTGATAGTTACTTCATAATCACCTGGATCCAACCCCTCTGGAATTGAATAACTCCAATTACCATTTGCATCAGGCACGACTGTAAAATTTAATTGTGTTGCAGCACAAACACCGTTATGACAAGTACCAACCTGAGTCATGGCAGCTTTGCAGAAATTTCCATCAGTATTTAAACATAATATAGGCAATTTACCAGATAAAGTTATTTTAGTATTACCAGCAAATGTCCCTAAATATTTTATTATTGGTGTTGCAGTGACAGTAGTTGAAAGTTTTTTTACAATAGTTGTTGGTTTGATAGTTGGAGTAATAACATCTTGAGCACCTGCTACACGACCGCTTGTATTTGAAGAATTATCTGTATTAGAATTTTGAAAATTTACAATCAACACGCCACAACAAGCGAAGATAACACAAGACATAAGCATACACCAAACAATGGCCAGCTTTTGTTTATTAGAAAATTTGTTTTGTTGCTCAGGCATAATTTCGTTAAGTTATCCAGTAGACTACTATATCACTATCTTAAATTTCAGAATAAATGTCAAGAATATTATTCGACAGTTCGATATTTTTTCTTTATTAATTTGAAAAAAATAATAACAATAAAGATTATAGTAATAGCAATTGGAACAATAATTAAATCCCCTACACCAGTATTCGGCAGACCAGAACCACCAACATTAGAAGAACTCAAAGTAATGCCGTTCGATACAACCTGTGAAGCTGTTAACTTAGTTGATGAAGAAAAAGCAGTAGTAGTAGTACCATCTAATATAAAATTAAATGTAAAACTACCATCGCTACTAGTAATTTTAGCTATATTATATTTTTGATTATTTAATGTTATTGAATCCATAGTTATATGATAATTAATTACTGTTATTGAATCGAATTACAACTCATAGTTCTAGGTACACAAAGATACACACCTCCATCAGTTCGACAAGGTCTTTCATTTGAAGAATCTGTACATACGCAAGATGCATTAGTTGTTGATCCATCACAGATTTTATTACATACTAAACTACCAGACGTTTGATCACCAAAATATCCTGAGTTACAAGTACACCAAGCTTTGTTTTGGGTTGAATCAATATTTACTGTTGAATTAGCCATACAAACCCAATATGAACCATCACGACAAGCACCGTTATAGTATATGCGCCCCGTATCATTGCATTCCTTTATTGCATTTGCGATTGAAAGGTTACAATAATATTTACCATTACTTGACGGTACTGGACCTTCGCCTGCAACTGAACAAGTACATTGTGAATTATAACTTCCACTTTGACCGCATGCTGACGATGTAGCTACGGGTACAGTGGTATTTCTGACACATGACCAAGATTCTCCATCCGAAGATATTATCTTTGTATACTGACTGATATCACAAGAACAATTCTGATCAAAGCTACTAGTACCACAACTTGGATTTGAAGGAGCAGGTGTATTTGTAACGCAATGAACAGTTCCATTACTACTTAAATAAATACTTTTGCCTGTTTCACAATTACAATTTGAATCAAAACTTCCATCTACACACTTTGCTTTTGGAGTTGGTGTATTATTTGCACAAATATAATTAGTATCACCTACTGGTTTGAACGGTGATTGTCCTGATGGACATGTACATTTTGAGTTTGTGCTTCCATTTCCACAAGGATTATCTATTGTATTAACACACTCATTACTATTTGAAGGATTACAGGAATAAATACCACTTGGACAGTCATTTATCCCACATCGACAAGGAGTACCACTACCATCACATTTTGGACGAGTATTGCCAGTAGTATTAACACACTCGAAAGGATTTGAAGAACTACACGAATACATCCCTTGAGGACAAATATTAGTTTGGCACATACACGCGACACCAGAACCATCACATTGACGTAGTGTAATGGATACTCCAATAGTCACAGTAATTGTTGTTGCATCTGAGGTTCCATACAAACAGCCATAACCTGAAGTATCACAACGATAATATCCATCGGGACAACTGTTAGAGTTACAACGACATTGTGTTTTATTTATACCATTACATGGAGGCAGAGTAGGCGTAACGTAATTAGATAAATTACAATTATTAATTGCTTTATCTAATTCAGTTTGCTTAGAACTTAGTGCATTTTTATTAGCATTAATTTCGCCTTGAATTCTGTTTTGTTCAAGTTTTGCTGCATCACAAGCAGCTTTTGTGTTTGTTTCAGCACCTGGACAGGAACTATATCGTCCATCGCTAGGGTTAGCACAAATTGTTACCCAATCATTATATTCTGTACATTTAGCGTCCCATGATGACTTATCCGCCTCACCACCAGCGATCTGAGCCTTTAGTGAAGTAATTTCTGATTCTAAACTTGTGACAGTACTACATGAACTTGTTGAAGCCTTGCTTTTCGTACCACCAATTGTACCTGTTGAGAGGAGAACTACTGTTAGAATTATTGCTGTGACAGCTAGAACTGAAGAGATTATAATTATATACAGAGTAGCAGTTGATTTTTTTATGATTATAGACATGTTAATAAATTTACAACAATTATCAAAACTTACTATAATATGCAGAATATTTTTTTATTTGTCAATCGTATTTTTTAAGACATTGCATTTGAAAGTGTGCATTAAAATATCATGCTTCAGCTTGATAATTGAGGGATTTTCCCAACGAGATTTCTCATTTCATTCGAAATGACACTCCCCTTCCCTAACAATTAACAAAATTATAAATCACTTGGTAAAGGAAATTTCAAACAATATTCCTTAACTTCTGCGCCAAGATTAGTTAAATAATCTTTATTTTTATAATTTGTAATAGCTTTGTAAATCCATTCTGCAATTTTGTCCATGTCATCTTCTTTCATTCCTCTTGATGTTATTGCAGGTGTACCCAGACGAATACCAGATGGATCATATGGAGGTCGAGTATCATCAGGTATAGCATTTTTATTTAAAGTCAAATGAATTTTATCCAAAGTTTTTTCCGCATCACCACCACTTATTTTGAAAGACGAATATACATCAACCAACATCATATGATTATCTGTACCATTTGTAATTAATCTGAATCCCCTTTTCATTAATTGTTCGGAAAGTCTTTTGGAATTTTTTATAACTTGATGAGCATAATCCTGAAATTCTGGCTTCAGTGCTTCACCGAAGGCTACAGCTTTGGCTAAAACAACATTCATATGAGGCCCGCCTTGGAGTCCTGGAAAAATAGTTCTATCTACAAGTGTAGGTAGATTCTCAATTTTTTTATCAACAGGCTTGAGAGGATTGGATACAATTCCTTTGGTCAAAATCATACCACCTCGAGGACCTCTCAAAGTTTTATGCGTTGTAGTAGTACACATATGAAAACCATAATCAAAGGGATTTTTCAAAGCTTTACCCGCAATAAGTCCTGCAATATGAGCCATATCCATCATTGCCACAGCACCAATTTCATTCGCAATTTCTACAAATTTTGCATAATCCAATTCACGAGGATAAGCACTAAATCCACCTAGTATAATTTTTGGTCGATGCTTCAATGCCATATCTCTTAGTTCATTATAATCAATTTCACCAGTTTCGATATCTTTAATTCCATACCTAACGAAATTAAATATTTTTGCAGACATTGTTACAGGATGACCATGTGTTAGATGACCACCATGAGAAAGATTCATCCCCAATACCGTATCTCCAGTTTCTAGCCATGAAAAATATGCCGCAAGGTTTGCAGGAGCACCAGAATATGGCTGAACATTTGCATGATCACAATTGAATAATTGCTTTGCCCTATCTATTGCAATTTCTTCTATCTTGTCTGTATTTACTTGTCCGCCATAATATCTTTTTCCAGGATAACCTTCAGAATATTTATTCGTAAAAACAGTACCGAGAGCTTCCAAAACAGAACGGCTGACATAATTTTCGGAAGGAATAAGTTCCAAACCTTCACGTTGTCTTGTTTCTTCTGCATTTACAATTTCCGCAAGCTGTGAGTCTGTTTTCAATAAAGATGATAAGTCCATAATAGTATAAAATTTGAAATAATATTAAAAATTTAGACTTAAACCATACAAGGTTATTCAAAAGTTATTAATGAGATTATACCTTGATTGAGTTTTTGGCAAGAATTATTTTTCAATTACAATTATGACATCATACGCACTATTAGGATCTTCTCGATACAAAATATCTCCATACAGGTTTTTTACAATGTCATAAGTTCTTGATGTTTTCGCTTCTGAGCCTGGTTTAATAATAACTGCAGTTTTATTCATTTTATAAGAAAATGGCTTACCGACAACAATATTAATAGCATTAACGGGACCACTTGAATATAATAAACCCTGCAAATTACTTATATCTTGATCTGTATTATTAATTACTAAAATATTAAAGTAAGATTCTTTATATACATCAACACGAGGAGATTCTTTAATTACAAAAACTCTAACCGCAACAGCAAGTAAGATAATAATGGAAAAAATAGCAATTAAAAATAAAGATATTATTTTATGCTTCATATATTTCAATTTATATATATTTCTGAAAAGTTTAAAACTCAACTAAATATGTCATAAATATGAATAAAAATCTATACTTTTTTACAATTCATTATAGATCGTTTCCGCTATAACTCAGATTGAAACTTTTATTTATAAGAGGAAAATCTCCAATAATATTTCCATTAATTGTGGGCACCATCGCCTGCCAATTGCTAAATGAAGGATCTTTTATCTTAGCTCTTGTAATTTTTCCATTTTTAATTGAGATATAATGGATTATTTCACCTCTCCAGCCTTCAGTAATACCATACGCACTACCAGTGGCATTATTTAATGAAATATTTTTCACATCAACATCACCTACGGGCATATTATCTAGTAATGATAAAATTATGCTCAGCGATTCATAAACTTCATGTACTCTGACCATATATCTGGATCTGACATCACCAATATGCTCAATTGAAATATTTATTGATAAATTTTTATATGCATCATAAGGATGAAAATGCCTTGTATCTGTTTTCACACCTGATGCACGAGCTGGATAACCAACTGTTCCATAAGCAATTGCAACAGATTTTTTCATGATACCGCACTTTTCCATTCTACTAACCATTGTATGGATTTCTTCGGTCATATCAATAACTTCTTTATAATCTTTTGAAAATTCTGTAATAAATTTATTTAAAGAATTCAATTTTTCATTATCTGGATTAAAAGTAATACCTCCATAAGATAAAACATTTCTCATTACTCTTGAACCTGTGAATTTCTCACATTGTATCAAGACTAATTCTTTTAATCTCATACCTTGAGCACCAGCAACTCCAAATCCTGTATCCTGACCAATAAAGCCAATATCATTAACATGATTATAAATTCTTTCCAATTCACTAAGAATTACTCTAATTGCTTGGGCTCTTTTCGGTACTTCAATATTTAATATTTTTTCCACAGCCTGTACATAAGCAAGTGCATGAGAAACTGACGTATCACCAGAAATTCTTTCTGATAAATAAATATATTTTGAAGGATCAATATTTTCAAATAATTTTTCTGTCCCCTTGTGCTGAAACCAAAGCATAGGTTCGATGTTTAATATACGTTCTCCTGCAAGACTAAATCTGAAATGTCCTGGTTCGATAACACCTGCATGAACAGGACCAACAGGAATTTCAAAGACGCCCTTTCCCTCGACTTCTAGAAACTTTCTTTCATTATTTTCCCATTCTAACTGTGAATTCCACTTAAATTCTTTTTGTAATGGATGAGTATTCTTTGGGAAATTTTCATGATGTACAAGTGGCGTTAATCTATCATTACCAATTGCAACCCAGCCAAACATATCATGAATTTCTTTTTCAAAGAAGACCGCATTAAAGAAAATATTATAAATACTATCATATTCATTGTTGATAACATTTTGACGAACTTCACAAATAGTATTCTCTTGATCAAAAACATATTTGATAACATTCATATCATCGTCAATTTCACCAAACATCAATGATAATCTAGCATTTGCTTCACTTGCTTTTTTTATAAAAGATAAAGTGTCATCAGTTTTAATATAACTAATTCCATTTATGTCGGTATATTCGTATTTTTCTATTATTTCTTTTAGATTCATATTCTATTTGTTACAAAATTCATTATTAAATCTTTTACAAAAGGGATCATGTCAAAGCTAACTAACATTAATACAGCTATAGATACTAATATAACCATATTTCCCCAAAAATTATCAGCTACTTTTTCAACATGTTCATTTTCTCTTTTTAGTAAAAGCCTCATCACTGCCATTACGAAACCAATAGAAATTAATACAAGTGATAACAAAAGTATAATAAATATTATAGTTCCAATTACGGGATTAATGCTTAAACCAAATAAATTAATTGCGGCCTTACCAGATATTAAGCCAACAATCTGTTCCAACATACCCAATTTAGTAGTGAAGATTCCGAAAGGAGGAATGCCAGTAATAGCAAAAGCCATTGCTAAAAAAATAAATCCAGTCATTGGAATTCTTTTTAAAACAGCCTTAACCTTTGCAATCTTTGTACTGTGATAAACCATATAAATATTTCCAGAAAGGAAGAATAGAGATGATTTTATCAATGCATGAAATACATAATGATAACAAGCGAACATTATAGCTAAAGGTGTATTTAATGCGAATAATATAGCCATAATCCCCATATGTTCAATACTTGAATAAGCAAGTAATCTTTTGTAATTTTGTTGTATTAAGATCATGAATCCTGCCATTGCCACCGACATAACGCCAAAAACAATTAATAAACTTGATGTGAAATTTGAACTTCCCAATGTGACATCAACTATAGATTTTACTTTCAAAATTATTAATAAAGCTGTTGGTAAAAGAATTGAAGATAATATTCCACTAACTGGAGTAACTGCCTTGCTATGAGCATCAGGAAGCCATGTGTGCATCGGCACTAAACCGACTTTCGTTCCGAATCCTACTAATAATAAAACAAAAGCAATTTTTACCATTTGAGGATTCATTGAGGCTGCATTTTTCAATAATTCAGCAAAAGATAACGATGTCTCACCAGGCATGTTTTTCGCAGTAGCAAAGACGAGAAATAAAATTCCTAACAAAGCCACTGTAACTCCAATAGTATTAATAATGAAATACTTCCATGCAGCTTCTAAACTTGTTTTCTTAGTATAGTAGCCGACTAAAAATGCTGATGACAACGTGGATAATTCAATTCCTAGCCATGATAAAGCTAAATTACCAGAAATGGTAACTAAAATCATCGAAGCTATAAATAAATATGTCAAAATGTAGAATAATTGCAATTTTTTGAGTGTAATTGATTCATTACGGTACTCTTGATCCATAAATGTATATGAATAAAGTAGTGCTGTATTACTAACAAAAACTATTGTAGATAACATCAAAACGCCTAAATTTCCTGCATTGAATTCAGAAAAAAATAGCATTGTATCCCCATTCAAAAAATTGTACACAAATATGAATGTAATAGCACTCATTATTAGTTGTATACAAAATGAGAACAGATAAATATAACCAGATTTTTTTAGTAATAAAAATACTGGAGATGAAATTATTAAAATTATTAGTAATGTCTCAATCATATTAATCCTTTAGCTTAGTTAGTTTTTGAGTATCCAATGTTTTGAACATTTTGTTAACACTTAATGACAAAGTCATCATAATTGCAACAGCCATTAAAACTACCAGTAATAATCCTATTTCAATTATCAAAGGAAGTTTAGAAGCAAATGTTATTGATAAAATTGATATAGAATTTTCTACAAATAGAAATCCTGTTATCTGTGCGATCAAATTGTTTTTAATAACCATCATATAAAGACCAAGGAAAAAAGTACCAAGACCTAGAATTAAAATTGTAACTTCATAATTACTAATATCGCTTACTATATTTTTAGTCAAGAAATAAACAAAGACCATAACCCCCAGAATTACCGCTAAATTTATTGCTGGAACTATTTCTTTTACATTATCTCGACTTGTTTTAGTTCTTTTCTGAAGAAAAAATAATGCTTGTGGAATAATAATTACCTTACTAAAAAAGCCCAAAATACTTGCAATTAGAATATATATATCATGATGGATAATAGAAAAAACAATACCAAAAATAATAACCAACATAGACTGTATAGCAAAATACACAATGTTTCTTTTGACCCCTGTATCGAAAATAGCCATTATGACTACGATAAAGAGAATAAGTGATATTATTGCGAATATATTTCCGTGTATCATTTTACAAAAATTATCATATATATAACTCCAACTGTAACTAGCAAAAAGGCAAAAGCAAGTAATGTCGGCAATTTCATTATTCTTAATTTAGCAATTGTACTTTCTATCAATGCAATTACGGTTGCAAATGAAAATATTTTTATCAAAAAGAATAATAATCCAAGTGATAAATTGCCAATTGTTAATTCACCAACATTAATTCCCCAAGGTATAAACATAGCAGAAGCAATTGAAAAGAATAAAACTAATTTTATCCAAGATGCTACTTCAACTAAAGCTAGTTGTTTACCACTATAATCCAAAATCATAGCTTCATGAACCATAGTTAATTCGAGATGTGTTGATGGATTATCAAAAGGAAATCTAGCATTTTCTGCTAATAAAGCTATGAAAAACCCAATTAGGCAAATCATTAAAACGGCAAATGTTTCAAGTGAAAAATTTGTTGCATTATAATTTATTATTTGAGATATCTGAGCTGAGCCACTAATTATTACAGGTGCAAGAAATGCCAAAAACATAATTGGTTCTACTATTACGGAAAACATATACTCTCTTGCTGCTCCCAATCCACCAAATGAACTACCAGCATCAAAAGCTGCTATAGCAATTAAAAAAGTGAAGAATGCTAATAGGTATATA